>Ga0182748_1000384_pt1 | contig 47694 bp, 40 predicted proteins | sample eDN3rd37CKraftOP_FD_128877 | JGI IMG/M metagenome (GOLD analysis project Ga0182748, IMG submission 128877) | Enriched Organic Plus compost microbial communities from Emeryville, California, USA - eDNA 3rd pass 37_C Kraft OP (version 2) (version 2) ... | reverse complement strand
TTCCGCGTTCCTTGTCCTGGATGCCTGAAGAACACCCAGCTCACAGGGGCGCGGACCCCTAATCAATCACCGACACGACACAACGTCGGACAACACCAGACCCCTATCAACTGCGAAGAGCCCATAAACTCGGTTTCCATGTCGCGGCAGTGGCAACTGCTGGACCGGCCCGACGAAATCGACGCGATCCGCTCTGCCCTCGAAAGCACCGACACCTGCGGTGTGGTGCTGGTCGGCGCGGCCGGGGTCGGAAAGACGACCCTGGCCCGCACCGTCACGTCCGCATTGACCAACAAGGTGCATTGGACCGCGTGCACCGAATCCTCTCGCAGCATTCCGTTGGGTGCATTCGCCCACTGGGTCGGTGCGACCGCGTCGCGCGATCCGATCGCGCTCTTGGCCTCGGCGCGCGAATCCCTGGTCGCTGACGGCGATGTGGTGGTCGGCGTCGACGACGCCCATCTGCTCGACCAGTTGTCGGCGACGCTGCTGCACCAGTTCGCGGTGGACCACGCGGGCCACGTGGTGGCGACCGTGCGCAACGGCGAACCGGTGCCCGACGCCGTCACGTCGCTGTGGAAGGACGGCTACCTTCAGCGGTTCGAACTGCAACCGTTCAGCAAGCAGCAGAGCATCGCGCTCATCGAGACCGTGCTCGGCGGAACACTCGAAGGCCTCAGCGCCGACGTGATGTGGGAATCGTCGGGTGGCAATCCGCTGTTCTTGCGCAACATGGTCGAGGGCGCGGTCGACGCCGGGACCCTCACCGAGGTCAACGGCGTGTGGCAGTTCCGCGGTCCCACCGTGATTCCGTCCGGGCTGGCCGAACTGCTCGACGACCGCCTCGCGCACGCCGGCGAGGACGTGATGAACGCCCTCAAACTGCTGTCGCTGTGCGAACCGCTGGACATCGACGCGTTCGCCGAACTCGCCGGAGAGGAGGCCGTCGACAGCGCCGAGATGCGCGGGCTCATCCGCATCGTGACCGACGCGGGCGGCACGTTGACCGCCCGGTTCGCGCACCCCCTGTTCGCCGAGGTGGTGCGGCGCCGCGTCGGCACCGCGTCGGCGCGCAAGCTGCGCGGGCGGATCGCCAAGATCCTGCGCGACCGCGACCTGAGCACCGCCGCGAGCCGGATCCGGTTGGCGCAGTTGTGCATCGAGAGCGACCGCGGCGCCGACGTCGACCTGCTGATCACCGCGGCCAAGGACGCCGTGTTCCTGTCGAATCTGCCGCTCGGCGAACAACTCGCACGGGCCGCGTTCGACCACGGCGGCGGCCTGCCCGCGGCCACCCTGCTGTCGCGCGCGCTGCTGTGGCAGGGACATCCCGCGCAGGCCGACAACATCCTCGCGCGGTTCCCACCCGACCACATGGACGAGATGGAACTCGTGCAGTGGGGCATCCCGCGCCTGTCGATCCTGTTCTGGTCCATGGGCGACGTGCCGCTGGCCCACCAGGTGCTCGGTGAGCTGAACAGCCGTGTCACCCATCCGATCCTGCAGCTCATCATCGACGCCACCGAGGCGGGGATGGCCGTGCACGAGAACCGGATCACCGAGGGCCTGGCCATCGCCGAACGTGTGCTCGCCCATCCGGAATGTCCGCGCCAGGCAACCGATTTCGCGGCGTTCGCGTGCGGGTTGGCGATGCCCGTCGCGGGCCGGGGTGAGGCGTTCCTGCCGATCGCGTCACGCTGCAGGGCGCAACGCAAGACCACCGACGGCATGATCCGGATCATGGTGTTCTACGGCGAGGTGCTCGCACTCGCCTACACCGGCCAGTTCGACCTGGCCCGGCAGCGCGCCGAGGAGTACGCCGAGTTCTCCTCGGCCGGTCAGTTCGCCGGCTGGGCGATCGCGAAGATCATGGCAGGCGCCGCGGCCATGCACAGCGGACGGTTCCGCGACGCGATCTCGGCCATCGAGCAGGCGCTGGCTGCGCTCAACGCCGAGATCTCACTGCCGTGGCAGCTGCCGGGACGGCTGCTGCTCGCCCGCGCCTACGCCGCGGTGGGTGAGGTGATCGAGGCCGAACGCGTGCTCGACGACGCCATGGAGCATTCCGGGGCGTTCATGGCCCTGCACGAGCCGCAGCGCACGCTCGCCAAGGCCTGCGTGGCAGCGGCCAAGGGCGCCCACCGGTCGGCGATCGACATCGCGCGGTCGGCCGCCGACCTGGCCCGTTCCTCCGAGCAGCACGCCGTGGAGGCCGAGGCGCTGCACCACTGTGCCCGGTTCGGTGACCGCACCGTCGCACGCAGGCTGCAGGGTCTGGTGGACCGGGTCGACGGACCGCTTGCGCGGCTGTACGCGCAGCACGCGGCGGCGGTGGCCGCTGCCGATCCCGTGGCGCTCGATGCCGTCTCGTCCGCATTCGAGCAGGCGGGGCTGATGCTCTCGGCCGCCGACGCGGCCGCGCAGGCGGTTTTGCTGCACGACAAGGCCGGACATCGGCGGCAGAGCACCGAATCCGCCGCCCATGCACTGCAATTGGCGGGTAGGTGCGGTGGTGCGGCCACACCAGCGATCCGGGCGGCGGCGCGTCCGCTACCGGTGACCGCGCGCGAACGCGAGGTGGCCGCGCTGGTGGCACAGGGACTGCTGAACCGCGAGATCGCCGAGCGGCTCACGGTTTCGGTGCGCACCGTCGAGGGCCACATCTACCGCGCCTGCATCAAGCTCGGGGTCGCCGACCGCGACGAGCTCGCGCGGATGATCTGGACCGACCTGACACCGCTGGAGGCCGATCCCCGGTAATCGGCTCAGTACACGTCGCGCACGTACCGCTTGTCGGCCACGAGTCCGCGTTTGTAGTCGCGGGCGGCTTCCTCCGACATGCCGCCGTGGGTGCGCAGAATCGTCGTGAGCGCGGCGTCGACATCCTTGGCCATGCGCGTCGCGTCGCCGCAGACGTAGAAGTGCGCGCCGTCGTCGAGCCAGCGCCACACGTCGGCGCCGTAGTCGGCCATCTTGTGCTGGACGTACACGCGGGCCTTCTGATCGCGGGAGAACGCCAGGTCCAGCCGGTTGAGCAGACCGTCGCGCTGCATGTCCTCCAGTTCGTCGCGGTAGTAGAAGTTGGCGCTGCGGTGCTGGTCGCCGAAGAACAACCAGTTGCGCCCGTGATGGCCCAGTGCGCGCCGCTCCTGAAGGAACCCGCGGAACGGCGCGATACCGGTACCCGGCCCCACCATGATCATCGGGGTCGACGGGTCCTCGGGCGGACGGAAATGCGGTGAGCGCTGCAGGAACACGGGCGCCGCGACTGCCCGGTCGGCGAGGAACGTCGAACACACGCCGCCGCGCGTGAGCCCCGTGACGCCGCGGTCACGCACCACCGACACCGTCAACTGCACCTCGTGCGGGCTCACCAGCGGGCTCGACGAGATCGAGTAGTTACGCGGTGTCAGGCGCACCAGAACTTCCTGCCACTCTTGGGGTTCGGCGCGCACCGCGAACTCGGTGACCAGGTCGAGCCCGTCGCGGTCCCTGAGCCACGGCGCGGCCCGGTCACCACGTAGCACCTTGGCGGCCGAACCGCCGCGCTGTGCGACGAAACGCACCAGATCCGGTGTCACGCGGCAGATGTCGTAGGACGCGATGAGCGCGTCGCGCAGCGACTGCTCGGTGCCGTCGACCTCCACGGCCGCGTCGGGGTCGAGCGCGGTCGCCGCCAGCCACGCGTCGACCACGGCGGGATCGTTGGTGGCGTACACGCCGAGGGAGTCGCCGACCCCGTAGCTCACGTCGTAGTCGGAGATGTCGAAACCGAACTGCCGCACCTCTTTGGCCGAGCCGGGCGCAGTCAGCACCGTGTTGCGGGTCAGGGATGCGAGAATCGGTTTGGCCCTGGTGAATTCGTCCGGCTCGGTGGGCAGGAGGGTACCGACGGCCGGACGCCGGCCCCCGGCGCGCTCGCGCGGCACGGGATCCACGCCCGTGATCACCTCGACGACGGCGTCGACCCACTGCTGCAGGGCCGCGTCGTCGTAGACCTCGCAGTCTGCGCGGTCGATCAGCCGGGTGGCCCCGAGATCGCCGAACCGCTTGTCGAGAGCCTTGGCGTGACCGCAGAAGTCGTCATAGGCACGGTCGCCGAAACCGAGCACCGCGTAACGGACGCCGTTGAGATCGGGCGCATCCGGGCCCCGCAGGCGCCCCCAGAGGCCGGCACCGTTGTCGGGCGGGCCGCCGTCGCCGAACGTGCTGGTGACCACCAATACGTCACGGGCCGCGGCGAGTTCGTCGAGCGTGAGGTCATCCATGTTGACCAGCACACCGTCGACCGCGGCCGCGAGCTTGCCTGCGAACTTCTCGGCGTTACCCGTCTGCGATGCCCACAGCACCAACGGGCCGGTGGGCCGCACCGCGACCGGGTCGATGGTGCCGACGGTGTCCGTGCGCGAATACCGGCCCGCGAGCACGCCGTCGACCCACAACCGCACCGCGGGGCGCACCGGCGCGCAGCCGGGAAGCACCGGCACGCCGGTCGGTCGATCGGGCAGACCGGTGAAGAATCCGGCGAGGTAGATCAACTCGTCGGAGTTGAGTTCGGGTTTGAGTTCGGCTGTGGGCTCGGTGATCCCGAGCTCGGCCGCCACCGACTGCGCGTGCGGCGTGCCGCCGACCGACCGTGCGGGCCGCAGGCGCACCGCGGCCACCTTGAACTCCGGCTGCAGTGAGTCGGCGTCGACGGCATCGTGGGTGACCGCGTTGACCGTGAGGTACTCGCCGTGCTCGTCGTTCCAGTGGAACGGCGCGAAGCAACTGCCCGGCCGCACCCGGTCGGTGAGCACGGCGGGCAACACGGCGCGGCCGCGCCGCGAGGCGATTTCGACGGGTTGCCCCGCGGTGATGCCGAGTTCGAGGGCGTCGACCGGATGGATCTCGACGAACGGGGACGGGTTGAGCTTGTTGAGCCTGGGCACCTTGCCGGTCTTGGTCATGGTGTGCCACTGGTGCTGCAGCCTGCCGGTGTTGAGCACCATCGGATAGGCGTCGTCGGGCAGTTCCGACGGGTCCGTGTGGGGCCGGGGATGAAACACCGCGCGCCGTGACGGGGTGGGGAACGCCAGCCGGGGACGGTGCCCGTCGGCTTCGGTGTGCAGATGCTGACTGACGCCGTCGTTGACATAGCGGATCGGGTGGCGGTCCGGCCCGCCGCCGGATACGTCGGTGGGCGGGCACGGCCACTGCAGGGGCGTCTCACGCAGCCGCTCGTAGGTGACCCCGCGAAGGTCGTATCCTGTTGCGGCATTGGAGAACCGGCGAATCTCGTCGAAGATCTCCTCGGCGCTGCCGTACCGGAAGTGCTCACCGAAGCCGAGCTGCTCGGCGACCGCGCAGATCAACTGCCAGTCTGGGCGGGCATCCCCGACCGGTGCCACGCTCTGCGGCAGCAGCGTGAGATTGCGCTCCGAGTTGACCATGACGCCTTCGGACTCGGCCCACAGCGCGGCAGGCAGCACGATGTCGGCGTAGTGGTTGGTGGCCGTGGAGCGGTACGCGTCCTGTGTCACGACGAGTTCGGCGGATTCGAGGCCGTTGATGACGGTGATCCGGTTGGCCACGCTGGCAACGGGATTGGTGCAGATGATCCAGCACGCCTTGATCTCGCCGGCGGCCATCTGCTCGAACATGCCCACGGCGCCTGGGCCGACGTCCGACCGGATGGTTCCCGGCTCCAGTCCCCACGCGGTTTCGACGAACGCGCGGTCGGCGTCCGAGAGCACTGAACGCTGCCCCGGCAGACCCGGCCCCATGTAACCCATCTCGCGCCCACCCATGGCGTTGGGTTGACCGGTCAGCGACATCGGGCCGCTGCCCGTGCGGCAGATGGCGCCGGTCGCCAGGTGCAGGTTGCAGATCGCGTTGGTGTTCCAGGTGCCGTGCGTGCTCTGGTTGAGCCCCATGGTCCAGCAGCTCATCCACTCCCCCGCCTCGGCGATCATGCGTGCCGCGGTGCGGATGTCCTGCTCGCGCAACCCCGTGATCTCGGCGACCCGGTGCGGCGGATAAGCGGCGAGGAACTCCGGCATCGCCTCCCAGCCGGTGGTCTGTTCGGCGATGAACTCCTCGTCGATGTCCCCGTTCTCGACCAGCAGGTGCAGCAGACCGTTGAGCAGTGCGAGATCGGTGCCGGGCGCGATCTGCAGGAACAGATCGGCGCGTTCGGCGGTCGCGGTGCGCCGCGGGTCCACCACGATGAGTCTGGCGCCGGCCTTGAGCCGGTCGGCCATGCGCAGGAACAGGATCGGATGGCAGTCGGCCATGTTCGACCCGATCACGAAGAACAGGTCCGCATGGTCGAAGTCCTCGTACGAGCCGGGCGGGCCGTCGGCGCCGAGGGACTGCTTGAAACCCGTTCCCGCACTGGCCATGCACAACCGTGAGTTCGACTCGATGTGCACCGTGCGCAGAAAACCCTTGGCCAGCTTGGTCGCCAGGTACTGGGCCTCGATCGTCATCTGCCCGGACACGTACAGCGCGGCGGCGTCGGGACCGTGCTGGTCGACGATGGCCCGCAACCTGCGCCCGGCCTCGGCGACCGCGTCGTCGAGGCGCACCGGCACCAGTTCGTCGTCGCGCCGCACGAGCGCCGAGGTCAGCCTGTCCTCGCCCGCGGCCATCAACTCGGCATGCACGGCGCCCTTGGTGCACAGGCGTCCGAAGTTCGCGGGATGCAGCCTGTCGCCCGATACGCGGGCGATGACCGGACCGCCGTGCTCGACCGTGGTGTCCACCTCGATCCCGCACCCGACACCGCAGAATGAACATGCGGTGCGCTGCGTGCGCGTGGTTGTCCCACCGTTGGCCATGTGGCCATGGTGGGCGCGGGGTGTTCCGGGATGTTTCCCGCGGGGTTAGCGTCAGGAAAACTGGTCCTCACCGCGCCACCAGTGGCGCGGTGAGGACCGTTTCACCAGGTCAGCCGATATCACAGCCCGTGAGGTTTGACCGCGAGCACGGGTTTGGGACATTCCAGCAGCAACCGCTGCGCCACGCTGCCGAGCAGCAGCTTCCCCACCGGGTTGCGGTGGCGGATGCCGATCACCAGCAGCTCGGCGTCCGGGCTGTCCATGGCCGTGAGCAGTTCCTCGGCCGCGTCCACCCCGACGGGCTGGCGGATCTCGAACGGTACACCGCTGTCCTGCAGGTGCGCCTCGACGTCGTGGACCTCGCCCGACTGCGCGAACCGCGCGTCGACGTAGGCGTCGCCCGCGGTCGCGTTGACCACCAGCAGGCCGGTGTCGCGCCGTTTGGCCTCTTCGATCCCGTGCTCGACGGCGGCCCGGCCGAACGGGTCCGCGCTGTAACCGACGACGATCACGACTGGGCCGCCTTTTCCTTCTGATCCGCATCGTCCTCGACGATCAGCAGCGTCTCTTCGCTGCGGTGCATGAGCTTGAGCACCAGCGGCATGAGCAGCAGGATCGCCATCAGGACGTACACCACGATCGCGACCGGCTCGGTGAACAGGCTGGACCAGTCGCCGCCGCCGAGTTGCAGGCTCTGGCGCAGCTGGCGTTCGATGCGTGGGCCGAGGATGACGCCGATGATCAGCGGCAGCACGGGAAGACCGAAACGGCGCATCATCAGACCCAGCAATCCGAATACCAAGAGCAGCGCGAGATCCAGCGCCTGCACGTTCACCGCGAGCGCGCCCAGCGTCGCGAAGAACAGGATGCCTGCGTACAGGTAGGGCCGCGGGGTGCGCAGCAGCCGGGCCCACAGCGGCGCGAGCGGAAGGTTGAGCACCAGCAGCAGGAAGTTGCCGATGAACAGGCTCGCGATCAGCGTCCAGATCAGCAGCGGCTCCTTCTCGAAAAGCGTTGGGCCGGGCTGGATCCCGTAGGACACGAACGCCGTGAGCATGACCGCCGCGGTCGCGTTGGTGGGCAGGCCCAACGACAGCATTGGCACCAGGGTGCCCGCGGCCGAGGCGTTGTTGGCCGCCTCCGGGCCCGCGACGCCTTCGATCGCGCCGTTGCCGAACTCGTCTTTGTGCTTCGACAGGCGCTTTTCGGTGATGTACGACAGGAACGTCGGCAACTCCGCACCACCGGCGGGCAGCGCACCGAACGGGAATCCGAACGCGGTGCCGCGCAGCCACGGCTTCCAGGACCGGCCGAAGTCCTCACGGTCCATCCAGGGCCTGCCCACCGGGATCACCTCGGCCGGACGGCGCCGCAGGTGCGCCGCGACCCACAACGCCTCGCCGAGCGCGAAGATCGCCACCGCGATCACCACGATGTCGATACCGTCGCTCAGCAGGGGTAGCCCGAACGTCGCGCGCGGCTGCCCGGTGAGGAAGTCGATGCCGACGCAGCCGATCGCCAGGCCGAGGAACAGCGAGATGGCACCGCGCAGTTTGGAGGCGCCCAGCACCGCGGTGACCGCGACCAGCGCGAACAACATGATCGCTAGGTACGACGGGGCGCCGAGGGTGACCGCGAACCGCGAGATCGGCGGCGCGAACGCGGCAAGCAGAGCGGTGCCGATCGCACCGGCGACGAACGATCCGATGGCCGCGGTCGCCAGCGCCTGTGCGGCACGGCCCGCCTTGGCCATCTTGTTGCCCTCGATCGCGGTGATCACCGACGACGATTCCCCTGGGGTGTTCAGCAGGATCGACGTCGTGGAACCGCCGTACATGCCGCCGTAGAAGATGCCTGCGAACATGATGAACGCCGCGCTGGGGCTGACGTTGTAGGTCACCGGCAGCAGCAGCGCCACCGTCATCGCAGGACCGATGCCCGGCAGCACACCCACCGCGGTGCCGAGCAGCACGCCGATCACGGCGTACAGCAGGTTCATCGGGGTGGCCGCCTCGGCGAACCCCTGCATCAACCAGTCGAAGTTCTCCATCACAGAATCCCGTCCAGAATGCCTGCGGGCAGCGGGATCCCGAGCCCGGAGTAGAACGCGTAGAAACTCAGCACCGACAGCACCGCACCGATCACGATGTTGCGGACATAGTGGTGGTTGCCCAGCACCGTTGCCGCACCGGCGAACAACAGTGCACCGGTGATCGCCCAGCCCAGCGGTTGCACGAGCACGATCACCGCGACGAACAACCCGACCAGCATGCCCACGGTGCGCCAGTCCCCCGGCGAGTTCGGGTCGACGTCCTCACCGGCGTCGGCCTCGCCGACCGATCCGCGGGGTATCGCGATCGCCAACACCACGGCCAACGCGATGAGCACGACGCCGATGACCAGCGGGAACATCCTCGGCCCCACGGGATCCACCTTCGCGAAACCCTCGGCCAGGGTCAGGGCATCGTAGATGAGGAACGCACCGACGGCGACCAGCACCGCGCACACGAGGTACTGGGCGCGATCCACCCTGCGCTCACGGGTTTCGGCCCCGGCTTCTGAATTGGGCAGCGAATCCTCGGTCATAGCAACCCCAAATCGGTCAGCGTCGTCGAGACACGCTCGTCCTGGTCCTTGAGGAACTGCTCGAACTCCGGCCCCGTGGTGAAGGCGTCGCTCCAGCCGTTCTTGACCATGGCTTCCTTCCACTCGTCGGTGTCGTGCAGTTCGGTGAGCGCGGCCACCATGGCGTCACGCGCGTCGTCCGAAATACCCGGCGGCGCAAGCACTCCGCGCCAGTTGGTGAACGTCATGTCGATACCGGCCTCGGTGAGCGTCGGCGCGTCGATCCCCTGGACCCGCTCGGCACCGGACACCGCGAGCACACGGACCTGTCCGGCCTCGATCTGGTCGACGAACTCACCCAGACCGGTGGTCCCCGCCGCGATCTTCTTGCCCAGCAACGCCGTCAACAGATCGCCCCCGCCGTCGTAGGTGATGTAGTTGACGGTGCGCGGATCGACGCCCACCGCACGCGCGGTCTCCATCGGGAACAGGTGGTCCGGCCCACCCGGCGACGATCCACCGCCGATCGAGACCTTGGACGGGTCGGCCTTCCACGCCGCGACCAGGTCATCGATGGTGCGGAACGGCGAATCGCCGGGAACGAGGATGCCCTCCTGCTCCTCGACCATCTTCGCCAGCGCGGTCGCGTCAGAGGCGCGCGCCGACGATCCGTTGGTGTACACCGCGCCGACCACGCCGAGGCCCATCATCATCATGAGGTCGTTGTTGCCGCGTTCGTTCATGAGCCGGGCCATGGCCACGGTGCCGCCGGCACCGATGACGTTGAACACCTCGATGCGCCCGGTGATGTCGGTGTCCTCCATGATCTTCACCGCCGTGCGCGCGGTGAGGTCGTACCCGCCGCCGGGGCTGTTGGGCACCATCATGCGCAGCCTGTGCAGGCCGCGGGATTCGTCGCCGCGCGTGACGCCGCACGCGGTCACCATGGTCACCGCGAGCAGCACGGCCACGACCGCGGCCCACAATTGTCGAAATCTCACTGCAGTCTCCGATCACTGCTCCTCGAGAAAAGGTGATGCTCAGCCATACTGGACCCGACGAGTGACCCAGGTCACTGATTCGAACGCAAAGGAAGTTTTGGTCTTTGAGTTCAAGCCAGAGTTCAACCCAGATATCGCCGCTTGCGCGGCTGCGGATCCTGCCGGGCGACCGCGTACACGCCGCGAGCCTTGCGGGCCGGTTCCTGGTCTTCCAACTGCTGGTGGTCGCCGTCGTCCTCGGCGCGGTCGCCGCGATCTCGGTCGCGCAGTCCACACGCGAGTTCCGGGACGTCCGCGGCCAGCGCATGATCGCCGTCGCCGAGAACGTGGCGTCCACACCGATCGTGCGTGACCGGTACGCCGATCCGCTCGCCGCGCGGACCCTCGCGCCGGAGGTCGACCGCGCGGTCGCGCTCTCGGGTGCGGACCTGGTCGAGATCACCGATCCCACCGGGGTGGTGCGGGTGTCGTCGCAGCCGGACCGCATCGGGCAGCGCATCGACCTCGACGCCAGCCGCGCCGACGAGGGACGCTCCTGGTTCGGCGACACCGACATCGACGGGCAGCACAGCCTCGTCGGGCAGGTGCCGATCCTGGCGCCGTCGGGCGAACCACTGGCCATCGTCTCGGTGAGCCAGCGGTACCCGTCGGTGTGGGAGCTGGTCAGCGGCTCCGGTGAGCGGTTGCTGATCTACCTCGGCATCGGCGCCGCGCTGGGTCTGCTGACATCGTGGTTGCTGTCCCGCCGCATCAAGACCCACACCCGTGGCCTGGACATCGCCGAGATCGCCGACCTCGCCGACCACCGAGAAGCGTTGCTGCACAGTATTCGAGAGGGTGTCGTGGCGGTGAACACCGACGGTTCGATCACGGTGCTCAACGACAGCGCGTGCGAACTGCTCGGCATCGGCCCCGACGCCGTCGGCCGCCACGTCGGCGCGATCGGGCTGGAACCGGCCGTGGTGGAGTTCCTGCTGTCCGGCCACGACCGGACCGACGAGACCGCCAACGAGAGCGACGTCATCATCGCGACGCGTGCCCGCGTGCTCGCGCTCAACCGGCGTGCTGCCAGCAGCCAGGGCCACCGCATCGGTACTGTCACCACCATGCGCGACAGCACCGAACTCGCTGCGCTGCAAGCACAGTTGTCCTCACATCGCAGTGTCACCGACACGCTGCGTGCCCAGACCCACGAGTTCGCCAACCAGTTGCACACCATCTCGGGTCTGGTCCAGCTCGGCGAGTACGACGCGGTGCGGGAGCTGGTGGGTACCCTGACCCGTCGCCGTGCCGAGATCAACGACGCTGTCACACAACATGTCTCCGATCCGGCCGTCGCCGCGTTGCTGATCGCCAAGACATCGCTGGCCGCCGAGAGCGGGGTGGCGCTGACGCTGACCGACGACAGCCACCTCGCCGCGCTCGACCCGGCGCTGGCCACCGACGTCATCACGTTGCTGGGAAACCTGGTGGACAACGCCGTGGAGGTGTCAGCGGGATCCGTCGGCTCCACCGCCGCGCATGTCTCGGTGCGGCTGGACGATTCGGCCGGCCTACTGCTGGAAGTCTCGGATTCGGGTCCCGGAGTGCCCGAGCACCTGCGCGAGACGATCTTCGCGCGCGGCGTGACCTCCAAGCCCGACGTGCCGGGTGGGCGGGGCATCGGTCTCGCGCTGGTACGACTTGTGACCGCACAGCACGGGGGCACCGTCGAGGTGACCGACGGCCCGGCAGGTGGCGCGTCGTTCGTCGTGCGCCTCCCGGAGGTGACCGTTCATGCGTGACGTGCTGGTGGTCGACGATGATTTCATGGTCGCCGAGATCCACCGGCGCTTCGTCGACCGCGTCGACGGATTCCGCGCGGTCGGCGTCGCCCGCACCGGCGCGGAGGCCATGGCGTCGGCAGACGCGCTGCAGCCCGACCTGATCCTGCTCGACGTGTACCTGCCCGACATGACCGGGCTGGAGGTGCTAAAACGTCTGCGCGCCGACGGCAATCTGGTGGGCGTCATCATGATCACCGCGGCACGCGAACTCGACACCGTGCGCGCAGCGCTGGACGGCGGTGCGGCCGACTATCTGATCAAGCCGTTCGAGTTCGACCAGTTGCGGGCCAAGCTCGCGGCGTTCGCCGCGCGCGCCGACGCGCTGGCCGCCGACGGGGGTGCCGACCAGTCCATGATCGACGCGCTGTTCGGCGGTTCGACGCCCGCGACGACCGCCACCCTCCCCAAGGGCCTCGGCGCCGAGACCGGGCGCCTGGTGATGGACGCGGTGCGCGACGCCGGCGAGGTGTCGGCGGCGCAGTGCGCCGACCTTGTGGGGATCTCGCGCGTGAGCGCGCGGCGCTACCTCGAGCACTTCCTGAGCACCGGTGCCCTGGAGTTGCGGTTGCAGTACGGCACCGGACGTCCGGAACGGCGTTACCGCATCCCCTGAAACCCGTCTTGACGAATGGGGTAGCGCGCTACTCATGCGCACGCTCACGCGGGCGACCACGATCGAGGCAGGTACACCGATGGATCGGAGGCCGCCATGACCCAGATGACCGTGGCAGAACTCGCTCCCATCTCCTACCACCACGCGACCAGGCCCGCCGAGGTCCACGACATCATCAGGCAGGCCCGGGCGAACGGCCCCGTGGCGCTCGGACCGTACGGTCCGGAGATCCTCGGCTACGAGTTGGTGCGCGCTGTGCTGCGCGACGAGCGATTCGAGGTTCCGAGAGGCATGTTCCTTGCGGCACAAGGCATCACGTCGGGCCCACTGTGGGAGCGCGCCAACAACACACTGGTCGGCCTCGACGGTCCAGCGCACTTGCGGTTACGCCGACTGGTGGCCAGGGCGTTCATTCCCAAGGCCGCCGAGCGGCTGCGCACAACCTGTGTCGATATCGTCACCGAGCTGGTCGCGCGATGTGCCCCTGCCGGGCGGTGCGACGTGGTCGCCGACCTTGCCGTGCCGTACGCCGTCCCGGTGATCTGCGCGCTGCTCGGTGCACCGGCACGGGACTGGGCACGGTTCTCGGCGTGGGCCGACGAGATCTTCAAGATGTTCAGCTGGGAACTCGGTGAGCATGCCGAGGCTGTCGAGACGGCGTGGAACGAGCTCGACGCATACGTCGACGACATGGTCGTCCATCGCCGCCATACGTTGACGGACGATTTGCTGTCCGACCTGATCCCCGCTGAGTCCGACGGCGACCGTCTGACCCACCACGAACTGCTGATGCTGGCCGGCGGGGTGTTGCTGGCGGGCACCGACACCACCCGCAATCAGCTCGCGGCCGCCGTGGAGACGCTGTGCGACCATCCACGCGAATGGGAGCTGCTCGCCGAAAATCCCGAACTCGCACCTACATTCGTCGAGGAACTGATGCGTTACTCACCCGCGACACTGGGCACCGTCCGTATCGCCAAGGAGGAGGTCGAGATCGCGGACGTGACCATCCCGGCGGGCACTCTGGTCGCGGTCAACACCGCTGCGGCGAACCGGCTCCGCAGGTGTTCGCGGATCCGGACCGCTTCGACGTCCACCGCGAGGCACCGCCGCCGATGCTGGGTTTCGGCGGCGGTCTGCACTACTGCCTCGGCGTGCACCTCGCGCGCATCGAACTCGCCGAGGCGCTGCGCGTGATCACCGCCACGCTGAGGCATCCGCACCGTGACGGTCCGGCCCCCTGGAAACCGATGACCGGGATCACCGGTCCGGCCACCCTGCCGCTGGCCTTCGACGCGGCGTGATCGAGAACACCCGTCCGGACCCCCGGGCGAGGAGCAAACTGCCAGACGCGTGCTGAATAATGCTGGTGTGGCACCGAAAGTCCTGTTCATACACAACGAACACATGTGCACCGAGGCGATGCTCGGCGACGCATTCGCCGAATGCGGTTTCGACATCGACACCTTCGAGGTGGTCCCGCCCGAGCGCGTGGAGGCCCCGGCCGGTCATGTGACGTTCCCGGACCCCACCGCCTACGACGTGATCGTGCCCCTCGGCGCGCGGTGGCCCGTGTACGAGCAGTCCCTGGTCGACACCTGGGTGACCGCCGAGATGGACATGATGCGCAAGGCCGCCGACGCCGGTGTCGGCATCCTCGGGGTGTGCTTCGGCGGACAGTTGCTGGCCCAGACGTTCGGTGGTTCGGTCGCACGCGCCGAGACCGCCGAGGTCGGCTGGTTCGAACTCGATACCGACGATGCCGGGCTGATCGCGCCGGGCCCGTGGTTCCAGTGGCACTTCGACCGCTGGACGGTGCCGCCTGGCGCCACCGAGATCGCGCGGACGTCACGGTCGTCGCAGGCCTTCGTGCTGGGACGTGCACTGGCACTGCAGTTCCACCCCGAGGTGGATATCGATCTGCTCGAGGGCTGGCTGGCCGACGACCGCGAGGGCATTTCCGGCAAGCTCGGTTACAACCACGACGACTTGCGTTTGCGCACAAAGGAACTCGTCGACGACGCGGCCGTGCGCGTGCGTGAGCTCGTGCGGGCGTTCCTCGACAAGGTGGTCCGGGCCGACCCTGCGTCGTAGGCTGGAGCGGTCGGAAGCAGATCGAAAAGACCGCAGACAGGCCAGATGAGCGCATGGAGCGTCCACCACGACGCCATCCGCACATTCCAGGATCGCCGCGAGGCGGGCCGGGTCCTGGCGCAGCGCCTGTCGTCCTATCGCGATGATCCCGACGTGCTCGTGCTGGGACTCGCCCGCGGCGGCGTTCCGGTCGCGTGGGAGGTGGCGGCTCACCTGCGGGCGCCGCTCGACGTGTTCCTGGTGCGCAAGCTGGGGGTTCCGCAGTGGCAGGAACTCGCGATGGGGGCCGTGGCCTCAGGCGGCGGCGTGGTGCTCAACGAGAAGTTGATGAACCGGCTCGGCATCAGCGACGACGACATGGCCGAGACGCTGCGCCGCGAGACGATCGAACTCCAGCGCCGCGAGCAGGCCTACCGCGGCGACCGCGAACCGCTGCAGGTCGCGGGCCGGACGGTGATCCTGGTCGACGACGGCATCGCCACGGGCGCCAGCATGATGGCCGCGGTCCGCGCGATCCGCGGCGCGCGGCGCGTGGTGGTTGCGGTTCCGGTGGGCCCGCCCGGGGTGTGCCGGGAACTGGCGGCCGAGGCCGACGACGTGGTGTGCGCGAGCATGCCGCAGGACTTCGAGGCCGTCGGTCAGGCGTTCGCAGACTTCCACCAGGTCAGCGACGACGAGGTGCGCGAACTGCTCGCGACACCGACCACCGACCCGGTGCGGTGAGCTAGTTCTTGCGCTCTTCGGTCTCGGCGTCGGACGCGGTTGCGGTGACTTCTGGGGTGTCCGTGTCGCCCGTCGCCTCGGGCTCGTCGCTCGCATCGACGTCATCTGCGGCCGTTTCGGCGGCGACCCCGTCTGACATGGTCTCCTCCGAGGCCGCTGCATTCTCGGCGTCCACCGCATCCTCGGGGTAATCGACCGGCTCGTCGGCGTCGACCTCGGCGGTGTCCTGCACCGCCGCGATCACCTGGGTGTCGCGGCTGCTGTCGTACTCCTCGTCGACCTCTTCGGCCGCCTGGTCGACGTCGGCCTCACCATCGGCAGCGGCGCCTGAGCCGCGGGCCGACGTGCGTGCGCCGCGGGAGCGCTCACGCAGAGCGTCGACGATCAGCAGGACCACGCCGAGCACGCTGGCGCCGATGCAGACCCAGGCGATCAGTTCGTTGCTGGTGACCACGGCGGTCACCAGCGCTGCCAGGCCGATGACGGCGAGCACGAGCGCAATGATCAACATTGTTTGAACCCTAGGGTGTGGCGGTCCGACCACGGTGACGGACCCATCGAGTCAGCCCCGGGTCGTGTCGACGCGGGGCCTGTCGCCGGACGAGTCAGTTGTTGCCGCGGTTGAACTGGCCGAATCCGCTGGCGTCGCTGTTCGCGCTGGAATCGACCGGTGCGGCCGAACCACGCTGACCCAGCTCCTCGAGCTGCGACTCCAGGTAGGTCTTGAGGCGCGTCCGGTATTCGCGTTCAAACGTGCGCAACTGCTCGAGCCGACCCTCCAGCACCGTGCGCTGCTGGTTGATGGTTCCCATGATCTCGGAATGCTTGCGCTCGGCATCGGCCTGCAGCGCGTCGGCCTTCTCCTGGGCCTGCCGCAACTGGGCCTCCGACCGGGTCTGGGCGTCGGCCAGCATGGCGTCGGCACGCTGACGCGCCTCGGAGACCGTGGTCTCGGCGGTCTGGCGGGCGTCGCTCACCATCGCCTCGGCCTGCGCACGCGCGTCGGAGAGCAGCTTGTCCGCCTCGGCCTTGGCTGTGCTGGTCAGACGGTCCGCGGTGTCCTGCGCGAGGCTCAGCACGCGGGCCGCGCGCACAGCGGTGTCCTCACTCTGCGGTGCGGCCGGCTGCGCCGGGGCCTCGTAGACCGGCTGCGGTGGAGCCGGGGCGGGCTCCGGCTCGGGCTCGTACAGCGGGATCGACGACGTCGCCTGTGACGACGCGCCTGCGCCCGAGCGTGCCGCCGCGAGTTCCTGGTCGAGTTCGGCGACCCGCTGACGCAGGTCGGCGTTCTCCTCGATGAGGCGGGTCAGCTCGTTCTCAACCAGATCGAGAAAGGCGTCGACCTCGTCCTCGTTGTAGCCTCGCTTGCCAATTGGTGGCTTACTGAACGCGACGTTATGGACGTCCGCTGGTGTGAGCGGCATTGTCTGCCCCCTTGAAGTCTTGAACCGTCAACCGATCTCAAAGTGTAGAGCCTTGTTTGAACGCAACTGGCGTCCATCCTGTCACACCAGACCCGGCGGTTGCAGTAGAGGGCAATTTTAAGAGCGAATTTCAATCTTCTTACGGCTCCGTGCAGCGCCCCGGCAAACGTCGGCAACCAGGCGTTCCGGCGGCACGGGCGCCGCTCCCGGAAATCCCGGGGAACCCGCGCGCCCCCGGTGTCAGACCGCGGCGCCGAACGCGAGCTGCATGCCGATGAACGCCGCCAACAGCAGCACCATGATCGACAGATCGAAGCGCACCGCGCCCACCGTGAGCTGGGGAATGATCCTGCGCAGCAGCTTCACCGGCGGATCGGTGACGGTCATGATCAACTCAAGGATCACCACGGTGAAGCCACGGGGATGCCAGTCCCGGCTGAACGAGCGGATGAACTCCACGACCACGCGCGCGATGAGCAGCAGCCAGAAGATGAACAGCGCGAAACCCAGGATCTGGAAAAACAGCGACAACTGAGCCGACCTCACTACCGACGGATGTGTGACATTCGATACAGGTCGCTGCAGGTCGGCACTCGAAAGATCCGGTGTGCCGACCGGTGATGCGACGCCGCCAGCCTACCCGGCCGTGGAGCGCACGAAGGAGAGGTGGGCGGTCCGGCGACCGGGGATGTGGCTAACGGTAGGAGTAGAAGCCCGCCTCGGCGATGCGCCTGCGCTCCTCGGCCGTGACGTCGACATCGGCAGGCGACAGCAGGAAGACCTTGGTGGCCACCTTGTCGAACGACCCGCGCAGCGCGAACGCGAGGCCCGCCGCGAAGTCGACCAGGCGCTTGGCGTCGGCGTTGTCCATCGACACCAGGTCCATGATCACGGGCGTTCCGTCGCGGAACCGCTCACCGATGGTGCGTGCCTCGCTGTAGTCCTTGGGGCGCAGCGTCGTGATCTTGGCCAGCGGGCTTCCGGCCTCGAACAGTTCGGCCATGCCGCGCGGGTCCATGGCCAGCGCGCCACGGGTCGATCCCCGCATGGCGCCGAGCCGCGCAGGCGCGGGCCGGTCGAACTCGCGCGGAGCACGCATGCGGCCCTCGAAACGCGGCTCGTCGGCGAAGCGCTCGGCGTATCCGCCCCGGTAGGCCGGGCCCTCGTCGTACTCGTGGCCCTCGTAGCCGTAGGCCTCTTCCTCGAAGCGGTCCTCCCGGGGACGACGGCTGTACCCGCCGGCGCGGGCGCCGCGGTCGTCGTCCTCGTAGTACTCGTCTTCGTAGTCATCCATCGGCGCCATGCCGAAGTAGGCCTTGACCTTATGCAGTGTGCTCATCGGGCGACCCTTCTGCTGACCGTGGGAGTTCTGATGTCTGTGATGAAGATGTGACTGGAGTGACTACTGGGGGTGACGTTAGCGGTCGGGGGCCCATCAGCGCGGTACCGACACGCACACACGTCGAACCGTGTTTCACCGCGCTTTCCAGGTCGTTCGACATCCCGGCGGACATCTCCAGGCGCTGCGGGTAGGCCTTCTGCACGCGGTCGCGCTCCGCGGCGAGCCGTGCGAACGCCTCGTCGGCGTCGGCGCCCAGCGGGGGTATGGCCATCAGTCCCGTGAACGTCAGGCCGTCGGCCCCGTCGATCGCCGCGCACAACTCGTCCACCAGATCCGGATCGCCGATGTCCACCCCGCCGCGTTCGGCGTCCCCGTCGAGGCTGATCTGGAGGTACACCCGTAGCGGCTCGGAGCGAACTCCCCTGCCCAGCGCGTCGGCCGCGCCGCGGTCCAGCGCGGCGATCAGCCGCGCGTTGTCGACCGAGTGCGCCGCGTACGCCCACCCCGCAACCGCGCGGGCCTTGTTGCGCTGGATGCGTCCGATCATGTGCCAGCGAATTGGTGCGTCAGGCAATTCGGCGCGAACTTCCGCAATTTTGTTCGCGGCTTCTTGTTCGCGGGATTCCCCAAAAGACAGACAACCCAATTGATTGAGAATGACAATATCCGAGCCGGGAAAGAATTTCGTTACCGGAAGTAATTCAATTTCGCCGACATTTCTTCCGGCCGATTCCGCGGCCCGCGCCAGCCGCGCCCGCGCAGCTCCGAGCGCCGCGGTCAGCTGGGCCGTGCGGTCCGCGTCGCGGATGCGTCGTGAGGGGGTCGTGGCACTCATCGCGAGGCCTGCTCCATCCACACCAGACACGCCAGGCGCCCCGTGGGCGCCTGGCGTCGATGGCTGAACAGCGTGGTGTCGGCGACCGTGCACCGCGGGTCCACGTCGATCGCCGCGACGCCCAAACCCTTTAATTGACGGACGATTCCGGCTCTCAGGTCCAAGCCGGGCGTTCCGCGCGACGTCGTGGTGCGACTGCCGGGCAGGCTGGCCTCGACCTCGGCCGCCATCGCCTCGGGGACCTCGTAGTTGCGTCCGCTGACCGCCGGACCGAGCAGCACCGAGATGTCCTCGACATGCGCGCCCGCGGCCAGCATGGCCTCCAGAGTGCGTGGCACGATCCCGATCTGGGCGCCCACACGACCGGCGTGCGCGGCCGCGACCACACCCGCGCGGGCGTCGGCCATTAACACCGGAACACAATCGGCGGTAACCACCGCCAAAGCCAAACCGGGAACCGTGGTCACCAATGCGTCGGTGTCATTTACCGCACGTTCACGTGGACCGTCCACGGTGACAACACGATCACCGTGGACCTGATTCATCCACACGATTGCGTCGGCGCTCACCGCGTCCGCGAGGCGTTGACGATTGGCGGCCACCGCGGCCGGATCGTCACCCACGTGATCGCCGAGGTTGAACGAATCGTAGGGCGGTGCCGAAACACCACCGGCGCGGGTCGTCGTCACGCGCCGAATACGAACACTCACGGTTTCAGTATCCGGACCATTCGAACGCGGTGGCCGGCCGTCGGCTCAGTGCCGCATGAAGGGCGGCACGTCGACATCGTCATCCGCGATGCCCCCGTCGTCGCCGCCCACGCTCACCGTGGCGCCGTTGGTGTGGGTGGGCACGCTCGCCGCGTCCTGGGGCTCGAACAGCGAGGTGGTCACCTTGCCCGCGCGGGCCGAGGCGATCGGCTGTGTCTGCGCCTGGCTCGGGCTCACCACGGGTTTCCGGCTCGGCCCGGCACTGTCGAACCCGGCCGCGATGACGGTCACCCGGACCTCGTCGCCGAGCGAGTCGTCGATCACCGTGCCGAAGATGATGTTGGCCTCGGGATGGGCCGCGTCCTGCACGAGCGAGGCGGCCTCGTTGATCTCGAAGAGCCCGAGGTCACTGCCACCGGCCACCGACAGCAGCACGCCCTGGGCGCCTTCCATCGAGGCCTCGAGCAGCGGCGAGTTGATCGCGATCTCGGCGGCCTTGAGCGCACGGCCGTCACCGCGCGCCGAGCCGATGCCCATCAGCGCCGTGCCCGCACCGCTCATGACGCCCTTGACGTCGGCGAAGTCCACGTTGATCAGACCGGGTGTGGTGATCAGGTCGGTGATGCCCTGGACACCGTTGAGCAGCACCTCGTCGGCGCTGCGGAACGCGTCCATGAGCGACACCGCCGCGTCGCCCATCTGCAGCAGACGGTCGTTGGGGATCACGATGAGCGTGTCGCAGCTCTCGCGCAGCGCCTGGATGCCGGCCTCGGCCTGGTTGCTGCGCCGCTTGCCCTCGAACGAGAACGGGCGCGTCACCACACCGACGGTCAGCGCGCCGAGCTTGCGGGCGATCGACGCGACGACGGGTGCGCCGCCGGTACCGGTGCCGCCGCCCTCACCTGCGGTGACGAACACCATGTCGGCGCCGCGCAGCAGCTCCTCGATGTCGTCCTTGGCGTCCTCGGCCGCCTTGCGGCCCACCTCGGGGTCGGCGCCGGCACCGAGACCACGGGTGGAGTCACGGCCCACGTCGAGCTTGACGTCGGCGTCGCTCATCAGCAGTGCCTGGGCATCGGTGTTGATCGCGATGAACTCGACGCCCTTCAGGCCCTGTTCGATCATGCGGTTGACGGCGTTGACGCCGCCGCCGCCGATACCAACCACCTTGATGACCGCGAGGTAGTTATGCGGGGGGGTCATGGATCGTCTTCCTCCCTGGTTGGGTGCTCTGGGCGCCGATCTCCCCTGCAAACCCTCAACCTCAACCATAGGCTTAGAGTTATGTCAAGTAGTTCCGCGCAAACAGAACGGTAGGGGGCGGACGCGGCTGATCGTGGCAGGCGCGCCGACGCGTCGCGCGGCAATTTCTGCGCGGATGTGTCGTGACCGTCACAGGGGCAGGCTGAGGAACCCGTCGAGCGGCAGGTCAAACCCTTGCCGTAGGGGCTATTTGACCGTCGGCAGGTCCGGGCTCGACACGTCGTAGGTGGTGCCCGGCTGGGTCAACAGCGCCGCGAGTTTCAGCGCTTTTTCCTGGGTACGGTCGTCGGTCCCCCACACCACGACGCGACCGTCGATGAGCGTCAACGTGATCGACGCGACCGACGGCGCCGCGATACGGCCGACCTGTGCGGCAACGTCCGGCGGCAGCGCCATCATGACGTCGAGCGCTGCGCGCGTCGCCGGATCGTTCGGGCCCGGGTTGTCGGCGTCGAGATACGGCAGCGCCAACGGCGCGGGGCCCGTGGCGAAGTCGACGCCGTCGCGGTCGAACAGGTGCGGGCCGTCCGGATAGTCCTTGACCACCACGGGCACGCGCTCGACGATCGAGATCTTGAGCGTCGACGGGTACTCGCGCTGCACACGCGCGGTCGCGACGCGGCGGATGGTCGCGACCCGTTCGGCGACGGCATCGGTGTCGACCTGCAGCAACGGGGTGCCTGGGGCGACCGCGGCGGCCGTGAGCACCTCCTCCTGCGGGATCTCGGCCAGTCCGCTGACCTCGACGTTGCGCGCCGACATGATCGGGGTGAAGTAGAGCAGCAGGCCCAGCGCCACCGCCAGCACGCTGACCAGCGCCGACCACATCAGCACCTTGAGACCGCGGATCGTGTTGCGCGGAACGGATTTCGTCGGATCGAGGGCACCGGCGACCGCGCGGCGCTTGGCCTCGCGGCGGGCCTGCTCGATCGCCATGGCACGGTCGCGGGCCGCGCGCCGCTCGGCCCGCTCGCGGCGCGCGCGGCGGCGCGGACCCTCGAACTCCTCGGGGGCGTCGGCTTCGGCGGTGGCCCCGGTCGTCTGTGCGGTCGTCTCGGTGGTGTCGGTCATCTCAGGTTCGGAAGCGTCAACAGGTTCTGTCGGTTCGGCCGGCCCGTCGGTCTCGGCTGCGGTGTCGTCGGGGCCTGCGGGATCTTCGGCGGGGTCACCGTGGGGACCCGTCCCGGTCACGACGGGCCCGCTCCCGGCATACCGCGGTTGTCCTTGAGGCGCAGTTCGCTGAGGATCTCGCCGCCCAGCATCGTGACGTCGCCAGCCCCCATCGTGAGTATCACGTCACCTGAGCGTGCGATCGAGGCGACATGCGCTGCCACGGCCGAGAAGTCGGGCACATATGTCACGGGCGCGGTGACATGGTCGGCGACCGTCGCGCCGCTGACACCTGCCATGGGCTGTTCGCGGGCCGCGTACACGTCGAGCACGACCACCTGATCGGCGACGCTGAGCGCCGCGCCGAACTCGTGGGCGAACGTCGCTGTGCGCGAGTACAAGTGCGGCTGGAAGGCGACGACGACCCGGCCACCGTTCTGGTCGACGACCGTGCGGGCCGCCTCGAGCGTCGCCCGCACCTCGGTGGGATGGTGCGCGTAGTCGTCGAACACCCGGGCACCCGCGGCGGTCCCGACGAGCTCGAAACGCCTACGCACACCCTCGAATCCGGCCAGGCCGTCGAGCACACTGTCGATGGGCGCACCGATCTCGCAGGCGGCCAGCAGCGCCGCCAGCGCGTTGAGTGCCATGTGGCGTCCCGGCACCGACAGGCGCACGGCCCGTGGGTTGTGCTCCCCCGCGAGCCGGATGTGCGCGACCGCACCCGTGCCCTGCTGTTCCCAGCTCAGCAGGGTGCCCGCGAGATTGTCGCCGGTGCTGCCGTAGCGCAGCACCCGGATACCGAGTGCGTCGGTGCGGTCGGCCAGCGCGGCAGCGCCGGGATCGTCGGTGCACACCACGAGGGCGCCGCCGGGCGCGATGCGCTCGACGAACGAGTCGAACACCGCGGTGTAGGCCTGCTCGCTGCCGAAGAAGTCCAGGTGGTCGGCCTCGATGTTGGTCACCACGGCCACGTTCGGCGTGTATTCGAGCAGCGACCCGTCACTCTCGTCGGCCTCGGCGACGAACGTGGTGCCGCTGCCGTGATGCGCATTGGTGCCTGCCTCACCCAGTTCGCCGCCGACCGCGAACGAGGGGTCGAATCCGCTGTGCTGCAACGCGACGATGAGCATCGAGGTCGTGGTGGTCTTGCCGTGCGTGCCGGTCACCATGAGCGTGGTGTAGCCGGTCATCAACTTGGCCAGCACCACCGGACGCAGGATGACCGGGATGCCGCGCTTGCGCGCCTCGACGAGTTCGGGGTTGGTCTTGGGGATCGCGGCGTGGGTGGTCACCACGGCCGTCGGACCGCCGGGAAGCAGATCCAGCGACGACGCGTCGTGGCCGATGCGGATCTCGGCGCCACGGGCACGCAACGCGACGACGCCGCGGGACTCCTTGGCATCGGAACCCGACACCAGTCCGCCGCGGTCGAGCAGGATGCGCGCCACGCCCGACATGCCGGCGCCGCCGATGCCGACCATGTGCACACGCTGCAACTCCGGTGGCAGCGAGATGCCCGTCATGACGCCTTCTTCCGTGCCGCGCGCGCGATCTCAAGCGCGACCTGCGCCACGCGCCGCGCGGCGTCGGGATGCCCGGACAGTGATGCGGCCGCGGTCATCGCCGCGAGCTTGGAGTCGTCGGTGAGCAGCGGGATCACGGTCCGCGCGACGGTGTCACCGCTCAGGTCGGCGTCGTCGACCAGCAGGCCGCCGCCCGCGTCGACCACCGGTAGTGCATTGAGGCGCTGCTCACCGTTGCCGATCGGCAGCGGAACGTAGATCGCGGGCAATCCGACCGCGGTGACCTCGGCCACCGTCATCGCACCCGAGCGGCAGATCGCGAGATCGGCTGCGGCATACGCCAGATCCATGCGGTCCAGGTACGGGACGGCCACGTACGGCGGGGCCTGCGGATCGGCGGGCGGCAGGTCGAGGGTGTTCTTCGGGCCGTGCGCGTGCAGCACCGAGATACCGGCAGCGGCAAGGTCTTTCGCCGCCGCGGACACGGCACGGTTGATCGACTGCGCGCCCTGGGATCCGCCGAACACCAGCAGCACCCTGGCGTCCTCGGCGAAACCGAACTCGGCGCGGGCCTGCGCGCGCAGGGCCGCGCGGTCAAGCGACGTGATCGACTCGCGCACCGGCACGCCGACCACCTCGACGTTGCGCAGCCCGGAATCGGGCACGGCCGAGAGCACCCGGCGCGCCGAACGTGCGCCGACCCGGTTGGCCAGCCCGGCCCGTGCATTGGCCTCGTGCACCACGACCGGAACCTTGCGCCGGCCGGTGAGCCCGCCGCGCGCGGCGAGATAGGCGGGCAGGGCGACGTAGCCGCCGAAGCCCACCACGACGTCGGCGTTCACCCCGGTCAGCACGTCCCTGGTCTGGCGGATCGCGGTGCGCACCCGCATCGGCAGGCGCAGCAGATCCTTCGACGGTTTGCGTGGCAGCGGAACCGGGGTGATCAGTTCCAGGTCATAGCCGCGCTGCGGCACCAGCCGGGTCTCCAGCCCCCGCTGGGTGCCGAGGGCGGTGATCCGCACGTCGGGGTCGAGCGCGCGCAGCGCGTCGGCAACGGCCATCGCAGGCTCGACGTGCCCTGCTGTCCCACCACCGGCCAGCACCACCGAGATCCCACGGTCGCTGTGGTTGTTGTCCCGCGAACCCTTGTTCACCCGTAACGCTGACCTTCCAATGCGCGGGCCCGATGGCCCTGGCTTTGCTGGTCAGCACCATATCGGACCGCCGATCGGCGCGACGAACCCGGCTGTTGGGAGCGTCGCCGCGCGCCCGGGTCGGCCGTGCGGTGGCCGGCGCGGGTGGTCTTGCCCGCGGTCCGTGCGGTCTGCGCGCCGGTTCGTGAGTTGGCGCGCCCGGCGACCCGGCCGGCGGTGGCCCGGGTGCGTGCCCTGGCGTCGGGCTTGGCCTTGGCCGACCGGGGGGCGGCCTTGGGCTTGGTCGTGGCCTTACCGGACTTGGCCGATCTGGTCGCGGAGCCGGACGCCTTCTTCGCGCTCAGGCGCTCGCGCACGAGGTCCAGGCGCGGCGGCACGTACGGCTCGGGCAGCGGGAGGCGCAGCAGACGGTCCACCCGGTCGTCGCGGCCCGCGCGCAGCGCGGCCACGGCGTCCGGTTCGTGCCGGGCGGCGTTGGTGAGCAGTCCCATCATCAGCAGCGTGGTCGCCTGCGAGGATCCACCGGCCGAGATGAGCGGCAACTGCAGGCCGGTGACGGGGAGCAGACCCACGACGTAGCCGACGTTGATGAACATCTGGCCGATGAGCCACAGCGTCGTGGTCGCCGACAGCAGGCGCAGGAACGGGTCGACCGAGCGCCGCGCGATCCGCATGCCGGTGTAGGCGAACAGCCCGAACAGCGCCAGCAGGCCGATGGCGCCGATGAGGCCGAGCTCTTCGCCGATGATCGCGAAGATGAAGTCGTTGTGCGCGTTGGGCAGGTAGTTCCACTTGGCGGTGCCCTGGCCGAGGCCGTCGCCGAACACACCGCCGTTGGCCAGCGCGAACCGGGCCTGGCGGGCCTGATATCCGGAGCCCTGGGTGTCGGCGCCGGGGTTGAGCCAGGACTGCACGCGGTCGGAGCGGTAGCCCTCGGCGAACGCGAGCACGATGGCCGAGGCCACGACCGCGAACAGTGACGACACGAAAACCTTGAGCGGCAGGCCCGCGTACCAGAGCAGGCCGAGCAGGATGATGCCGAGCGAGACGGTCTGCCCGAGGTCGGGCTGCGCCACGATGAGCGCCAGTGCGATCACGGCCGCGGGCACCAGCGGGATCAGCATCTCGCGCAGCGACGCGCGTTCCATGCGGCGCGCGGCCAGCAGGTGCGCGCCCCAGATCGCGAACGCGATCTTGGCCAGCTCCGAGGGCTGCATCGAGAAGCCCGCGACCACGAACCAGCCGCGTGAACCGTTGGCGACCTTGCCGATGCCCGGGATGAGCACGAGCACCAGCAGCACGATGGTGACCGCGAACCCGGGGAAGGCGAGCTTGCGCAGCGTGGCGACCCGGATGCGCAGCGCGAAGTAGAACGCGACGAGGCCGATCGCGGTCCAGAGCACCTGGCGCCCGAACACCGCCCACGGCGATCCGTCGGAATCGTAGGAGTACACGCCCGACGCCGAGAGCACCATGATCAGGCCGAGCGTGGTGAGCAGCGCGGTGACCGCGATGATCAGGTGGAACGACGTCATCGGCCGGCCCAGCCATGTGCCGAACCGGGTGCGCGGGACCTTGGTCTCGGACTGGCCCGCCTCGGGCGTGCCGGTCTGGGCGTCTTTCGAGGCGTCGTCAGCGGTGTCTTTCGACGCGTCTTCGGGCGCGTCACCCGGGGCGCCGCCGCGGCGCAGCCGGGTGAGGATGCTGCCCACGGGCCTACCCGACCGCAGCGCGCACGGCCGCGGCGAAGGCGTCGCCGCGCTGGCCGTAGCCGCTGAACTGATCGAAGGAGGCGCCTGCGGGTGCCAGCAACACGGTGTCGCCGGGGGACGCGAGGTCCCTGGCGGCGGACACCACGGCTGACATGACCGCGTCGGAGACCGGGCGGCCCCCCACTTCGATCACACGAGTCACATGATCACCAACTGACTCAATTGACTCATTTGTCCCAAGCACCCCAGAATCCTCCCCCGCCACAAGCTCGACCACGGGGACATCCGGGGCGTGTCGCGATAACGCGTCGGCAACCATCTGCCGATCACGCCCGATCAGCACCGCGCCCGCGAGCCGATTCGCCACCTGACGTACCAGCTCATCGACCGAGGCGCCCTTCAGCAAGCCACCGGCGACCCACACCACGCGGTCGTACGCGGTGATCGAGGCCTGCGCGGCGTGCGGGTTGGTGGCCTTGGAATCGTCGATGAACACCACACCGTCCACGGTGCCCACGACCTCGGCACGATGCCTGCCGACCTGGAACGATGCAAGCGCCGCGCCGATCGCCCCTGGTGCGACGCCCACGGCCCGGGCCAGTGCGGCCGCACCCAGCGCGTCGAGCACGCCGATCGGGCCCGCGACCCCGATGTCGGCACAATCAGCCAACTCGACACCGTCGTCGAACGCACGGTCGATCAGCTTGCCGTCACGCACCCCGAGTTCGCCGGCCGCCGGATCGCCCAGCCGGAAGCCCACGCGCACCGTGGCCGCCGCGGTGGGCAGCAGGCCCGCGGCCACCGGGTCGTCGAGGCCCACCACCGCGACGCGACCGTCGAGCACCCTGGCCTTGTCGCGGGCGTAGGCGGCCATCGAACCGTGCCAGTCCAGATGGTCCTCGGCGACGTTGAGCACCACGCCCGCCTCGGGCCGCAGCGAGGGCGCCCAGTGCAGCTGGAAACTCGACAGCTCGACCGCCAGCAACTCCGCGGGCTGGTCGAGCACCGCGAGCACCGGGTCACCGATGTTGCCGCACAACACACTTCGACGACCACCCGCGACCAGCATGTCGTGCAGCATCGACGTCGTCGTGGTCTTGCCGTTGGTGCCCGTGACCACCAGCCAACGCCGAGGCGGACCGTACCGGCCCGCGGCGTCGAGGCGCCACGCGAGCTCCACGTCACCCCAGATCGGCACGCCCGCCGCCGCGGCGGCCGCCAGCACGGGTGCGCTCGGCGCGAAGCCCGGGCTCGTGACCACCAGCGCGTAATCGCCGATCGAGGCGATCGCGTCACCGGGCGCGATGACCGCGACGCCCTTGGCGGCAAGGGCGGCCAGCGCGTCGGCGTTGTCGTCGCACAGGGTCGCGGCCACCTCGAGCGGAGCGAGCGCGCCCAGCACCGCGCGGCCGGTGATCCCGGCGCCGGTGACCAGCACCCGGGCGCCCGGCGTCAGCGGCGCGAGATCGCCGGTCACGTCAGGCACCGACGGCCGTCAGCCACTCGCCGTAGAACAGGGCCACGCCCAGACCACACGCGATGGCCGTCAGCAGCCAGAACCGGATGATCACCTGCGTCTCGGCCCATCCCACCAGCTCGAAGTGGTGGTGGAACGGGGCCATGCGGAACACGCGGCGCCCGGTCGTGCGGAACGCCAGGATCTGGACCACCACCGAGGTGACCTCTGCGACGAACAGCGCACCCAGCACGACCGCGAGGATCTCGGTGCGGCTGGTGACCGAGATGCCCGCGATGATGCCGCCGAGCGCGAGCGATCCGGTGTCGCCCATGAAGATCTTGGCCGGCGCGGCGTTCCACCACAGGAAGCCCACGCACGCTCCTGCCGTCGCGGCAGCGACAAGTGCGAGGTCCAGCGGGTCGCGCACGTTGTAACAGCCCAGGCCCGGCGCCGTCGCGCACGCGTTGCGGTACTGCCAGAACGTGATCAGCACGTATGCCGCCGTGACCATCGCCATCGCGCCCGCCGCGAGCCCGTCGAGACCGTCGGTGAAATTCACCGCGTTGGACCAGGCGCTGACCACCACGACGCAGAACAGCACGAACAAGGCCGGGGCCAGCGTGACCGTGGCGATCTCACGCACATAGGACAGCTCGGCGCTGCCCGGTGTCAGGCCGTCGCCGTTGCGGAACTGCAACGCCAGCACACCGAACAGCACCGCGGCGAACAACTGCCCGACCGTCTTGGCGGTCTTGTTCAGCCCCAGGTTGCGGGCGCGCTTGAGCTTGATCATGTCGTCGATGAAGCCGACGCCACCGAGCACGGTCGCCAGCCCGAGCACCAGCAGGCCCGACGCGGACGGCCCGTCGCCGCCCATCGCCATGCCGACCAGATGGCTGCCCAGGTAGCCGGCCCAGATGCCGGCGAGGATCGCGACGCCGCCCATCGACGGTGTGCCGCGTTTCTTGGCGTGGCTGGGCGGCCCGTCCTCCCGGATCTCGTGGCCCAGGCCCTGTTTGGTGAACAGCCGGATCAGGGCGGGCGTCAGCAGGATGGAGACCGCAAGCGCGATGCCGACGGCGATGAGGATCAGCATCATCGCGCCGGGGTCCGTCCCTCGGTGTGCCCCTCACCGGCCACCAGGGCCTCGGCCAGGGCACCCAGGCCAACGGAGTTGGACGCCTTCACCAACACCACGTCCCCCGGCTGCAGCTCATCCCGTAGCACGGTCAACGCGGCGTCGGCGTCGGCGACCATGGTGGACTCCGAACCCCAGGATCCCTCCATCACCGCGCCATGGTGCATGGCATTCATAGCCCTCCCGGATCCCACGACGAGTAATCGAGAGACATCTAAGCGCACGGCGAATCGACCGATCGCGTCGTGCTCGGTTATGGCGTCGTCGCCGAGTTCGGCCATCTCGCCGAGCACGGCCCAACTGCGCCGCTTGCCGCCGGGTTGTCCGCCGGCCGTCTGCCTGGCCATCCAGGCGAGAGCCTTGAGCCCGGCCCGCATGGAATCCGGGTTCGCGTTGTAGGCGTCGTTGATCACCGTGACACCGTCGGCGCGCGTGCTGACCTGCATGCGGTGCCGCGACGCGGGTCCCGCCGCGGCGAGCGCGTCGGCCACCTGCTGCGGTGTCGCGCCGCACTCGAGCGCGACGGCGGCCGCGCACAGCGCATTGGACACCTGGTGGTCGCCGTGCACCGCGAGGTTCACGTCGACCTCGCGGTCGCGCGTGTGCAGCGTGAAGCGCGGCCGCGCGAGTTCGTCGAGCGTGACCGGACCCGCCCACACGTCGATGTCCGAGCCCGGGTCCCGCGAGATCCGCACCACCCGTGCGTCGGTCTGCTCGGCCATCGCGGCCACCGCGATGTCGTCGGCGTTGAGGATCACCACACCCGAGGGCCCGACGGCCTGCGGGAGTTCGGCCTTGGTCTTGGCGATCGCCTCGCGTGAGCCGAACTCGCCGAGGTGCGCGGTGCCGACGTTGAGCACCACCGCGACCGACGGCGGCGCGATCGCGGCCAGTGCGGCGATGTTGCCGGGGTGTCGGGCCGACATCTCCAACACCAGGAAATCGGTATCGCGCGTCGCGCGCAGCACGGTCCACGGATGGCCCAGTTCGTTGTTGAACGATCCCGGTGGTGCGACCACCTCTCCGAGCGGGGCCAGGACCGCCGCGAGCAGATCCTTGGTGGACGTCTTGCCCGATGACCCCGTGACGCCGATGATCTTGAGCCCGTCGGCGGCGAGTTCGTTCGCGACGGCCGCGGCGAGTCGCGCGAGCGCCGCCAGCACGGCGGCCCCGGAACCGTCCGTGTCGTGTTCGAGCGCGCCCGAGGCCGAGTCGACCCCGCCGTCGGGGCGCACGACGATCGCGGGCACGCCCACGGGCCGCGCGGCCAGCACCGCGACCGCGCCCGACTGTACGGCGGCCGCGGCGAAGTCGTGTCCGTCCGACCGTGCGCCCGGCAGCGCCAGGAACAACCCGCCGGGTCCGACCGCGCGCGAGTCGAATTCGACCGTGCCGGTCACGTGGGTCGCGGCCGCCTGCTCGGGGGTGATGTCGGCCAGTTCACCGCCGACGATCTCGGCGATGCGCGCGATGGTCATGTCGATCATGAACTTCGGTCCCTTGTTTTCCCCGAGGCTTCCAGTGCGGCGGCCAGTTCGTCCCGGTCGTCGAACGGCCGCGTGTGGTCCCCGACGGTCTGCCCGCTCTCATGGCCTTTACCCGCGATCAGCACGATGTCACCCGGCTGCGCCCACGCCACCGCGTGGTCGATGGCCGCGCGCCGGTCACCGATCTCGACGATCTCGGCGTCCGACGCGACCGCGCGGGCGCCCGCGAGGATCGCCGACCGGATCGTGGCGGGGTCCTCGCTGCGCGGGTTGTCGTCGGTGACCACCACCAGGTCGGCCAGTTCCGCGGTGACGCGGCCCATCGGTTCGCGCTTGCCGGGATCGCGGTCGCCGCCCGCGCCGAAGACCACCGCGATGCGACGCGGTTCGGCCGCGCGCAGCGTCTCGAGCACAGCCTGCAGCGCGCCGGGTTTGTGCGCGTAGTCGACGAGGGCCAGGAAATCCTGGCCGAGGTCGATCGATTCCAGCCGTCCTGGCACCGTCGCGGTCCGCAGACCCGGGGCGGCCTGCTCGGGCGACACCCCGACCGCGTCGAGCAGTGCGACGGCCAGCGCGGCGTTGGCGACGTTGTAGCGGCCGGGCAACCCGACGCCCAGTTGGTGGTGCATGCCGCCGGGGTCGACGAGGACGAACTCCTGTGCGCCCGGGCCCGCCGTGGTGATCTTCTCGACGCGCCAATCGGCGGCGGCGCCCGAGGTGCTCACGGTCAGGGGTGTCTCGGCGCGCGCGGCCATCTGCACGCCGTACTGGTCGTCGACGCAGATCACCGCGGCCGCAGCATGGTTGGGCGACTGCGGGTCGAACAGCCGGGCCTTGGCCTCGAAGTAGTCCGCCATCGTCGGATGGAAGTCGAGATGGTCACGCGAGAGGTTGGTGAAGCCCCCGACCGCGAAGCCGATGCCGTCGACGCGGCCCTGCGCCAGCGCGTGGCTCGACACCTCCATGACGACGGTGTCGACACCGCGCTCGACCATGAGCGCCAGCAGCGCCTGAAGTGCGGGCGCCTCCGGGGTGGTCAGCGCGCTGGGCAGATCGGTGCCGTCGATGCGCACGCCGACGGTGCCGATGAGCCCCGCGACGCGTCCCGCGGCCCGCAGGCCGGCCTCGGCCAGGTAGGTGGTGGTGGTCTTGCCGGACGTTCCCGTGACGCCGACCACGCGCAGTCGTTCGGCGGGACGGCCGTAGACGATCGCGGCGGCCTCGCCGAGCACCGAGCGCGGCGCGGGATGCACCAGCACGGGGACGTCCAGGGTGCCCGCGAGGAGGTCTGCGCCCGACGGGTCGGTGAGCACGGCGACCGCGCCCGCGGCGACCGCGTCGGCCGCGAAACGCGCGCCGTGTGCACTCGCGCCCGGCAGCGCCGCGAACAGATCACCCGGCTGCGCGTCCTGACCGCGCAGCGTCACGCCGGTGACGTGCACCGCGGCGAGGTCGGACGACGAGCCTGCAGGGTTCTCGGAGGCGACCGCTCCGACCGCGGCAGCCAGTGGTGCGAGGTGATGGCCGACGGGACGGCTGGGACGCAGCTTCATGGCCATGCAACAGTACCCATCGGCGATCTCGGACGCCCCGAGGCAGGTGCGGTCAGGTGGCCTGCAATGTCAACGGCGGACCGGGATCAGGCGAGAGCGGAACGTTGTGCCGCTGCAACAGCCACGACGCGATCTCGTGGAACAACGGCGCCGCCGAGGAGCCCGGCGATCCGTCGGCCGCGCGCTGCGGCGCGTCCATCATGATGCCGATCACGTACCTCGGATCGTCCGCGGGCGCGATACCCGCGAACGTGATCCAGTAGACGTCGTCGTAGTAGCAGCCGCACGCGGGGTTGATCTGCTGCGCGGTGCCGGTCTTGCCTGCGATCTGGTAGCCCTCGACCGCGGCCTGCGGACCGGTGCCCTGCTGCACACCCATCGGATCGCGCTGCACCACCGAACGGAACATCGAGCGCAGGGTGCGGGCGGTCTCCGGGCTGATCACCCGGATGCCTTCCGGCCGTTCCTCTTCGGTGACCGTGCCGTCAGGCGCGATGGTGGACTTGATGATCCGCGGCGGCACGCGCACGCCGTCGTTGGCGACGGTCTGGTACATCGCGGCCATCTGCAGCAGCGTCATCGAAAGCCCCTGCCCGATGGGCAGGTTGGAGAACGAGCTGCCCGACCACTGGTCGATCGGCGGCAGCAGTCCGGAGCTCTCGCCGGGCAGGCCGACGTTGGTACGCTGACCCAGCCCGAACTTGCGCAGCATCTCGTAGAACCGCTCGGGGCCGACGCGCTGCGCGAGCATGAGCGTGCCGACGTTGGACGACTTCCCGAAGACACCCGTGGTGGTGTACGGCATCACGCCGTGGTTCCACGCGTCGCGCACGGTGACACCGCCCATGTGGATCGAGCCGGGGACCTGCAGCACCTCGTCGGGGTTGGTCAGCCCGTTCTCGATCGCCGCCGCGGCGGTAACGATCTTGTTCACCGATCCGGGTTCGAACGGCGAGGACACCGACGGATTGCCCATCTGCCGGTCGGCCTGGCGGCCGATGTCCTGACTCGGGTCGAACGTGTTGTCGTTCGACATCGCCAGCACCTCACCGGTTTTGGCGTCGAGCACCACGGCCGAGACGTTCTTGGCGCCGGACGCATCCTTCGCCATCTGGACCTGCTGCTGCACGTGGTACTGGATGTCGTCGTCGATGGTCAGCTGGACCGTCGAGCCGTCGACCGCGTCGTGGCGGTTGCGGTAACTGCCGGGGATCACGACACCATCGGACCCGCGGTCGTAGGTCACCGAACCGTCGGTGCCCGCGAGCACGGCATCCAGCGAGTCCTCCAGGCCCAGCAGGCCGTGGCCGTCCCAGTCGATGCCGCCGACGATGTTGGCCGCGAGCGATCCGCCCGGGTACTGGCGCAGATCCTGTCGCTCCGAACCGACTTCGGGGAACTTGTCGGTGATCGCGTTGGCGATCGCGGGGTCGACCGCACGCGCGAGGTAGACGAAGGTCTCGTTGCTCTTGAGCTTCTTGAGCACGGTCTTGGCGTCCGGCGTGTTGTTCAGCCGTGCGGCAATCTCTTTGGCGATCTCGTTGAGCCGCTCGTCGGGGTTCGGCACGTCATCTGAGGTCGACGAGCCGGCCTCCTGGGCCTTGCGCCAGGCCTCGTCGAGCTGCTTGCGCACCCGGGTCGGCTGGAACGTCAGCGCCCTGGCCTCGATGGTGAACGCCAGCTTGTCGTTGTTGCGATCGATGATGCTGCCGCGGATTGCCGGCGTGATGTCGGTGACCTTGAGCTGGCTGGCCGCCTCGGCGCGCAGACCGGCCGCACGCGGCACCTGCAGCATGAACAACTGCACGGCGGCGATCACCAGCACCGCGAGGATCGCGAGGTTTCCGGTGCGGTGCCGGAACACGAAAGACGAACTGCGCAAACCGGCTTCGGCCTCGGACACGCGGGTACGCCGGGTCCGCGCCGACCGCGGCTGGTCCACCCGCGCCTTCTTGCGCGGTTGTGCAGGCGTCCGCGGACGGTCGCCCCGCCGGCTCATGCGACCGGGGCGACGGCCGGGCTGAAGTGCTCGACAGCCGTCGCAGGGTCGGGAACAGCGGGCTGGGCTCCCGGCAGGGCACCGAGCGGCGCACCTTGCGGCACGGCGCCGGGCAGCGGGGCGGGTGCCGGAACCTGCTGGGGTGCAGGAGTGTTCACCAGCGGCGCGGCCTGCTGGGGCGCCTGTGGCGTCGCCAACGGTACCTCGGCCGGTACCGGCATGGGCACCGCCATCGGCGCGGGCCCGGTCAGCGGGCCGATCACGGGTCCGGGGGCCTGGGGTTGCGCACCCGGCGCGACGTGCGGGGTCTCCCCCGGCACCGCGCCGGGAACACCCTGCACCGCTCCGGGGATCCCCGGAGCGGCCTGGATACCCGGCAGCCCCTGGAGGCCGGGGGCTTCGGGAACCCGAATCGGCACCTCACGAGGTTCGACGACGCGCGGCGCAGGCGGGGCGGGCGGCGGCGGTGGGGCGTCCGGGGGCAGCGGCGCGTTCAGCGGCGGTGGCGGAACACCTTCTGCGGGTTTGGGTGTGCCGACCACCACCCAGTTGCCCGTGGGATCCTGCACCAGGTGCGCGGTGTCACGTGACGGGATCATGCCCAGGTTGCGGGCCGCCTCGGCCAGCGCGGGGGCGGCCTGCGCCTCGAGCACGTCGCGCTCGAGGGCCTCTTTCTGTTGCAGCAGGCCCTGATTCACCTGGCGCGCGTGCCCCAGTTGGTACGAACGCTCGGCGGCACTGGTCGACAACCACAGTGTGATGCCGAGTCCGAGGCCCAGGGCGGCGATCACGAGCACCACGAACGGGACGCGCGCGACGAGCTCGCGCGGATTCAGTTCGATCGACGACAGCCGCAGCAGGATGCGTTCACGCAGCGGCGGCCGGACAACCTTGGGCGCCTTGGCCTTACGGGCCTTCGCACGTGCCTTGGCCTGGCTTGCGGTCTTGGGCCGCGCGGGCTCGGTCTTCTGCCGCGGGATCGGCCCGGTCTGCGGCGCCGAGCGCAGCGGGCGCTGCGGTTCCCGGCTCGGCCTGCGCTTGCGCGGCGGCGCCTCGGCACTCCCCCGCGCGACCCCCGGCTGACGCTTACCGCGCCTGCGGTCGGCGTCACGGACCGGTCCTGGTCGCTTCGCCTTCATCAGCTGCCCCTTCCCCCAACCTTTTCAAGTGCTCGCAGTCGCACCGGGGCGCTACGTGGATTTCGCTCGATCTCTTGTTCGTCGGCGCGCTCGGCGCCGCGGGTGACGGCCACGAATTCCGGTTCGTGGCCCGGTAGTTCCATGGGCAGGCCGGGCGGCGTCCGTGACGCGGTGACCGTGCTGAAGGCCTGCTTGACGATGCGGTCCTCCAGCGACTGGTAGGCCATCACCACGATCCGGCCACCGGGACGCAACGCCGCCAGCGCGGCAGGTATGGCCGCGCGCAGCGAATCGAGTTCGGCGTTCACCGCTATCCGCAGGGCCTGGAAGGTGCGCTTGGCCGGATGGCCGCCGGTGCGCCGCGCGGGAGCGGGGATCGCCTCGTACAACAACTCGACGAGTTCGGAGGTCGTGGTGAACGGCTGCTTGGCACGTCGGCGCACGATCTTGTCGGCGATGCGGCCGGCGAACCGTTCCTCGCCGTAGTCGCGCAGGATTCGGGTGAGCGTCTTCGCGTCGTAGGTGTTGACGATCTCGGCGGCGGTGAGCAGCGCGTCGGGGTCCATCCGCATGTCCAGCGGTGCGTCCGCGGAGTACGAGAAGCCCCGCTGTTTCTGGTCGAGCTGCATCGACGACACGCCGAGGTCGAACAACACGCCGTCGATCCGGCGGACACCGGCTTCGGCGAGGGCGGACGTGATGCCGTCGTAGCGCGTGCGGACCAGCGTCACCCGGTCGCCGAACGGAGCGAGCCGGTCACCGGCGATCGCCAGCGCATTGGGGTCCCGGTCGAGTCCGATGAGGCGCAGCGCCGGGAAGTCGGTGAGGAACCGCTCCGAGTGACCGCCGGCTCCGAGGGTCGCGTCGACGAGCACCGCATCGGTGCCGTCGGGATCGGTACGCGTCAGGGCAGGGGCGAGCAGTTCGACGCAACGGTCCAAGAGAACCGGGATATGTCCGTGATCCGGATCGTTCGTCACTGAACACACCTCCGCAACGTCTCCGCACTGGACCGCCCCTGCACCGGGGTCTCTGTCCGAATCAACGGACCTGGCGTTGGGGAAGTACGCCAGGGCCAATTCGGGCAGAGGCCGCGTTGCACGGGCTAGGTCCAGGCCCACCTGGTGAAAGGTCGCATCAGATGATGTCGCGCAGAGTTTCATCGGTGGCCGCGGAGAAGTTCTCTTCGTGGGCTTGCTGGTACTCCTGCCAGGCTTGTGCGTCCCAGATCTCCAGGTAGTCGACGGAGCCGATCACCACGCAGTCCTTGGAGAGGTTCGCGTAGCGACGGTGATCCGCCGACAGCGTGATACGGCCCTGCGCATCGGGATGCTGCTCGTCGGTTGCGGCGGCCAGGCTGCGCAGGAAGGCGCGTGCCTCCGGATTGCTCCGGGAAGCCTGCGACGCACGCCGGGCCAGTTTCTCGAACTCATCGCGGGGATACACGGCAAGGCTGTGATCTTGGCTCTTGGTGACCATCAACCCTCCTGCCAGTGCGTCGCGAAATTTGGCGGGCAGTGTGAGCCGCCCCTTGTCATCGAGCTTGGGCGTGTAGGTACCCAGGAACACCTGAGCCACCTCCCGCCACCCGGTTCGGATTCCGAGTCGCTTCGCCCTTCCCGAACGGGGTTCCGATCTCCCCGTCGACCGCCACTTTACCCCACGATCCCCCACTTTGCTCCATTTGGCGCCACCGATTGGCGATTCCGCCCCACGTTCACCCCCTTCCGCACCACTCCGCAGGCGGAGTTTCGGGTGAGAAGTTGCGAGGTTGCGATAAACCCGCAGGTGAGAGCGCCCGCGACTGCGGTGGGGCGAAGTGGGGGCGAAAGTGGGGACGCTGCCGAATCGTTATCCAGCACGACGCGACACGGCCCCGAAAAACTGCGCTGGGCGTCGCTCCGGCGTGTCGCCGGGCGCTTCGAGGGGCCGATTCACGGACGGGTGGGGCCGGGTGGGGCGACCCGTGGGGAAAGGTGGGGAGAGTCGGGGACGTTCACCATGCTCGGGCGCGCAGACCCGGACGCCATCGAGAGCATGAACATCGAGGGCATGAAAAAGGGGCAGCCCTCGCGGACCACCCCTGAACCGTTGGCGCTTTGCCGGTCAGTCGTCGAAGCGCCGGCGGAAACGGTCTTCCATGCGGTTGGTGAACGAACCACCGCCGCGCTGCTTGCGCTGTCGTGTCGGACCGGACGGCGCCGAGGACTTGTCGACACCACCGGCGACGCGCGGGCCGGTGATGGCGAACACCACGCCGCCGAACATCACGATAAAACCTATGACCGAGAGGATCGGGAATCCGCCGATCATCAAAGCCTTGACTGCGACACCGGTGACCAGCATCGCCAGACCGAGAACGAACAACCCCGCGCCGTAGATCCTGCGACGCGCCGAGGGCGCGCGTAGAGTCCCACCCCGAACGCTCGACGCGAACTTGGGGTCCTCGGCATAGAGCGCGCTCTCGATCTGATCGAGCATGCGCTGCTCATGATCGGAGAGTGGCATTCGTCCCTCCTTGCCGACGCGACCGTCGCTCCGTAAATGTCCACCGGTGCCCGCCATTACGGACACCTAACAATAATGATACGAGGTCGATCCGAGCCGTACCACCTTGTTCAGCATCGATTGTAGGCGTTCGCTGGGAGTGTGACGGCCATCCGCACAGCCTGATAATGACTCCAGATAATGAGTAGGGCAGGACTCACATGAGCGCACACCCCGTGTGCCCGTGAACTCGAGCACCTTGGCGGCAACGGAGGCGATGGCGGCGATGGCGACGTATCTCATTGATCTGTCGCCCGAGGACATGCAGCGCCGGCTGCCCGACGCGCTGCGGGTCTACGTCGACGCCATGCGCTACCCCCGGGGCACCGAGGAACAGCGCGCGGCACTGTGGCTCGAACACACCCGCAGGCAGGGCTGGAAAGCCGTGGCCGCAGTCGAATTCGGAACCGACGACGAGTCGCACCCCGAGGCGCCGTCGCGTGAAGATCTCGTCGCCGCCCCGCTGCTGGGCATCGCCTACGGCTACTGCGGCGCCCCGGATCAGTGGTGGCAACAACAGGTGGTCTCCGGCCTGCACCGCATCGGAGCGACCCGCGAACAGATCGCCGAGCTGATGTCGAGCTACTTCGAGCTGACCGAACTGCACATCGAACCACGGGCCCAGGGACGCGGTCTCGGCGAGGCACTGGTCCGCCGGCTACTCGCCGACCGTGGTGAATCTCACGTGCTGTTGTCGACACCTGAGATCAACGGCGAGGCCAATCGGGCCTGGCGTCTGTACCGGCGCCTGGGGTTCACCGACGTGATCCGCGGCTACCACTTTGCCGGCGACCCTCGCGCGTTCGCGATCCTCGGCCGGCCCCTGCCCCTGTAGGCCACGCGCGCTTCCTGTCGAACCGAGGCGGCCCGATCTGGCACGATGACCTCCGTGCGCGTCCGTCGACCCAGCCGCAGCCGACGCAGGCTGCTCGTGTTGGTGATGTTGCTGCTGCTGGTGTTGCCGACGGCGGTCGGCTGCGTCCGGATCCGGGCCTCCATCACGGTGTCGCCCGACGACCGGGTATCCGGGCAGATCATCGCCGCGGCCAAACCCGGCGACGCCGACGACAAGGGTCCACAGCTGGTCAACAACCTGCCGTTCGCGCACAAGGTCGCGGTCTCGGAGTACAGCCGCGACGATTTCGTCGGCTCTCAGGCCGTGTTCTCCGATCTGTCGTTCGCCGAGGTGCCGCAACTGGCCGCGCTGAGCCGCGACGCCGCCGGTGTCGACATCTCGCTGCGCCGCGCGGGCGACCTGGTGATCCTCGAGGGCCGCGTCGACCTCACGTCGATGAACGACCCGGAGGCCGACGTGCTGCTGACGGTGTCGTTCCCCGGCGAGGTGACCTCGACCAACGGCGATCAGGTGACGTCGTCGATCGTGGAATGGAAACTGCGCCCCGGCGTCGTGAGCACCATGAACGCGCAGGCCCGCTACACCGACCCCAGCGCGCGATCGTTCACCACGGCGGCGATCTGGCTGGTCATCGCTGCTTTCGTGGTCGCGAGCGTGGTCGCCGGCCTGGCCTACGTGAGCCGCGACCAGTCTCCCAAACCGGGCGAGCCGGCGCCCACCGAAACGTGACGGCGACCGACCGCCGGGCTGCCCGATCTCGTTTCCGCCATCCTCGCCTACTCCTGACCCGGTACGACGCTTTACCCTGGATGGGCTCGGGGGCACTGGCAACACACCTGGCAACACATAGAGAAAGGGGCGGGCGCTGAGCGTGGATACAGCGGCACCGTCAGCCGTCGAGTTGGCCGGCGCCGTCACCGAACAGCTGCGCGAGTACCTGCGCGAACGTCGCAGTGACTGTGCATACATCGGTCCGGTGTACGCCGAACTGACCGCAGGAGTCGAGGAGTTCGTCCTGCGCGGCGGTAAACGTGTGCGGCCCGCGTTCGCCTACTGGGGCTGGCGCTCGGTGATCGAACCGGCCGACGCAGTGGCCGGTCCCGACGTGCTGCGCCTGTTCTCGGCGCTCGAGCTGCTGCAGGCCTGCGCGCTGATCCACGACGACGTCATCGACGACTCCGCGACGCGCCGCGGCCTGCCGACCGTGCACCGGTTGTTCACCGAACAGCACCACGAACGCGGCTGGCTCGGTTCGGAACGGCAGTTCGGCCTCTCGGCGGCCATCCTCGCCGGCGACCTCGCACTGTCCTGGGCCGACGATATCGTGGCCGGCGCCGACCTGCCCGTCGACGCTCACCGGCGGGTCCAGACGGTGTGGCGCCACATCCGCACCGAGGTGCTCGGTGGCCAGTATCTCGACATCGTCACCGAATCCAGCGGCGACGAGTCGGTGGCCTCGGCGCTCAACGTCAACACCTACAAGACCGCCTCCTACACCGTGGCGCGTCCGCTGCAGCTCGGTGCGGCCGCGGCCGCCGACCGGCCGGACGTGCAGGAGCTCTTCCACCGCATCGGCAACGACCTCGGTGTCGCGTTCCAGCTGCGCGACGACGTGCTCGGTGTGTTCGGCGACCCCGCCGTGACCGGCAAGCCCTCGGGCGACGACCTGCGGTCCGGCAAGCGCACGGTGCTGCTCGCCGAGGCGCTGGAACTGGCCGATGCGTCCGATCCTGCGGCCGCGGCGCTGCTGCGCCGCTCGGTCGGCACCGAACTGTCCGACACACAGGTGCGCGAACTGTGCGACGCGATCGAATCGGTCGGCGCGCTGGCCGCCGTCGAACAGCGCATCGAGACGCTCACCCGCGACGCCCTCGACGTGCTCGCGGCCGCGAATGTCCACCCGCAGGCCAAGGCCGGCCTGTCCGAGCTCGCCCGATCGGCCGCCAACCGCACGGCCTAGACGCCGGGCTCGACAGTCCACACCATGACACCGACGGAAACCCACAAACCGAACCCCGGCCTGGCCGAGCACGTTTCGCGCCTGGCCGCCTTCGCCGTGTCCGCAGAGGCGCGTCCGGCACGCCTGGGCTGCCTCGGCGCCACCGTGCTGACCATCGGCGGCCTCGGCGCGGGCAGCACACGCCTGCACGATCCGCTGCTGGAATCGCTGCACCTGTCGTGGTTGCGGTTCGGGCACGGCCTGGTGGTGTCGTCGATCCTGCTGTGGACCGGTGTCGCGCTCATGCTCATCGCGTGGCTGTGGCTGGGACGGCGCGTGATCGACCGCACCGCAACCGAGTACACGATGGTCGCCACCACCGGGTTCTGGCTGGCGCCGCTGCTGCTCTCGGTGCCGCTGTTCAGCCGTGACACGTACTCCTACCTGGCGCAGGGCGCGCTGCTGCGCGACGGTTTCGACCCGTATGTGGTGGGCCCGGTCGAGAACCCGAACTCGTTGTTGGAGAACGTGAGTCCGATCTGGACCACGACCACCGCGCCGTACGGGCCCGCGTTCATCCTGGTGGCGAAGTTCGTCACCATGCTGGTGGGCAACGACGTGGTGGCAGGCACGATGCTGTTGCGGCTGTGCATGCTGCCCGGCCTGTTGCTGCTGATCTGGGCGGCACCGCGGGTGGCCCGCCACGTCGGCGCCAACGCCGCGGCAGCGCTGTGGATCTGCGTGCTCAACCCGCTGGTGATCATCCACCTCATGGGCGGGGTCCACAACGAGATGCTCATGGTGGGCCTGATGATGGCCGCGATCGCGCTGACCTTCGCGGGCCGCCCGATCTGGGGCGTCGGCCTGATAGCCACCGCGGTCGCGGTGAAAGCCACGGCGGGCCTGGCGCTTCCGTTCATGGTGTGGGTGTGGATGCGTCAGCTCCGCGACCGCCACGACATGCCGCCGGTACGCGCGTTCGTGGTGTCCACGGCGGCGTCGGTGCTGATCTTCGGCGCGGTGTTCGCGGTGCTGTCGTGGGTTGCCGGGGTGGGGCTGGGCTGGCTGACCGCGCTGGCCGGTTCGGTGAAGATCATCAACTGGCTGACCGTGCCGACTGCGGCGTCCAACCTCATCAACGCCATCGGCGGGTTGTTCTTCTCCGTCAACTTCTACGCGGTACTCGAGGTCGCGCGCATCATCGGCATCGCGGCCATCGTCATCGCGCTGCCGCTGTTGTGGTGGCGCTACCGCCACACCGATCGTGAGGCGCTCACCGGGATCGCGCTGGCGATGGTGGTCGTGGTGCTGTTCGTGCCCGCCGCGCTCCCCTGGTACTACACCTGGCCGCTGGCCGTCGCCGCGGCCCTGGTGCAGACCCGGCCCGGCATCGCGGCGATCGCCGGGTTCTCGACGTGGATCATGGTCATGTGGAAACCCGATGGCGCCCATGGCATGTACTCGTGGGCCCACGTGCTGCTGACGACGGCGTGCGCGGTCGCGGCATGGTACTCGCTGTACCGGGCGCCGGAGAGCGCTGAGGCGACGGCGAGCCGTCAATAGGCCACGACGGCGAGCCGTCAATAGGCCATCGCCTGGGCGCGGCGGATCACCTCACGCGCCTGGTGCGAGTGCAGCGCGTCGACCGGACGCGCGTTGGTCAGGCGCTCGGTGCTGCCGTCGCGCGTGATGGTCAGCGACTCGTCCGGGGTGAACAACCAGCGCAGGATCTCGTTGGTGCGGTAGCCGCCGTCACGCAGGACGACCAGCAACCCCGGCAGTGACTTGACCACGTGGCCCGCGTCGTCGAAGAAGATCTTGGGCACGGCGACCACACCGTTTCGCCGCACGGCCACCAGATGGCCGTCGCGCAGCTGCTGGTGGACTTTGGTGACCGGGATACCGAGGATGTCGGCCACGGTCGGAAGGTCATAGACGGCCTCGTCTGGATCCAGAACGTCATCGGCGGCCGGAATACTGCTCACCGCACTGATTCTAGGCTGCCGCCCGGGACTCGTAACATGTGTTCGGTGGAGCAGCAATCGGATCCGCTCGTCGGCAGCCTGCTGGACGGGCGGTACCGCGTGGACATGCCCATCGCGACAGGTGGCATGTCGACGGTGTACCGGGGGCTCGACACGCGCCTGGACCGTCCGGTCGCGTTGAAGGTCATGGACTCGCGGTACGCCGGTGACGAGCACTTTCTCACCAGGTTCCAGCGCGAGGCGCGCGCCGTGGCCAGGCTCAAGGCGCCCGGCCTGGTGGCGGTGTACGACCAGGGTCTCGACCGCCGGTCGGAGCGCCAGTACCCGTTTCTGGTGATGGAACTCATCGAGGGCGGCACACTCCGCGAACTGCTCACCGAACGCGGCCCGATGCCCCCGCACGCGGTCGCCGCGGTGCTCGAGCCCGTCCTGGGCGGGCTCGCGGTCGCGCACCGCAACGGCCTGGTGCACCGCGACATCAAACCCGAGAACGTGCTGATCTCCGACGACGGCGAGGTCAAGATCGCCGACTTCGGGTTGGTGCGCGCGGTCGCCGAGGCCAAAATCACTTCCACCAGCGTGATATTGGGCACCGCGGCCTACCTGTCGCCCGAGCAGGTCGCGACCGGCGACGCCGATCCCCGCAGCGACGTCTACGCCGTCGGGATCCTGACCTTCGAACTGCTCACCGGCACCACGCCGTTCACCGGCGACAGCGCACTGGCCGTCGCCTATCAGCGCATGGATCACGACGTGCCGCCTCCCAGTACCCGGATCGCCGGTGTGCCAAGGCAATTCGACGATCTGGTGCGCCGGGCCGCGACGCGCGACCCGGCAGGCCGCTACGCCGACGCCGGTGAGATGGTCGCCGCACTCGACGTCATCATCGACGAATTGGGCCTGCCACCGTTCCGGGTGCCCGCGCCGCGCAACTCGGCGCAGCACCTCGCGGCGACGCGGTTCCACAACCGCCCGCAACCGGATCTGGAGACCACGGCCGAGGTCACCCCGCCCCCGCCGGTGCCCGCGGTCGTGCCGAGGCAGCACACCAGGGAAATCACGCGCGACCAGCAGGACTGGGCACCGATCCCCGCTGCCCCCGACGACGACGAGTACGCCGGTGAGTACGACGAATACGATTATTCAACGGTGTCAGGGCAATTCGCGGGCATCGACATGGCCGAGTTCTACTGGGCGCGCCAGCGCGCCAAGCGCATGGTGCTGATGTGGGTGATCGCGGTGCTCACGGTCACCGGCCTGACCGCAGCGGCGGCCTGGACCCTGGGCAGCAACATCGCCACCCTGATCCAGTGATCGCGGGGCATCTCCCCCTGCCTAATCGCGGAGCATCTCCGCGACCAAGAACGCGAGTTCAAGGCTCTGCTGGGTGTTGAGACGCGGATCGCACGCGGTCTCGTAGCGGCCGGCCAGGTCGGAATCCGAAATGTCCTGTGCCCCACCGAGACATTCGGTGACGTTTTCGCCGGTGATCTCGACGTGGATGCCGCCGGGATGCGTGCCCAGCGCGTGGTGCACCTCGAAGAAGCCCTGCACCTCGTCGACGATGCGGTCGAAGTGCCTGGTCTTGTACCCCGTGGACGACTCATGGGTGTTGCCGTGCATCGGGTCGCACTGCCAGATCACCTGATGTCCGGTGGCCTGCACCTTCTCGATGATCGGCGGCAGCAGGTCGCGCACCTTGTTGTTGCCCATGCGGGTCACGAGCGTCAGCCGGCCCGGTTCGTTGTTCGGGTCAAGGCGCTCGACGTACTCGACGGCGAGTTCGGGCGTGGTGGTCGGACCGAGCTTGACGCCGATCGGGTTGGCGATCACCTCGGCGAACGCGACGTGCGCGCCGTCGAGTTGCCGTGTGCGCTCGCCGATCCACAGGTAGTGCGCCGACTGGTCGTACAGCTTGGCCGCACCGTCGGTCTCGGCCGGGTTGGACAGGCGCAGCATCGCGCGCTCGTAGTCGAGCACCAGGGCCTCGTGGCTCGCGAAGATCTCGGCGGTCTGCAGGTTGCGGTCGGCGACGCCGCAGGCCGACATGAAGTTCAGGCCGCGGTCGATCTCACCGGCCAGCGCCTCGTAACGCGCTCCGGCGGGCGACGTGCGGACGAATTCGCGGTTCCACTCGTGCACCAGATGCAGCGACGCCAGCCCCGACGAGGTCAGCGCACGCATCAGGTTCATCGCCGCGCTCGCGTTGGCGTACGCGCGCACCAGACGCGACGGATCGTGTTCGCGGGCCGCGGCGTCGGGGGCGAAACCGTTGATCATGTCGCCGCGGTAGGACTTGAGCCCCAGCGCGTCGACGTCTGAGGACCGCGGCTTGGCGTACTGCCCGGCGATGCGGGCAACCTTCACCACCGGCATGCTCGCGCCGTAGGTCAGCACCACCGCCATCTGCAGCAGCGTGCGGATGTTGGCGCGGATGTGCGGTTCGGTGTTGTCGACGAAGGTCTCGGCGCAGTCACCGCCCTGCAGCAGGAACGCCTTGCCCTGCGCGACGTCGGCGAGCAGACCCTTGAGCTTCTCGATCTCCGACGGCACGGTGACCGGCGGCACGCTCTCCAGGACCGTGCGCATGGCCTTGGCGGCATCGGGGTCCCAGCTGGGCTGCTGGACAGCCGGCTTGGCCAGTGCCGAATCCAGCCGTTGCCGAAGCTCGTCGGACAGCGGCGGCAAAGGCGGTAGCTGGTCGATGGGGATGTCGACGGTCCAGTTCACCCGTTCATGGTAACTGCCGGTAAAGCGCGGTTTTGTGAGCCCGCGTGATGAGCTGGAAGCGCTCCAGGTTGTGGCGTGCGTCGACCAGCGCGTCGTGCGCATCGGTCGGCCGCGCTGGCATGCGAGGTGACCCGTGGTCCTCCCAGAACTGGCGCAGTTCGCGGGTGAACCGCGGCATGGCGGGCGGTAGGTCGGTCATCGGCCCCCACAGCTGGCACAGCACGACGTGGTCGTAGGCCCCCACCCAGGCCCACAGCTCGATGGGCTCGTCGCCGTCGATGCCGAAGAACTCTTCGAGTTCGGCGCGGATCTGCCGGCGCGAGCGCCACAGCTTCGACGACGGCGACGGCAGCTTGGGCAGCACGTGCTTGCGGACCCACCGGCCGGCCCGGTCGGGGTTGAACTCCGTGGAGATCGCGTAGTACTCGCGTCCGTCCTCGGCGGCGACGCCGATCGAGATCAGGTCGATCGTGCGTCCGTCGTCGATGAACTCGGTGTCGTAGAAGTACCGCATGAACCAGTTCGCCTCGTCCGTTCCGTCCTAGCTTCGATCCGGGCCTCGATCTTGGCGTCGATCCCGGCCCCGGGTGCGGGCGCGGCGTGGATCTCCCGGTCCAGTTGCTCATCGACCGCCGCATCATCGGGAAACCTCGGCATCCCGGTGATGGCGTCCTGCAGCCACAGTTTGGCCTGCACCACCGGACGCCGCAGCCATCGTTCCCGCTCGAGCGCGCGGTGCATCTTGCGGGGTCGTTTCGTGTAGCGCCACCGGGCCCACGGCGCGTGCGGCCGCGACAACCGGATGGCACCGATGACCAGCAACGGGGTGATGAACATTCCCACCAGACCCGTCCACACCTTGCCCTTGAGCAGTACGACGACCGCCAGCAACAGCGTAACCACCGCGAGCAGGACCACCGCGGCGCGCGCCAGCCAGCTGGGATCCTCGCGCCAGATGTCGACGTCGAAGAACGACAGCGGGTTGAATCCCAGGATCAGCAGGCCGGCCACGGCCACCGCAGCGAACACCGCGTCGACCGAGGTGCGGCCGTCCTCGGACCAGTACACGTCGGACAGATGCAGGATCAGCGCGAACTCGTCGAGCACGAGCGCGGCGCCGATGCCGAAGAACGTCGCGGCGACCGTGAACTCGGCCACCCCGCCGTTTACCGCCAAGGTCACCATGGTTACCCCGGAGACCATGACCAGCACGACACCGATCACGACGTGGTGGATGTGCATGGTGCCGTGCGCGATGTTGCGGGGCTGCCACCATCTGCGCGGCTGGTCGCTGTCGGCGTGGCTGCGGATGTAGCGCACCACGGTTCGGGTCACGAAGAAGGTGAGGATGAACGCCAGCAGGCAGCACACCAGCGGCAGGCGATCGCGTGGGACGAGATCGAGGTGGACGGTCGCTTGCACGATGTCAGAACTTACGCCCAAACAGGCGCGTCGCGGCCGTGGTTGCGGCTAGGCGCGGCGGCCACAGATAGTCTGTGCTGGAGATGAGTAAGCGGCAGTCGCCCCGCGGGGCTGGTTTGGCACCAACCATCGCGTGGCGGGTTTTTCAGCTGCTGACGCTGGCCGGGGTGCTGTGGGTCGGATGGCGGTTGCTGGGCCGCGTGCCCTACCGCATCGACATCGACGTGTACCGCATGGGTGGCCGAGCCTGGCTCGACGGCAGGCCACTTTACGCCGACGGAGCGATCTTCCACACCCAGGGCGGCCTCGATCTGCCGTTCACCTATCCCCCGCTCGCCGCGATCGCATTCGCTCCGTTCGCGTGGCTTTCGCTGCCGCTGGCGAGTTCGGCGATCACGGCGACGACGCTGGTGCTGCTGATCGTCGCCACCACGATCGTGCTGACGCGCCTCGACGTGTGGCCGCACACCACTGTCACCTCGGAACCGGCCTGGATGCGCCGCGCCTGGCTGGCCGCAGCGATGGTCGCGCCCGCGGTGATCTATCTCGAACCGATCCGGTCCAACTTCGAGTTCGGCCAGATCAACGTCGTGCTGATGACGCTGGTGATCGCCGACTGCGTGCCGCGGCGCACGCCGTGGCCACGCGGCCTGCTGCTGGGACTGGCCATCGCGCTCAAGCTGACCCCCGCGGTGTTCCTGCTGTACTTCCTGCTGCGCCG
>Ga0182748_1000383_pt1 | contig 47728 bp, 44 predicted proteins | sample eDN3rd37CKraftOP_FD_128877 | JGI IMG/M metagenome (GOLD analysis project Ga0182748, IMG submission 128877) | Enriched Organic Plus compost microbial communities from Emeryville, California, USA - eDNA 3rd pass 37_C Kraft OP (version 2) (version 2) ... | reverse complement strand
CGTCGCAGCCAAGCAGATTGCCGGCCACCACACATCGCTGCAGCAGCAGGCGCCCGACCGAGCCGCGGCGGCCATCGCCCCCGCGCCTGCCGAGGTTTCGAGCCCGGCGCCGGATGAGCCGCCCGCCACCGCCGCGGGAGCCTGCGCCGGCGCGTGCTGCACGGCCGGCTCGTGTTGCGGGCATGCGATGGCGGCGATGACGTCAGCGCTCGGCCCCGCGCGCCTGCGGTCTCTCATGCTGGCCATGAGCAGCGGGCCCTCCGATCCGGGCCTCGATCCCGAGGCGCTTCCCGAGCCGCCGAAGTCCTCCGTCTAAGTCGAGCGTCGCGGCTGCGCGCATGCGCGGGCGCCGACGCCATCCGTGCGACCGGCATCCGCCGGCGCCGACACCGGCTTTGCGAAGGATTTTCCAGATGTTCGCGCTCCTGCGCACGTGCGCACTTGCAGCGGTTGTTGTGATGATCGGGTCCGCGCCGATCGCCGCCCACGAGGGGGATGACCATGGCCAGCCGCCGCCGGCCGCATCCGCCGTATCCGCTGCGCCGCGCGCGGAAGCCGCGTCGGACAATTTCGAGCTCGTCGCCGTCGCGCGCGAGGGCCATCTCGACATCTATCTCGACCGGCTGTCGAGCAACGAACCGGTGTCCGGCGCGACGATCACCGTCGATACGTCCGCTGGCAGCGTTGCCGCCACTCCCGCCAAGGAGGACGGCACCTACGCGCTGCCGGCGCCATGGGCGCAGCAGCCGGGACGCTACGACCTGATCTTCACGGTCGTGGCCGGCGATCAGGCCGACGTGCTGACCGCCACGCTCGACGTGAGCGAGGACCCTGCCGCCGAGGGCGCGCACGCGTCGCCGTTCGATCGCTTCCTGCACGACATCACGACGTCGGCCTTCCCATTGAACGGCACCCTTGTCGCCATCGCGCTCGTCGTCGGGCTCGTGATCGGCGCCGGCCTGACGCGCTGGTCGGCGCGCGGCGCCGCCAAGGTTCTCGCCGTCGCGGCCGTACTTCTCATCTCTGCTCCCGATACCCGGGCGCATGAGGGCGAGGACCACGGCGAAGCCGACCCTGCGGCGCATCTGTCGCACAAGCAGGATCTGGCGCGCCGCGCGCCGGACGGATCGCTGTTCGTTCCCAAGCCCACGCAGCGCATCCTCGCGATCCGCACCGCGGTCACCGCGCAGGCAAGCTATCGGCGAACCATCGAACTGCCGGGACGCATCATTCCCGATCCCAATGCCAGCGGGCACGTGCAGACCTCGGTCGGCGGGCGGCTGTCGCCGCCTGAGGGCGGTTTCCCGCGGCTGGGGACGCGCGTCGCGAAGGGCGACGTGCTCGCCTATGTCACGCCGCCGATCCAGGCGATCGACGTCTCCGACATGCGGCAGCGCCAGGGCGAGCTCGACCAGCAGATCAGCATCGTGGAGCGCCGCATTGCGCGCTACGAGCAACTGGCGCAGCGGGGCGCGGTGACGCAGGTGCAGCTCGACGAAGCCAAGCTCGAACTGCAGGGCCTGAACGACCGGCGCGCGGCGCTCGACCGCACGCGCCGCGAGCCGGAAGCGCTGGCCGCTCCCGTGTCGGGCGTGGTCGCGGAGATCAACGCCACGGCCGGACAGATGGCGCAGCCCAGCGTGGTGCTGTTCCAGATCGTCGAGCCGAGCCGGCTCTGGGTCGAAGCCCTCAGCTTCGATCCGCTGTCGGGCGCGCGCAACGCCACGGCCAAGACTGGCACCGGCCGCACCCTTCAGGTGAGCTACCAGGGCGCCGGATTCGCCGCTCGCAGCCAGGCGGTGCCGGTACATTTCCGCGTCGAGGGCGACGCCGGCGGCCTGCGGCCCGGCCAGTTCGTCACCGTATTCGCCGAAACCGACGAGGAACGCAGCGGCATCGCCCTGCCCCGCGCCAGCGTGGTGCGCACCCAGAACGGGCAGGACCTCGTGTTCGAGCACGTCTCGGCCGAGCGCTTCGTGGCACGACCGGTGCGGGTCGAGCCGCTCGACGGCGCGCGTGTGCTGGTGGTTTCCGGCATCGCCGCCGCCACCCGCGTCGTCACGCAGGGCGCGGAACTGCTGGATCAGGTGCGCTGATGTTCCGCCTCATCGTCACGCAATCATTGCGCAACCGCTTCATCGTGCTGGCGCTGGCGGCGGTCCTCGTCATCTACGGCGGCCTGATCGCGACCAAGCTGCCGATCGACGTGCTGCCCGACCTCAACCGGCCGACGGTCACGATCATGACCGAAGCCGAGGGCTACGCCCCGCCGGAGGTCGAACAGCTCGTCACGTTCCCGATCGAGGCGCAGATGAACGGCGTGCCGGGCGTCATCCGCGTGCGCTCGGTCTCGAGCGTCGGCCTCTCGATCGTCTACGTCGAGTTCGACTGGGCGACCGACATCTACCGCAACCGCCAGCTCGTGGCGGAGAAGCTCTCGCTGGTGCGCGACCAGCTTCCGGCAGACGCGCGCTCCGTGATGGGTCCGATCAGCTCGATCATGGGACAGATCCTGCTCGTCGCGGTGACCAGCGACCGGGCCAGCGCCATGGAGCTGCGCGAGGCCGCCGATTTCGTGCTGCGCCCGCGCCTGCTCTCCGTGCCCGGCGTCGCACAGGTGATTCCGATTGGCGGCGAGGTGCGGCAATATCGCGTGTCGCCAAACCCGGCGGCGTTGCGCGCCCTCGAGATCAACTACGAGCAGCTCGAGCGCGCCCTCACGCAGTTCGGCGTCAACAGCGGCGGCGGCTACACCGACCAGTATTCGCGCGAGTACCTGATCCGCAACATCGGACGCACGCTCAGCCTCGACGACCTGCGCAACCTCGTGGTCGGTACGCGCGACGGCGCCCCGGTCTACCTGCGGCAGGTCGCCGACGTGGATTTCGCGCCCAAGTTCAAGCGCGGCGACGCCGGCTACATGGGCAAGCCAGCGGTTATCGTCTCGGTCGAGAAGCAGCCGAACGTCGACACGGTCACCCTCACGCGCGAGATCGAACGCACGCTCAAGGAGATCGCGCCAAGCCTGCCGGCCGGAATGAAAGCCGATCAGGTGCTCTTCCGGCAGGCGAACTTTATCGAAGCGTCGATCCGCAACGTGCAGACGGTGCTGCTGGAGGCGATCGTCGTCGTCGCGGTGATTCTGTTCGCGTTCCTGATGAACTGGCGGACCACCGCGATCTCGCTGACGGCCATTCCCGTCTCCATCCTCGCGACAGCCATCGTCTTCCATTTCGCCGGGCTGACGATCAACACGATGACGCTCGGCGGCATCGCGATCGCCATCGGCGAGCTTGTTGATGACGCGGTGGTCGACGTCGAGAACATCTTCCGCCGCCTGCGCGAGAACCGCGCCGCGGGCAGCCCGCGGTCCGCCTTCGAGGTCGTGGTCTCGGCTTCTCAGGAAGTCCGCTCGGGGATCGTCTATGCGACCCTGATCATCGTGCTCGTGTTCCTGCCGCTGTTCGCGCTCACCGGGATCGAGGGTCGCCTGTTCGCTCCGCTCGGCATTGCCTACATCGTCTCGATTGCGGCCAGCCTTCTGGTGTCGATCACCCTGACGCCGATCCTTGCCTATCTGCTGCTGGGCAATGCGAGACATCTGCGACACCGCGACAACCGGTTCGTCGGGTTCCTGAAGGAGCGTAACCGCGCCCTGCTGGCCTGGGCGTTCCATCATCAGGGGCCATTGATGGGAGGCGCCGCGCTCGCGGTGCTGCTCGCGGTGGCCGGAGCGTGGGCCCTGCCGCGCGCGTTCCTCCCTGCGTTCAATGAAGGCACGCTGACCGTCACGGCGACGTTCAATCCGGGCATCTCGCTCGCCGAATCGCACCGGGTCGGGCTGATCGCCGAGCGTCTCGTCCTCGACGTGCCGGAGGTGCGCACCGTCGGCCGCCGCACCGGCCGCGCCGAACTCGACGAGCACGCCGAGGGCGTGCACTCGTCCGATCTCGAGATCGACCTCGCGCCGTCCGACCGCGATCGCGCGGAGATCATCGCCGACATCCGCGCGCGGCTGTCCGTGCTGCCGCTGTCGGTCAACGTCGGGCAACCGATCTCGCACCGCCTCGACCACATGCTGTCGGGCGTGCGCGCGCAGATCGCGCTGAAGATCTTCGGCGACGACCTCGACACATTGCGCGTGCTGGGCGAACGCCTGCGCGAGCGTCTCGCGGTCGTGCCGGGCGTCACCGACCTGCAGGTCGAGAAGGTCGTGCGCATCCCGCAGCTCGAGATCCGCGTCGACTACGCGCGCGCCGCACTCTATGGCGTGCAGCCCTCGGCGGTCGTGGACCAGCTCGGGCGCCTGTCGAACGGGCGCGTCGTGTCCCGCGTCGTCGACGGCTATCGTCGCTTCGACGTGACCCTGCGCCTGCCGGATCGTCTGCGTACCACTTCGCGGCTCGCCGATCTGCTGATCGAAACGCCGTCGGGATGGATTCCCGCGCGGCAGATCGCGGACATCCGCGAGACGGACGGCCCCAACCAGATCCTGCGCGAGAACTCGCGGCGACGCCTCGTCGTGTTCGCCAACACCGACGGACGCACCGACATGGCGCAGGTGATCGCGGACATCCGCCGCGAGCTCGGCGCCACGGCGCTGCCCGAGGGATATTTCACGCGCCTCGAAGGCACATTCCAGGCGCAGGAGGAGGCCAGCCGGACCATTGCCGTGCTCGCGCTGCTCTCGCTCGCGCTGATCTTCGCCACGCTCTACAGCCGCTACCGCTCCGCCGTGCTCAGCCTCATCATCATGGGGAGCGTACCGCTCGCGCTCATCGGCAGTGTCGCGGCGCTGTGGATCGCGGGACAGCCGCTCTCGGTGGCGAGCATGGTCGGCTTCGTGACGCTCACCGGCATCGCCACGCGCAACGGCATCCTCAAGATCAGCCACTACATCAACCTCGCCATCGACGAGCGCATCCCCTTCGGACGCGAACTCGTAATCCGCGGCAGCCTCGAGCGGCTCACGCCCGTGCTGATGACCGCGCTGTCCGCGGGCGTTGCGCTGATCCCGCTGCTGATCGACGCCCACGCGCCCGGCAAGGAGATTTTGCATCCGGTGGCGGTGACGATCTTCGGCGGCCTGATCAGCGCCACCGCCTTCGACACGGTGCTCACGCCCATCCTGTTCCTGCGCTTCGGCCGCCGCCCGCTCGAGCGGCTGGTCGCGGCCCGCACCTCCACGCAGGAGACCGCCGCCGACAAAGGCGCAACCGCATCCGCCTTCTGACATTCCACAAAAGGAGAACGACCATGAAGATCAAAACTCTCGTCATCGCGCTCGCCGCCCTGGCAATCTCGACGGCCGCCTACGCGCACGCGCCCAAGGTCGGCCACAACGGCGGACCGCAGGCCGACGCCGGCAGCTTCCACGTCGAAGTCGTGCCGAAGGGCAAGGCGCTGCAGGTGTTCCTGCGCGACCACGGCGACAGAGCCGTAAGCACCACCGGCTTCAAAGGCACGGCCGTGTTCGTCATCGACGGCAAGCCGCAGCGCATCAACCTCGCACCAGCCGGCGAGAACACGCTCAAGGGCGAGGCCGAGGTAGAGCTGCCGGCCCAACCCAAGGGCGCCGTGCAGATCACGACGCAGACCGGCAGCACGGTGCAGGCGAAGTTCTGAATCCGGATCACGGCAGGCGGCTGAACCAGCCGCCTGCCACGCAACGGGTCAGGGCGCTGCGGACCTCACCTGCAGCAGCTTCACTCCGTAGGCGGGCAGCCGCAGCCCGCGCCGCAGATCAATCTTCTCTCCGCTGACGAGGTCGACGAGCGGACCGCGCGCCGCAAGCACACGCAGAGCTTTGGCCGACAGCGAGAGCCGCGCCGCGCGCGAGCCATAGTTGAGGAACACCGCGACGGCCTCGCCATCGCCAGGGCGTAGATACGAGAGGATCGTGTCGTCGGCGCTCGTCTCCAGCATGGTGATCGCCCGCGAGCGCAGCGCGGCGTGTTGCCCGCGTAGGGCGATGAGCTGCCGGTACCAGGGCCGCAGCCCGTGCGGATCACGCCAGTCGATCGGATCATGCTGCGCATAGGGCTGGTAGCGCGCACCGACCTCGTCGCCCGTGTAAAGGCTCGGAATGCCGGGGAGCGTCAGCAGCATGGCCGCAGCGACGCGCGTGCGCGCAAGGCCGAACTTCTCGACGAACCGCGCACGGGTATCGTTATTGTTGAGGAAGCGGAATACGAGGTGGTCCGACGGACTGGCGGCGATCGCCGCGCGCAAAAGTGGCACGGTCCGGCGGGGATCGTCGAAGGCCGCCTGCCAAGCCCATTGCCCGAGCGTGTCGGTCCAGTCGTAGGCCGCGTCGAACCCGTACCAGAAATAATAGGAGTCGCGCGCCGTCGCCTCAGCAAGCAGCAGCAGGTCGGGCTTGATGCGCTTGAGTTCCTCGCGCCAGCGCGGCCAGAATTCCGGCGCGCGTCGGCGCGGACCCCAGGCGACATCGACACGGAACCCGTCGACGTCGAATTCGCGCACCCAATAGGCGAAGGCGGCAATCACGAACTGCTGCACCTCGGGATTGTCAAAGTTGAGATTCTTCAGGTTGGTCCAGTCGAAATAGTGCGTCGCCTGCCGGTCGGAGCCGCGCGCGAAGAAATCGAAATAGGCCGATCGCGCCGCGCGCGCCTGCGCATCGACATAGTAGGGGTGCCGCTCCGAGAGATGATTGGGAACGAAGTCGATGATCACGCGCATGTCGCGCGCATGTGCATTCGTCACGAGCTCACGCAGGTCTGCCTCGGTTCCGAACTCCGTCCGCACCCGGAAATAGTCCGTGACGGCATAGCCGAAGTCGCCCGGCGGCGCAGCCGTGACCGGCGAGAGCCACAAGGTGTTGACGCCGAGCGCCCGCAGATCATCGAGCCGGGCGGTGACGTCCGCCAGGCCGCGCGGTCCGAATAACCTGGGAACGACGCCATAGACAACGGCCCGTTCCACCCAAGCGGGATGGTCGGCCCCCGGCGTGCGCGGCTGCATCCGGCGATCACGCACCCGGAAGCGCGCGGTGCTCTCGTCCGCGCGGCCGCGCGCGTCGGTCACGCGCAGCCTCACGTCATACGCGCCGTCCCGCGCGGGCACGCGTGCCACGATCTCCTTCGCATCCCCCGGCAGCCCGGCGATGGGCTCCGGATTGCCGGCGCGCGCCCGCCATTCGTATCGGACGATCGGCGCCGGGAGGCCGGGCGCCGGCTCGCTCGCCTGGGCATCGAGCACGATCGTCTCCGCGTCGGCGCGGATGCGGATGCGCGCCTTGGGCACATCCGGCAGGCGAACGGTGAAGATCTCCTGCACCGGCGCGGACTCCCCCGCGCCGTCGGCACGGCATTCGGCGGACACGAGATTTCTGCCGCCGGTGAGCGGAACGGTGACGAGCGCGCGATCGCCCTCGGGAACGGCGCGCATCGCGCCGCGCGGGGACGTGACGATCACCTCCTCGCACGCGCCGGGCTCGACCGTCAGGCCAACGGTCTTGTCGAAAGTCCAGGCATCGCCGCCGTCACGCTCGAAGGCGATCTGCGCCCCGCTCGCGGCAAGCGGCAGCGCGAGCAGCATCGCCGCCGCGAGGGCGCACAGCACCCGCGCCGGCGCGACGCACGGGCGCCTCATGGACTGCTCCACGACGGCGCACGCACGTCGTAGTCGGCCGGATCGAACCGGGCGGAGCTGTCGACGTCGTTCGGGATCAGGCCGCGACTCTGGCGGCGCACCAGCGACGCGTAATAGCCCTGCTGGCGCAGCAGCTCCGTGTGGCTGCCCTGCTCGGCGATGCGGCCTGCCTTGAGCACGATGATCGTGTCGGCATTGACCACGGTCGCGAGGCGATGGGCGATTACGAACGTGGTACGTCCTTTCATCAGCGTCTCGATCGCGGCCTGCACGGCCTCCTCCGATTCCGCATCGAGCGCCGAGGTCGCCTCGTCCAGCACGAGGATGGGCGGATTCTTCAGCAGGGCGCGCGCGATGGTGACACGCTGCCGCTCGCCGACCGAAAGGTTGCCGCCGCGTTCGCCCACGAGCGTGTCGAATCCATCCGGCAGGCGTGCAATGAACCCGTGCGCATAGGCGGCGCGCGCCGCGGCCTCGATCTCTTCGTCGCTCGCCTCGGGTCGGCCATAGGCGATGTTGGCGCGGATCGTGTCGTTGAACAGCAGCGGATCCTGCAGCACGACACCGATGTTCCTGCGCAGCGAACTCTGCCTGAAGCTGCGCACGTCCTTCCCGTCGATCAGGACCTGTCCCGACTGCGGGTCGTAGAACCGCATCAGCAAAGCCATGAGCGTCGTCTTGCCGGAGCCGCTCGGCCCGACGATCGCAACCGTTTCCCCCGGGCGGGCGCGGAACGAGACGCCGTCGAGCAGCGGCCGGCCCGCTTGCTCGTAGCGGAAATGGACGTCGCGGAACTCCACCTCGCCCCGAACGTCGGCCGCGTCGACGGCATCAGGTGAATCGCCGAGGTGCTCCTGAACGTTGAGGATGCCGAAGATCTCCTCGAGCGACGCCGCCGCCTTGCGCACGCTGGTGTAGACGCCGCTTAGGCCCTGCACCGGGCCGAACAGGCCGCCCACGTACCCCAGAAACGCCACGACGGTGCCAACCGTGATCTCGCCTTGCACCACGAGGTAGGCCCCAAAGCCAAGCGCCCACAGGCGCGCGAGCGCGATGGCAAGACCGCTCGCCGCGCCATAGCCGCTGTCGGTCGCGACGCCGCGGATCACGACGCGGTTGGCGCTCGCCACGTCGCGCAGGAAGCGCTGCTTCTCGGCATCCTCCATGGCGAAGCTGCGCACCATGAGCAGCCCCGAGAGCACCTCGTTGAAGCGCGAATAGATGTGCGCCCAGCGGTCGAGCAGCACCCGCTCACGCTCGGTCTGCTCCGGTCCCGCCCACATCGCGACCAGCGCCGGCAGCGGCGCGAAGGCCAGCACCATGAGAGCAAGACGCCACTCGAGACGCAACATGATCCAGACGGCAATAACCAGGAAGACCAGCGACGGCAGCACATTGAAGAGGATGAGCGTGACGGCTGTGGTGAAGCCCTGGATGCTGCGGTCGAGCCGCGTCATGATCGCGCCGATGCCTTCGCTGCGCTGGATGCGCAGCGGCATCTTGTGCAGCTTGCCGACCGTCGCCTCGAGCAGGGCGTACTGCAGCCCGATCCGCGTGCGCCACGTGAGCCAGTTGGCGACGGCCTGGACGAACTCCCGCAGCAGCGCCAGCACCACGAGCACCGCCAGGCTGAGCGCCAGGAGCTGGTCGCGTTGCTCACCCGTCAGTTCGTCGAACAGCATCTTGATCACGAGCGGCTCGAGGGCGCTCACCGCGGCGCTGAACAGCATCAACAGGATGATGATGGCGATCGCGTGCCGCTGCGGGAATGCGAAGCGCACCGCCTGGTGCAGCGGACCGATAAGGCTCTCTGCCGCCGCGCCGCGAAAGCCCGTGCCGCGCTCCGGTTCCGGAACTCCGGCGGCGCCCGCGTTGGAATCGCCCATCGCACGCGCCCGAGGCCGCGGGAAGCGCGAGGGAAGCAGGCCTTTGATACCGGCCATCCACCGACCCCGGATGCGCCCCCGTGCGCAGATCAGATGCTGCAGATCAGATGCTATCGATGCCGGGCAACGTACACCGGCTCAGCGCTCGGACCGATTGATGAACTTGTGAAACCGGCTCGTCTTACCGTCCTCGGTTCGATCCTGGTACAAAAATGCCAGACCCTCATGCTCGAATTTCTCGAAGAATGCGTTCCAGTCCACCGGTTCGAGTCCTTCGTCTCTGGGTGCAAAATCGAGCCGCAGCACGCCCGGCTCACCGTCTGACTTCGTCGCCTCGACCGTGGCCGGCGTTGCGCCACGCTCTTCCGCCCATCGCCTGATCTTGTCGTGGTCGGTCGTCACTTCACCGTGCGACATGGATCGTCTCCTTCGCCATGCGCGACCCGCTGCGCACGCAGCGGAGCCTCATGCGCAAACAATCGCATGCGCCTACGAGTGTTCCACGGCCTGCGCGGCGCGGCCGCCGTGCCCGTCAGCTTCATCATCTTCATCAACTTCATCATCATCTTCTTCGCATTCATCCCGGGACACCGCCGCTTCGGATCAGCCACGGCGCCGTGCATCACGACGTTCCGCTTCTTCTTCATCATCTTCTTCGTGCGGCGCACGATCGCGCCGGTGATCGCCAAGGAACTTACGTTGCAACGGGACGTTCACCCGCGTCCTTCTCCAACATCGGAGCCGACGATGGATGCCGCGATCTCCCAGCCGAAGAATGTCCGCGTCGGGATCGTCGGTGTCGGAAACTGCGCGTCCTCGTTCATCCAGGGCCTGTCGTACTACGCCGACGCGCGCGCCAACGAGCCGGTGCCCGGACTGATGAATGTGGACCTCGGCGGCTACCACGTCGGCGACATCGAGATTTCCGCGGCTTTCGACATCAACGCGGCCAAGGTCGGCCGGGACGTGGCGGAGGCCATCGCCGCCCCACCCAACAATACGCTGCGCTTTGCCGACGTGCGACCGACAGGCGTGCGCGTCGATCGCGGACGCACCCTCGACGGGCTCGGCCGCTATCTGCGCGACGAGGTCAGCGAGTCGAGCGAGGCGGAGGCGGACGTGGTCGAGACGCTGGCGCGCTCGCGCACGGACGTTCTGGTATCGTACCTGCCGGTCGGATCACAGCGCGCCACCGAATGGTACGCCAACTGCGCGCTCGAAGCCGGCTGCGCCTTCGTGAACTGCATTCCGGTATTCATCGCGTCGAATCCGGATTGGCGACGGCGCTTCGAGCAGCGCGGCCTGCCGATCATCGGCGACGACATCAAGAGCCAAGTCGGCGCGACGATCGTGCACCGGATGCTCGCCAACCTGTTCCGCGAGCGCGGCGTGCGCCTCGATCGCACCTACCAGCTCAATTTCGGCGGCAACTCCGACTTCATGAACATGCTGGAACGCGACCGCCTCGAATCGAAAAAGGTCTCGAAGACGCAGTCGGTCGTCAGCCAGCTCGACATGCCGCTGGCGCCCGGCGACATCCATGTCGGGCCGAGCGACCATGTGCCTTGGCTCGCCGATCGCAAGATGGCTTACATCCGTCTCGAGGGAACCACCTTCGGGGGCGCGCCGCTGGCCGTCGAACTCAAGCTCGAGGTCTGGGACTCGCCCAATTCCGCGGGCGTCGTCATCGATGCCGTGCGCTGCGCCAAGCTTGCGCTCGACCGCGGCATCGGCGGCGCGCTGGCCGGCCCTTCGAGCTATTTCATGAAGTCGCCGCCGCAGCAGTTCACGGACCACGAAGCGCGCGAGCGCACGGTCGAGTTCATCCTCGGCGAGAGCTGAGCATCGGGGTCGACGCCGATGACCACGTTCTTTCTCGTCAGGCACGCCGCGCACGATCTCGTCGATCACGTTCTGGTCGGCCGCATGCCGGGCGTGACGCTGGGCCACCGCGGGCACGCGCAGGCTGCGGGGCTGGCGCAGCGCCTGTGCGGCGAACGCATTACCGCCGTGCAGTCGAGCCCGCGCGAGCGCGCCCGCGAAACCGCGGCGCCGATCGCCGCGCGCAATGGCCTGCCGATCGAGATCGTGGATGCCGTGGACGAACTCGATGCCGGCGAGTGGACCGGGCAGCCCTTCACCAGCCTAGCGAACGACCCGGACTGGACCCTGTGGAACGCCGAACGCGCCACGGCGCGCCCACCGAGCGGCGAAAGCATGGGCGAACTGCAGCATCGCATGATCCGTCACCTGTGCATGGCGCATGATGCAGCGCCGGAAGGACGAATCGCCATCGTCACCCATGCCGAGCCGATCCGTGCCGCGCTGCTGCATACGCTCGACGTGCCGCTCGGCGATTTCGCGCAGATCGAGGTCGCGCCCGCATCGGTGAGCACCATCCGGATGGAACACGGCGCCGCCGCGGTCGTGGCGATCAACGAAACGGGCGCGCCATGAAGATCGTCATCTTCGGACTCACCATCTCCTCCTCGTGGGGCAACGGCCATGCCACGCTGTGGCGCGGCCTCTGTCGCGCGCTGGCCCGCCAAGGCCATCGCATCGTGTTCTTCGAGCGCGACGTGCCCTACTACGCCGCCACCCGCGATTTGGAGACCTGCCCGGGCGGCGAACTCGTGCTCTACGACGACTGGAACGCCGTTCTACCGCGCGCGCGGCGGGAACTCGCCGACGCCGACGCAGCGATCGTCACGTCCTATTGTCCCGACGCACTGGCCGCCGCCGGCCTCGTCCACGAGCGTCCGCGCGCGGTCGGCGTCTTCTATGATCTCGATACGCCGGTCACGCTGGCGCGCCTGGCCCAGGGTGCGGACGTCCCCTACCTCGGGCCGCGCGGCCTTGCCGACTTCGACCTGGTGTTCAGCTACACCGGCGGAACCGCGCTCGACCTGCTGCGCCACCGGCTCGGCGCGCGCGCGGCGGTGCCGCTCTATGGCCACGTCGATCCCGACGCCCACCGGCCGGTCGCGCGCGTGCCACGCTATGAAGCGGGCCTCTCCTATCTCGGCACCTACTCGGCCGACCGGCAGGACACGCTCACCGCGCTCTTCGTCGGGCCCGCGCGCCGGCGCCCGTATTGCCGCTTCCTGATCGGCGGCGCGCAGTATCCGCAGGACTTCCCGTGGAGCGCCAACATCTTTTTTGCGCGTCACGTCGCGCCACGGGAGCATCCGGCCTTCTTCTCGTCCTCGCGCCTGACGCTCAACGTCACGCGCGCCGCCATGGCGCAGATGGGATGGTGTCCCTCGGGACGCCTGTTCGAGGCCGCCGCCTGCGGGACAGCGCTCGTGTCGGACGTGTGGGAGGGACTCGGTTCCTTCTTCACCCCGGGCCGCGAGGTCATCTGCGCGCGCGGGCCCGAGGACACGCTCGCCGCGCTCGATCTCGACGACGCCGAGCGCAACCGGATCGCAGGCGCGGCACGTGAGCGCGTCCTCGCCGAGCATACATCGGCGCGCCGCGCCGCGCAGATGACCGCCGCGATCGAGCGCGCCCGCGCGCCGATGCCGCAAGCCGTGGGAGCCTGAGTATGTGGGGCATCATTCCGGCCGCCGGACGCGGCACGCGCATCCAGCCATTGGCCTTCTCGAAGGAACTGCTGCCCGTGGGCAGCCGCATCGAGCGCGGCGTCGAGCGGCCCTGTGCCGTGAGCGAGTACCTGATCGAGCGCATGGTGCTCGGCGGCGCGCGCAAGATCTGCTTCGTGATCTCCCCCGGCAAGTCTGACATCATGGAATATTTCGGCGCGAGCTACGGCTCCGTGCCGCTCGCCTACGTGCTGCAGTCGCAAGCCAGCGGCCTGTGCGACGCGGTGTTCCGAGCCAACGCGGTGGTTGCGCAGGACGAGCCCGTCATCGTCGGCCTGCCCGACACGGTGTGGTTTCCGCAAGCAGCGCTCGCAGACCTGCCTGACGACGTGCTCTCGTTCCTTCTATTCCCGGTCGAGCGGCCCGAGTTGTTCGACGCCGTCGTGCTCGATCGGCGCGGGCAGGTGCGGGAGATCCAGGTGAAACGACCCGACGCCGCCTCGCACTGGATCTGGGGCGCTTTCAAGATGCCCGGCCCCGTATTCGCGGCGCTGCATGAGTTGTGGCGCGCACGCGAGTGCCGCGACGAATATTTCGGCACGCTCGTGAACGCCTATCTGGCCGCGGACGGCCGCGCCATCGGGGTGAAATCCGGCACCGCCTACGTCGACGTCGGGACGCTGCACGGCTACCGCGCGGCCATGGGCCTTCTGGCCGAGATGCCGCAGGCCGAGACGCTCGCCGGACGCGGGACACTCGCGCGTGCCGAGCATCTGCCGGCACTCCACGCCTATCTCTTGAAGGGAGTCCAGGGGACATGAACCATCTGTCGACCGAGGAGATCCGCGCGCGCGTCGAGGCGCTCGGGCCATGGTTCCACAACCTCGATCTCGAGGGCGTGCGCACCGCGCCGTCGCATTTCCTCGGAGACTATCCCGCGGTGAAGTGGCGGCGCTTTGCGGACGCGATCTCGGGCGATCTCGCCGGCAAGAGCGTGCTCGATATCGGCTGCAATGCCGGCTTCTACTCCATGGAGATGAAGCGGCGCGGCGCGGCACGCGTCCTCGGAGTCGATTCCGACGACGATTACCTGCGCCAGGCCCGCTTCGCCGCCGAGGTGAATGATCTCGACATCGAGTTCCACCGGCTCTCGGTCTACGATCTCAGTGCGCTCGGCGAACGCTTCGACATCGTGCTGTTCATGGGCGTGCTCTATCACCTGCGTCACCCGTTGCTGGCGCTCGACCTCGTCCACGAGCACGTGGCGCGCGACACGCTCGTGTTCCAGTCGATGCAGCGCGGCAGCGCGAACGCGAGGCCGATGCAGGAGGACTATGATTTCTGGGACACGGCCATCTTCGATGCGCCGGAAAGTCCCAAGCTGCATTTCGTCGAGCACAAATATGCCAGCGATCCGACGAACTGGTGGATTCCCAATCGCGCCTGCGCCGAAGCCATGCTGCGCAGCGCCGGCTTCGAGATCACCGCGCACCCCGAAGCCGAAGTCTACATCTGCCGGCGCGTGCAGGCGCCACGCGGTGCCGGCGCGGTCTACCCCGTGCGAGGGCCCGCGGCATGATCGAAGCGGCGATGATCTGGAACGAACCCAACAACAAGTCGCACTGGGACCCGGAGATCGACCCCGACTGGTCACGCTTCGCGGAGATGGCGATCGCGGCCGGCACCGCGATCAAGGCGGCCAATGCCAACCTGCCGCGTGTGCTCGGCGGGATTTCGCCGATCGACGCCAACTTCATCGCCAACATGGCGGGCAAGGGCGTGCTCGATCACGTCGACGTGGTGGCGGTGCATGGCTTCCCGCTCGATTGGAACCTGTGGACGATCGACGAATGGCCCGCGAAGATCGCGGAGATCCGCGCCGTGACCCGATTGCCGGTCTGGGTGACGGAGGTCGGCGTGTCGAGCTTCGGCGCCGACGAGGTGCAGGCCTGGGGTCTGCAGCGCACCGCGGAGCTGCTCATGGGCGCGGCGCCGCGCATCCACTGGTACAGCCTCTACGACCTGCCACGCGCATGGCCGGCGACGACCCGGCACAAGGAGGCGGAGGGATCCGCCTACTATCGCCACTTCGCCATGGGCATCCTGCGCGAGGACGGCACGCCCAAGGCGGCGGCCGAGTTGTTCGCACGTCACACGCCGGCGCTCGGCATGTGCCAATGGTTCCATTTCGAGGATCACCGGCTGGACGAGGCGGTGGCGTGGCTCAAGCGGCTCGGCGTGCGCCATCTGCGCACCGGCCTGTCGTGGGCGGACAGCTTCCGCCCCAACGCGCTCGACTGGTTCGACCGGCAGATGGAAGCGCTGGCCGACTTCGACGTCACGGTCACCTTCTGCTTCACGCCCGAACACCGCGGGATCGCGCCGCATCACACCAGTGCGCCGCTGGTCAGCGACGAGTTCGCGGAATTCTGCGGATCGATGATCCGCCGCTACGCCGGCGCTGCCCGGCCCGTGGGCGCGCCGACGCCGGTCGCAGTCGGTGCGTAGGAAAAAGAGAGATCGTGCTCGAAGACAAGCCAGACCATATCGCGGCTCGATCCGTCATGGTTTAGGAGGATGGCATGGCACGCGCGCTGGTTCTCGTCCTCGACTCGGTCGGCATCGGCGCCGCGCCCGACGCGCGCCAATATGGCGACGAGGGCTCCGACACCGTCGGCCACATCGCGGAAGCCTGCGCGAGGGGTGCGGCCGATCGCGCCGGACTGCGCAGCGGACCGCTGCGCCTGCCCAACCTCGCGCGGCTTGGACTGGGCGAAGCCTGCCGCCTCGCCACCGGGCGGGTTCCCCCCGGGCTGGATTGCCTTGCGCAACCTGCCGGCTATTACGGCTGCGCGATCGAGCAGTCGAAGGGGAAGGACACGCCGTCCGGGCATTGGGAGATCGCCGGCGTCCCGGTTCCGTTCGACTGGGGCTACTTCCCGCTGGCAGAACCCTGCTTTCCGGACGATCTCATCGCCGCGCTGTGCCGCGCGGTGGACCTGCCCGGCATCCTCGGCAACCGCCACGCGTCCGGCACACAGATCATCGCCGAGTTCGGCGAGCAACACATGCTGTCCAAACGACCGATCTGCTACACCTCGGCCGACAGCGTGTTCCAGATCGCGGCGCACGAGCAGGCCTTCGGGCTCGAACGCCTCTATGAGGTCTGCAAGATCGCGCGGCGGCTGGTCGATCCGCTCAACATCGGTCGCGTGATCGCGCGCCCGTTCGTCGGCGCGGCGGCGGCGGATTTCAAGCGCACCGCCAACCGGCGCGACTATTCCGTTCCGCCGCCCGCGCCGACCCTGCTCGATCAGGCCAGCAACGGCGGCCGCGACGTGGTGACGATCGGCAAGATCGCCGACATCTTCGCCCACAGTGGTACCGGACGCGTGTTGAAGGGTGACGGCAACATGGCGCTGTTCGACCGCACGATGGAAGGACTCGCAGGTCTGCGCGACGGCGGCCTTCTGTTTGCGAACTTCATCGACTTCGACACCATCCATGGCCACCGCCGCGACGTCGCGGGGTATGCGGCGGCGCTCGAGGCGTTCGATGCGCGCCTGCCCGAACTTCATGCGGCGCTGCGCGTCGACGACCTCGTCGTGATCACGGCCGACCACGGGTGCGATCCAACTTGGCGCGGAACCGATCACACGCGCGAGCAGGTTCCCGTGCTCGCATTCGGAGTGTCGCTGCGCGGCGCCAACATCGGGCGGCGCCAGACCTTTGCCGACGTCGCGGTTTCGGTGGCGCGCCACATCGACGTTCCGCCACCCGCAGCCGGTACTCTCTTCACGCCCGCCTGATGTGACGACGCTTCAACGCTAAGCGTCAGGTGAAGCGCGTGCGTGCGCACGTTTCTCTACGTGCGCGAAAGCAGAGTGGAGCACCGCAAAGGAACAAAGGTGCACATGGGACGTTCGCCCCCGTTGCTTCTGCAATCAAACAATCGAGGCGAGCGGACTCATGGCGGAACGCGTGCTGATCACGGGCGGCGCCGGCTTCATCGGATCGCATCTCACGGATCTGCTGCTGGCGGCAGGCTATTCCGTCAGGATCCTCGACAATCTCTCGCCGCAGATTCACCCGGACGGCGCGGCTCCGGACTATCTCAATGCCGACGCCGAACTCCTGATCGGCGACGTGCGCGACCGCGATGCGGTCGAGCATGCGCTGAGCAGTGTCGACATCGTCGTGCATCTCGCGGCGGCGGTCGGCGTCGGCCAGAGCATGTACGAGATCGCACACTATACGGCGATCAATGACCTCGGTACGGCCGTGCTGCTCGAAGCGCTGACCGCGCGCGAGTGCAAGCGCCTGGTATGCGCCTCTTCCATGAGCGTGTACGGCGAAGGACTGGCGCGTCGCGCGGACGGCGGCATCGTCTCGCCCGATGAGCGGCCGCCACAGCAACTGCGGCGCGGGCAATGGGAACTGCAGGACGGCAGCGGTCACGCGCTCACACCGGTTGCCACACCCGAGTCGAAGCAGCCGTCGTTGAGTTCGGTCTATGCCTTGAACAAGTTCTGCCAGGAGCGGCTGTGCCTCGTGGTCGGAAAGGCCTATGGCATCCCGACGATCGCGCTGCGCTTCTTCAACGTCTACGGTCCGCGCCAGGCGCTGTCCAACCCCTACACCGGCGTGCTCGCGATCTTCGCCTCTCGCCTGCTCAACCGCCGCGCCCCGCTGGTATTCGAAGACGGAGAGCAGCGGCGCGACTTCGTGCACGTGGAGGACGTGGCGCGCGCCTGCCTTCTGGCTCTGCGGACCGAGACGGGAGTTGGCGAGGTCTTCAACATCGGGTCGGGCGAGAGCCGCAGCATCGTCTCCATCGCGCAGGATCTCGCAGCCGTCGCCGGGCGACCCGAGATCGCACCGCGCGTCACCGGCAAGTACCGCGCCGGCGACATCCGCCACTGCTTCGCCGACATCGGCAAGAGCCGCAGGCAATTGGGCTTTGCGCCGGAGGTCGAGTTCCGGACAGGACTCGAGGAACTGGCCGGCTGGCTTGAAGGCCAAGTGGCACAGGACCGCGTCGACGACGCCACGTCCGAACTGGCACGGCGAGGACTGGTCGCATGAACATCGCGCGGCTCGACCGGCGCGGGACGGTGCGCCCCATCCTCATCACCGGCGGCTGCGGTTTCCTGGGCTGCAACATCGCTGCGGAGCTTGCGCGGCGTGGACGCGACGTGATCGCGTTCGACAATCTGGCGCGGGCGGGTGCGCAGGAACATGCCGGCTGGCTGACCGAGCGGTTCGGCGACCGCATCTCCATTATCGCGGCGGACGTGCGCGAGGAGGCGGCCGTCTCGGCCGTGGTGCGCAGCACCGCAGCCGTCCTGCACCTCGCCGCGCAGGTGGCTGTGACGACCAGCCTCGACGATCCGGTCGAGGATTTCGAGGTCAACGCGCGGGGGACCCTCAACGTGCTTGAAGCCGTGCGCCGCCACAATCCGCAGGCGCCCGTGCTGTTTGCCTCCACCAATAAGGTCTATGGCCGCCTGTTCGACGACGGCGCGGTGGGCCGCAGTGAGCAACGGTATGCGCCGCTGGACACGAACCTGTCGGTCGGCATCGACGAGGCGGCCGCGCTCGACTTCCACAGTCCCTACGGCTGCTCCAAGGGGACTGCCGATCAGTACGTGCGCGACTATGCCCGCGTCTTCGGCCTGCGCACCGTCGTGTTGCGCATGAGCTGCATCTATGGACCGCGCCAGTTCGGCACCGAGGACCAGGGTTGGATCGCCCATTTCCTGATCCGGGCGATCCGCGGCGAACCGATCACAATCTACGGCGATGGCTGTCAGGTACGTGACGCGCTGTTCGTGGACGACGCCGTCGATGCCTGGCTGCGCGCGCTCGAGCGGGCCGATGATGTCAGTGGCCAGGCCTTCAACCTGGGCGGCGGGCCCGCCAACTCGGCGAGCCTGCGCGAGATGATCGACCTGATCGCACGCCTGCGCGGACGCCGCCCGCAGCTCCGCTTCGCCGATTGGCGCCCAGGCGATCAGCCCTGGTACGTCTCCGACGTGCGGGCGATCTCGCGCGCGCTCGACTGGAGGCCCCGCACGCCGCTGCCGCGCGGACTCGCCGCGCTCGATGGTTGGCTCACTGAACGTTTCGCGCCCACCGCCCCGGCGTCCCGCCTGCAGGAGGCGCAGGCATGAGTCCCCCCTCGCCGCACGTGCTGATGACGGCCGATGCCGTTGGCGGCGTCTGGGTCTACGCCATGACGCTGGCGCGAGGCCTCTGCCGCGAAGGATGCCACGTTACGCTCGTGACGCTCGGCCCTCGCCCGTCGGACGATCAGGTGCGCAGCCTGCGCGAGACGCCGCGCCTGTCCCTCGAGGTCACCGACCTCGCACTCGAATGGATGGACCCACAGGCGAGCGACCTATCGCGCGCGATCGATGTGCTGCAGGCGATCGCGCGTCGTGTGCGGCCCGACGTCGTCCAGCTCAACGGCTACCGCGAAGCGCAGGCCGACTGGCGCGTTCCGGTCGTGGTGGCGGCTCATTCATGCGTGCGGTCATGGTGGCACGCCTGCCGAGGCGGCGAACCCGACGAGCCGCGCTGGGCGATCTACAACGCGAACGTCGCGGCTGGGCTCGCCGCCGCTGACGCCTGGCTGGCGCCGACGGCGGCTTTCCGCGACATCATTGCGCGGCTCTATGCGCCGCCGATCGTCGGCGGCGTGATCTGGAACGGGCTCGATGGAGCCGCGCGCAGTGGCGAGCGGGAGCCCGTCATCCTGACGGCCGGACGCGTCTGGGACGAGGCCAAGAACATCGGCGTGCTCGGACAGGTGGCGCCGCAGCTGCCTTGGCCTGTGCACGTCGCCGGGCCGTTGACCTCGGCGGCGGGCGACGATTGCAGCGCGGCGGCCCGCGGCTTGCACGTGCTGGGCGAGCTTTCCCGCGACGAACTGTTCGGCGCGATGGGACGCGCGTCGATCTTCGTCTCGCCGGCTGTCTACGAGCCGTTCGGGCTCACGGTTCTGGAGGCGGCGCAGGCCGGATGTGCGCTCGTGCTTTCCGACATCCCGACATTCCGTGAGCTGTGGGATGGCGCGGCGCTGTTCGTCGATGCACGCGACCCCGCCAGCATCGGCGCCGTGCTCGCGCATCTCACCCGCAATGCGCCGTTGCGGCAGGATCTGCAGCGCCGCGCGCGGGCGCATGCCCGCCGCTTCTCCGCGCAGGCCATGACAGACCGCTACCGCGCCGCTTATGGCGCGCTGCTCGATCGAACGCCTGCCCCCGCCTTCGGCGCACGCGGCGCTTTCATCGAGGCCCGGTCATGAACCTAGTGTTATTCTATCATTCGTTCGCCTCGTGCTGGAATCACGGCAATGCGCATTTCCTGCGCGGCGTCGCGCGCGCGCTCGTGCGCCGCGGACACGAGGTCACTGTCTACGAGCCCGCGGACGGATGGAGTCGCCGCAACGCCCTGCTGGACGGCGGCGCGGACGCGTTGGCGCAGGCTGCGCAACTCGTTCCCGGCCTGCGGGTGCGCATCTACGACCCGGCAACGCTCGATCTCGACCGGGCGCTCGACGGCGCCGACGTGGTGATCGCCCACGAGTGGAACGATCCCGACCTCATCCACCGGCTGGGCAGGCATCGCAGGCAGGGCGGCCACTTCCGGCTCCTGTTTCACGACACGCACCATCGCGCGGTCACCGCGCCGCATGAGCTCGACCGGTTCGACCTCGAGCCCTTCGATGCGGTGCTTGCCTTCGGGGAGGTGCTGCGCGAGGTCTACCTCGCGCGCGGCTGGGGACGCCGCGTCGTCACATGGCACGAGGCGGCGGATGCCGCCCTGTTCAAGCCGCAGCCGGATGTGGCGAAGGACACCGACCTGCTCTGGATCGGCAACTGGGGGGACGGCGAGCGCGACCGCGAGCTCGAGGAGTTCCTGCTGCAGCCGGTGTCACTCGCCGGACTGAGCGCGCGCGTGCATGGTGTTCGCTATCCCGAAGCGCTGTGCGCGCGTCTCGCCCGCCACGGCATCGCCTACGGCGGCTGGCTGCCCAACCAGCGCGCACCTGCGGCCTTCGCACGCGCGCGCGCGACGATCCACATTCCGCGCCAACCCTATCGCCGCGCCCTGGCCGGCATCCCGACCATCCGCGTGTTCGAAGCCCTCGCCTGCGGCATCCCGCTCGCGAGCGCGCCGTGGGACGACGCCGAGGGGCTGTTCCGCGCCGGCAGCTACCTGACCGTGGGCGACGGGGAGGAAGCCGCCGCGGCGCTTCACCTGATCGTCAACGACGACGGCTTCGCGTCGGAGATGGCGGCGCTCGGCCTGCAATCGGTCCTCGACCGGCACACCTGCGAGCACCGTGTCGAGGAGCTGTTCGCACTGCTCGATACGCTCGGCGTCAACAGCCCGCGCACGCGCACGCGCGACGTGCAGCCCCAACGGGTGACAGTGTCATGAACATCGCGTTCTTCGGCTCGAGCCTCGTCTCGTCGTACTGGAACGGCGCCGCGACCTACTACCGCGGACTGCTCAAGTCGCTCGCCGGCCTCGGCCATGACATCACCTTCTACGAGCCGGACGCGTTCGAGCGGCAGCAGCACCGCGACATGGCGGACCCCGCCTGGGCGCGCGTCGTCGTCTATCCGGCGACGGCCGACGGCTGGCAGGCCGCGCTCGCGCAGGCGGCGGCGCACGCCGACCTCGTCGCCAAGGCGAGCGGCGTCGGTGTCTTCGACACCGAGCTCGAGATCGCCGTGCCGGAGCTCGCCGGCCCGCGCCGGCTGGTGGTCTATTGGGACGTGGACGCGCCTGCAACGCTCGACGCCATCGCCGCCGATGAACGCCACCACCTGCGCCGCATGATTCCGCGCTTTGACATGGTGCTCACCTATGGCGGGGGCGATCCTGTGGTGCGCGCCTACAAGGTCGCCGGCGCGCGCGAGTGCGTGCCGGTCTACAACGCGCTCGATCCCGACACCCATCATCCCGCGCCCGCGATCCGCGACTTCGCCTGCGACCTGAGTTTTCTCGGCAACCGCCTGCCCGACCGCGAGACGCGGGTCGAGGAGTTCTTCCTCGGGCCGGCGACGCTGCTTCCCGATCGGACCTTCCTGCTGGGCGGTTCCGGTTGGGACAGCAAGAGCGTGCCCCGCAACGTGCGCATCGCCGGCCACGTCGGCAGCGGCCAGCACAACGCGTTCTTCTGCTCCGGCATGGCGACGCTCAACGTGAACCGCGAGAGCATGGCCCGCTACGGCTTCTCGCCTCCGACGCGAGTGTTCGAGGCGGCCGGCGCGGGCGCCTGCCTCATCACCGACGCCTGGGAGGGCATCGAGCAGTTCCTCGCGCCCGACGAGGAGGTCATCGTCGCAGGCAGCGGCGAGGCCGTCGCGGACGCCCTGGCGCGGCTCACGGCCGACGACGCGCGGCGCATGGGCGATGCCGCACGCGCTCGCATTCTCGCCGCGCACACCTACGCCCACCGGGCGGCGCAGGTCATCAAGGTCCTCGACATGGCAACGGCGAGCAGTGAGGCGGCGGAATGAACCTGAACATCGTCATCATGGGACTCTCGATCACGTCATCGTGGGGAAACGGCCACGCGACGACCTACCGTGCGCTGATCAAGGCACTCGCCGCCCGCGGCCACAAGGTGACGTTCCTGGAGCGCGACACGCGCTGGTACCGAGAACACCGCGACCTCGCCACCTCCCCCGATTGCCGCATCGAGCTCTATGACAGCCTGCGCGATCTGCCGCGCCGGAGCGCGCTCATCGCCTCGGCCGATCTCGTCGTGCTCGGGTCGTTCGTGCCGGACGGCACCGCCATCGGTGACTGGATCACCTCCACCGCGCGCGGCGTGACGGCGTTCTACGACATCGACACGCCGGTGACGCTCAAACGCCTGGAGAGCGGAGAGGGCGACTACATCAGCCGGGCGCTGATCCCGCGCTTCAACATCTATCTGTCGTTCACCGGCGGCCCCACGCTCGACCTGATCGAAGACCAGTATGGCAGCCCGCGGGCGCGCGCCCTGTACTGCTCGGTCGACCCGGAGATCCACAAGCCAGTGCCCGCGTCGACACGGTGGGCGCTCGGCTACCTCGGGACCTACAGCGAGGACCGCCAGCCGGCGCTCGATCGCCTGCTGCTGGAGCCGGCACGGCGCATGCCCCACGAGCGTTTCGTGGTCGCGGGCGCGCAGTATCCCAAATCCATCGCATGGCCCGCCAACGTCGAGCGCATCGAGCACCTGCCACCCTCGGTACACCGCGAGTTCTACTGCAGCCAGCGTTTCACGCTGAACGTGACGCGCGCGGACATGGCGCTGGCCGGCTGGTCTCCGAGCGTGCGGCTGTTCGAGGCCGCAGCCTGCGGAACGCCGGTGATCAGCGACCGCTGGCCGGGCATCGAGACGTTCTTCACGCAGGGAAAGGAGATCGCGCTCGCCGACGCTACGGATGATGTGATGCAGCTGCTCGGCGCCACGTCCGACAAGCACCACGGTTCGATGGCGGCGGCGGCGCGCGCGCGTGTGTTGCGGCAGCACAGCGCGGAGCAGCGCGCCATCGCGCTGGAAAACTACTACCGCGAAGCGACGGGCGCGCTGTCCGAGACTTCGAGGATCGAACCTGCGGAGCTGACTGCACCGATGACAAGCCGCGCAGTGTGATCGTCGGCGGCTGCCGGAACAACGAAACGCTACGATCGTTTGTAGCTCACATGCACATCAGCAGAGTCTCCGTCGACGACGCGCATGCTGCGGCCGACGGCGTGCTGACCAGGAGGTCGCGTAATGAACGGCGTCAAGAAGCTCGATATTCTCGTCACTGGAGGCGCCGGTTTCATCGGTTCGCATCTGTGTGATCACCTCGTGCAGCAGGGCCATCGCGTCACCTGCCTCGACAATCTTTTCACGGGAACGATCGACAACATCCGGCCCTTGATGAACCATCCGAACTTCAAGTTCATCGAACACGACGTGCAGACGCCGCTCTCCTTCCGCGACCCGCTCGACCGCATCTACAACCTCGCCTGCCCGGCTTCGCCGCGCCACTATCAGCGCGATCCCGCGGGCACCATGCGCACCTGCGTGCTCGGCGCCTACCACGTGCTCGAGCTGGCACGTGCCAAGCAGTCACGCGTGCTGCAGGCCTCGACCAGCGAGGTGTACGGCGATCCGGAAGTGCATCCGCAGCCCGAGAGCTACGTCGGCCACGTCAATCCGATCGGGCCGCGCGCCTGCTATGACGAAGGCAAGCGCGCCGCCGAGGCGCTCATGTTCGACTATCACCGCCTGCACCGCCTGCCGGTCAAGGTGGCGCGCATCTTCAACACCTATGGTCCGCGCATGCTGGAGAACGACGGGCGCGTCATCTCCAATTTCATCGTGCAAGCCCTGCGCGATGAGCCGATCACCGTTTACGGCGACGGCTCGCAGACGCGCTCGTTCTGTTACGTCGACGATCTCCTGCAGGGACTGGAGCTCCTGATGGAGAGCCCGCCGGACGTCACCGGTCCCTGCAACCTCGGCAACCCGGAAGAATTCCCGGTCGAGGAGCTCGCGCGCCGCGTCATCAGCCAGACCGGGTCGCGCTCTCGCATCCGGCATCTGCCGTTGCCGCAGGACGACCCCAAGCGGCGCCGGCCGGTGATTGGCCTCGCCACCAGCCTGTTCGGATGGCGTCCACGCGTGGCGCTGGACAAGGGTCTGCGCGCCACCATCGACTACTTCTCCCTCAAGCTGTTCGCCGACGAGGGGCAGCTCGCGCCGGCCACCCTGCCGGTGCGGCGCAACGGCCGCGCCATCGGCAAGCCACGGCGCTTCGCCGGCGGGCCCGGTGACATGATGCACTGAGCAGCAAGGCCGTAGAGCCTCAGGCCCCCCCCCGTTGCCGTCCGCACAATCCATATCGACGCAGAGGGGATTCGCCTGTAACGATCCGGCATGACGATCGACGAGAGGCAGATGCTGGCCGCCGCGCTGCTTGGGGTGGCCGCGTTCGAACTGCTGCTGTGGCTCTCCGCGGTGCCGATGGGGCTGACCACGCCCTGGCGGCAGCTCCCGCGCGAGACGGCATTCGTGCTGGTGATCCTGCCGCTGCCGGCAGCCGTCGCCGCCGTGTTCGCTGCCAGAACGCAAAAGCTGTGGCTGGCTGCCGCCGCGCTGGCTCTGCCCGCGGCGCTGTTCGTCGCTCACAACATGTGGCTCTGGATCGCGGGTTCGCGGCTGGCCGCCTCGGCGCTGGCCGTCATGACGCGCATCGGCCGCATGTTCTGACCGCGATCGTGCGGCGGCATGCCTCGACGCGAGGCTGCCGCCGCGCTCCGCTCACCTTCGGATCGACTCCTCAGGAGCAGACGCGCGTGCGCACGACGCGCCAGCCCCAGCCATCCCACACGGACCGTCGCGTCCAATAGCATGTCGGATACGCGGCGGAGGCGTAGTAGGGCGGATAGTAGGCATAGGTTCGACGGTACGTGGTCGGGTAATAGGCGTAGGCGGGCGCGTAGCCATAATAGGCGCGCGGGTAGTAGTAGGAGTAGTTGTAATAGGGATAGGAGGCGTAACCGTAATACGGCGCGTAGCCGTAGTAGGGGCTGGCCAGCGCCGAGCCGACAAGCGCCGCCGCTGCAATGCCTCCGACGATGCCGAGCGCGATCGCACCGTTACGGGCCTGCGCATCGCTGGGCGCAGCCAGCAATGTTCCCGACAAGGCAACCGCTGCGACGGTGAGATGAAGCTTTTTCATAATGCACCTCGATGATGGACTGCGGCTCGACGTTCCGGCTCCGCAGACCTAGCCGCGGGTGCCCCGAACAACGTTGCGGGAAATCAACCGCTGGAATTTTCGGCGAATGTGCCCGTGCGTCACAAAATCGGACAGGTGAGGAGCTCGCGCCGCTTACCGTGCAGGCGCCTCAGGCTCGACCAGCAGGACCGGAACCGAGCGCTCGCCGGCGAGCGCCGCGCCGATTGCACCGTCGAACGCCGTCCGCGCCATGACGACGATGCGCTCGCGCAGCGCAGCAAGGCGCGTGCGCACGGCGGTCAGGTCGGACGGCCCGCCGCCGGCCGGCTCAAATTGAACCTTGACGTTAATGCTGTCCGCGCAGCGCAGGACTGTGGTACGGGCATCCTCATCGAGCGACCCGATGACGACGGCGCGCTCACCCATCGCGGCGGCGATCGCCAGCCCGGCGCGGATGCCCGGGTCCGTTCCATTGGAGGCGACGATGGCCACCGGACCGGCCGCGCGCGCGATCCGCGAGGGAAAGATCAGCACCGCGGCATGCGACTTGATCGCCATATCCGCGAGCTGCACGAACTGCTGGGTGATGCGGTCTACCGGGCTCGCCGGCTGCACCAGGACGATGATGTCCCGCGCCGTCGCGGAGGCCGCGATCGTCTGCGCAGCGGTTCCCTGCGCGAGACTGAATCGCGCGGCGATGCGCGCCTTGTGCACGGCCTCGTCGAACAGGCCACGCGCCAGGGCGGCCGACTGCTCGATCTGCAGCTTGAGCTGCGCCAACTCGACCGGCTGCCAGCCCGCGCCGAGACCGCGGAACTCGCGCGCCTTGGGGAAGCTGGCAAGCTGCAGCAGCGCCTCGTCCTGCACGAACATCGCGTCGAGGTCGAGCTCGAGCTGCTCGGCGAAGCGGACGAGCGTGTCGAGGAATGCGTAGTCGCCCGTGCTCTGCGGCAGGCCCAGCAGCAGCCGCTTGAAACGGTCACGGGCGAGATCGGTCGGGTCCATTGCCGGAGTGTCCGGTGAAGGTCTGGCGGATGCGGGCGAAGGCGCGCAGGCGGTCCTCCACCAGGCGATTGACGGTGTCTGCGGGATAGGCGCCGGTTGTGCCATCGCGCTCGCCGGCCGGACATCCGCTCAGGAGTGCGATGCCCTCGTCGATGGTGGCCACAGGATACACTGCGAACTGTCCGGCAGCGCAGGCATCGATCACATCCTTGCGCAGCATCAGGTGCTGCACGTTTGCCGCTGGGATCAGCACGCCCTGCGAACCGGTCAGGCCGCGCGCACGACACACGTCGAAGAAGCCCTCGATCTTCTCGTTGACGCCGCCGATCGCCTGCACCTGGCCATGTTGGTTGACCGACCCGGTCACCGCCAGATCCTGGCGCAACGGCAGCTCCGCGAGCGCCGACATCAGCGCGTAGAGTTCAGCCGACGACGCGCTGTCGCCCTCCACGCCCGCGTAGGATTGCTCGAACACCAGACTCGCGAACAGCGACATCGGCACGTCCATGGCGTAGCGGCCGGCCAGGAAACCGGACAGGATGAGCACGCCTTTCGAATGGATCGGGCCGCCCAGCTCGACCTCGCGCTCGATGTCGACGACCTTGCCGCTGCCGGGACGCACGCGGCAGGTGATGCGGCTGGGGCGGCCGAAGCGGAAGTCGCCGAGTTCGAGGACGCTGAGCCCGTTGACCTGGCCGACGCGACTGCCGCTGGTGTCGATCAGCGCGACGTTCTCGAGGATGGTCTCGCGGCCGCGGTCGCGGATGCGCGAGGCGCGGCGCGCACGCTCGTCGAGCGCGCGCTGCACGTCGGCGCGCGTGATGACGGCGCGCCCGGCCTCGCCGGCCCAGTGATCCGCTTCCGCGAGAATGTCGTTCAACTGATCGACCAGCAGCGTCAGCTTGCCGGCGTGGTCGGCGATACGCGAGGCATGCTCCACCAGCAGCGCAACGCCGTCGCGATCGACCGGCCGCAGGGCCGCCCGAGCCACGATCGTCGCGATCAGCCGGGCATGCGTGGCCTCGCTCTCCGGCGAACGCGCAACGTCGTCCTCGAAGTCCGCCAGCACCTTGAAATGCTCGCCGACCTCGGGATCGAGCTCGACCAGCAGGTAATAGAGCAGGCGATCGCCGAACAGCACCACCTTGACGTCGAGCGGGATCGGATCCGGCTCCAGCGACACCGTGCTGGTCAGCCCCATGAAGCGCGCCACGTCCTCGATGCGGATCTCGCGCTGGCGTAGCGTGCGCTTGAGCGCAGCCCAGCTCAAAGGCTCCATCAGCACATGCCGGATGTCGAGCAGCAGGAAGCCGCCGTTGGCGCGATGCAGCGCGCCTGGCTTGATCAAACGGAAGTTGGTCACGAGCACGCCATGTTGCGACACGTATTCGATGCTGCCGATGAGGTTTGGGAGCGTGGGATGCAACTCCTCCACGATCGGCCGCGCGCCGGCCGGCTCGGTGCGCCCGACCAGCACGTTGACCTCGTAGCGCTCGAACGGATTGCCGGTGCGCTCGTCCGGCGCCTCCCTGGCCTCACCTTCCGAATGCATCACGAACATCGGAACGTTCTCGATCAGGTCGATGCGGACCTGTTCGAGATGCTCGACCACGCGCGGGATGTCCGAGAACTTGGACTTGGCGTCGTCGATCGACTGTCCGACCGCGAATCTCGCCGTCTCGCGGTTGAGCTTGCGGATCTCGTCGCGCCGTTCCTTCTCCCACTGCGGGATGCGGCGCATGATCTGCTCGAGATCCTGCTCCAGTTCCTCGATCTTCCGCTCCACCGCCTGGCGCTCGGCCTCGGGCCACTTGCTGAATTCCTCGGGCGGCACCACCTGCCCGCCGCGGGCGGGCGCGAGCGCGAAGCCGAGCGGCGTGCGCAGGATGACCACGCCGCGGGCGGCGGCCTTCTCGCGCAACGCGGAGAACGCCTCCTCCTGCCTGCCCTGGAACGTCTGGTCGATCGCGCCCCGGCGCGTGCGATAATCCTCGCTGTCGAAGACGGCGGGCAGCGCGGCCCTGAGGTCGTCGATCAGCCGATGCATGGCCTCGTGAAAGGCGACGGCGCGGCCGGGCGGCAGGCTGATCGCGATCGGCCGACGCGGCTCCTGGAAATTATTGACGTAGACCCAGTCCGGCGGGAGCGGCTGCTCTCCGACCGCTTCCTCGAGCAGGGCCTGCACCGCCCGATGCATGTGTGGACCATCCGATCCGATCACGAACAGGTTGAAGCCAGGCTTGCGGACCTGCGTGCCGAAGGCGATCGCGTCGAGTGCACGCTGCTGGCCGACGAGGCCCGCGACCGGCTTCAGCTCCGCCGTGGTCACAAACGGCAGTGCGGATAGATCCGCGGTGCGATACAGCCTCTCGACGGGAAGCGGAGCCCCCGTCACAATTTCCGTGGCCGCGCACGAGGCGCTCGGCGCCAGCAGCGCCTGAGCGTTGCGCGGGGCGGGACGAAGCTCGGCGGGCGGAACGGGCGTAACCATGAATGTTTGCTAAAGGAGCCCGGCTGCGGTGCCTTGACCTGAGTCAATGCCATGCTACCGCCACGGCATATGCGTTGGCCGATTGCGAGGACCATATGAAGCTCAAGCTGCAAGTCGAGAAGCGCGGCGACACGCTGTTCGAGGACACCTACAGCATCGTGGACGCGGAGAGCTTCGCGAGCGCCTGCGCCGACATGTTCAACCGGCTGCGCGAGCAGAGGATGGCGGCGGCCCCGAACGTCGGACAGGTCTTCGAGGAGATCAACGAGTATGCACTCGACGAGCTCGTGGATGCGCGGATCAGCCTGACAAAGGTCTAGTCGGACTGGCGGCGCACAGGACATCCCCGACCATGGCGGACGAGCGGCCGCTTGCAGACAAGGTGGCGTTCCTGAGCTGTCCGGCTGCCTACGGCGGCGCGGTGACCGTGCAGCGCCGCGAGACTCACATGTCGTGGGTCTTCCTCACGGACGAGACAGTCTACAAACTCAAAAAGCCGGTCCGGTTTCCCTATCTCGATTTCTCCAGCCTCGCGCGCCGCGAAGCCGCCTGCCGTGCCGAGCTCGCCCTCAATCGGCGGCTCGCACCCGACGTATATCTCGATGTCGTTCCGCTCATGCAAACATCGAGCGGGCTCGCGCTCTCGGGCAGCGGCGAGGTCGTCGACTGGCTGGTCAAGATGCGCCGCCTCGACGAGGACGAAACGCTCGAGCACGCGATCGCCGCGCATACCCTCGCGCCCTGGCAGATCGACCGCCTCGCCCGCACGCTCATCGATTTCTATCGGCATGCCAAACCCGTCTTTGTCGCGCCGGCGCTGCACCTGTCCGACTGGCGGCGCGCACTGGAGGACAATCGCAAGGTTCTGCTCGACCCGCGTTTTGGCCTGCACCCCGGCCTCGTCAGCTTCGCCGACGCGGTGCTGCGCCGGTTTCTCGCCGTGCACCGCAAGCTGCTCGTCGCGCGCTGCCGCGCGCGGTTGATCCTCGACGCGCACGGGGACCTGCGGCCCGAGCACATCTGGCTGGGCGATCCCGTCCGCGTCATCGACTGCCTGGAGTTCAATCCGCGGCTGCGCGCCATCGACCCCTTCGACGAGATCGCGTTCCTGGGGCTCGAATGCGAGCGGCTCGGCGCGCCATGGATCGACGAGTACCTGTGGCGGCGGGTGGGCGGCGCGCTGCACGGTGCCCCGCCACGCGAGCTGTACCTGTTTTACCGCTGCTACCGCGCCATGCTGCGCGCCCGGCTGGCGATCGCGCACCTCGCGGAGCCCAATCCGCGCACGCCGGAGAAATGGCCGCGCCAGGCCCGCACCTATCTGCGCTTGGCGATGGCCGACGCGGTACGGCTCGAACCTTTCGTGAGCCCGCGGCCGAGACGCGTTGCATGAGCAAAATCGCACGCTCTGCGTTTGTCAAAGCTCACCCTAGAACACGAGCAGGTCGGTCAGGTCGCGGTTCTCGTGCAGGCGGCGGATCGCCTGCGCCAGTAGCGGCGCGCAGGGAAGGATGGTGAGCTTGTCGCGGGCGGCAGCGGGGCTTAGCCGGAAGGCCGGGACGCTGTCGGTGATGATGAATTCGTCGATCGCCGGATCGCCGAGCACCGCTTCCGCGCCCTGCATGAACAACCCGTGCGTCACCAGCGCAATCGCGCGGCGTGCGCCCGCCTGCCGCGCCGCCCTGGCGGCGCGCAGCAACGTGTTGCCCGTGCTCAGGAGATCGTCGACGATCAGCGCGGTCGCGCCGGCGACCTCGCCGACGAACAGGTCTCCCGACACGACCCCGGCGCTGCGATGCTTGTCGGCAAAGCCCTTCCCGACCGGCTTGTCGATCGCCGCTTCCAGCGCCTCGCGAAAGAGCTCCGCGCGCTTGGCGCCGCCCGGGTCGGGCGAGATCACGCACAGGTTGTCGGCGGCATAGCGCCTCGCGTGCTCGACCAAGAGCGGCGACCCGGTCAGCGTCACGGTGCGGCAGCGGAAGGCGTTCTCGAAGGCCACCGGGTTGTGCACCTCGAGCGTGACGACGCAATCGGTTTCGACCGCCTCGAACATGGCGGCGACATAGCGCGTCGTCACCGGATCGTGCGGCTTGGTGCGGCGGTCCTTGCGCGCGTAGGACAGATACGGAACCACGGCGGTGACGCGGCCGGCGCCTGCGTCCTTGAGCGCGCCGATGAAGAACAGCAGGCGGCATAGCTTGTCGTTCGCGCTGTCGGTCGGTCCGCCGTGCAGGCTTTGCACGACATAGACATCGGCTCCGCGCACGTTCACGAGCGGACGCGTCTTGTGTTCGCCGTCCTCGAATGAACGTTCCTCATGCGCCGACAGCTCGACGCCGAGCGCCGACGCCACCCGGGCCCCGAGATCGCCCGTGGCCTGCAGCGCGAAGAGATGCATCCCGTGCCCCATGCCCACGCCGGGCCGCCGTAAAGATCACGCCGCCTCGGAACGGTCCGGCCACAACACGCGCACGTCGGCCGGCAGCGATTGGCGGATGTTCTCCAACTCGCCGGACGAGATCTTCGTTGTCAGAAACTGCAGCGTGACCGCGATCGCAGCCGCTGTGTTGCGGATCGGATCCTGCACGAAAGCATGATCGACGCGGGCGACGAAATCGGCCTTCGAGCGATGTTTGGTCGGGGTCGTCGCCGGGCGCCAGTGCTCGTAATAGACGCCACGCAGATGCGTCGGGAGCTGAGCGGCGAGATCGACCGCTTCATTGACGGGAACCCAGTCGCGCAGCGCCTGCAGCACCGTCCGCAGCAGGCGGTAGGAGCGCGCCTTGTTGTCCCATCGCAGGCGCGCGTCCAGCTCGTTGATCCAGACGTGGGTGAGTTGAACGGAATGATCGATGCTTTCCAGGCCCATTGCACTCATCGGAGCAGCTCCTGTGTTGCATGCCTCGGCTCGACGCCGGGACGGCCCGCCAGACATTCCCTAGAAACCGCAACGCACGACCGTGCTCCCTGATCCAGATCAAGTCAGCGCCACGGCCGCGCCAGGTTGATGGAGATCAAGGCAAGTTTGACGCATTTGTCGATTGGTATCCGAAACTGCCCGGAGCTCGTCATGCCCGCCCACAGCACGCAGCAAATCGGCCGGATCGATCACCTGTGCTTATGGACCATGCTGATCGGAATTGTCGTGGGCGCACTGCTGACAGTCGCAATCTAGCGGATTCGTTCGACCGCCGTGTGGCGGCAAAGAGGACATGACATGGCGCATAAGCACGTTCTGTTCCGGTCCGCAGCGCGCGAGAAAATCCTGCGCGGAACCACGCAGCTCGCGGATGCCGTCCGTGTGACCCTGGGCCCCAGATCCAAGGCCGTGCTGATCGAGCGCAAGTGGGGACCGCCCATCGTCTGCAACGACGGCGTGACAATCGCCAAGGAATTCGACCTCAAGGACCCGGAGGAGAACCTCGGCGCGCGCATGCTGCGGCAGGCCGCGGAGAAGACCGGCGAGCTCGTCGGCGACGGCACCAGCACCGCGACCATCCTGGCGCATGCCATTTTCAGCGATGGCCTGCGCAACGTGGTGGCGGGCGCCAGCGCCATCGACATCAAGCGCGGCCTCGACCGCGGGGCCAAGGCGGCGATCGACACGCTGCGCGCGCTGTCGCGGCCGGTTGCCACCCGCAAGGAGAAGTCGCAGGTAGCGGCCATCTCCGCGCACAACGATGCCGCGATCGGGGAGCTCGTGGCCGACGCGATGGAGAAGGTCGGCGGCGAAGGCGTCATCACCGTGGAGGAATCGAAAACCACGGAGACCACTCTCGACATCGTCGAGGGGATGCAGTTCGACCGCGGATTCCTGTCGCCCTACTTCATCACCAACGCCGAGAAGATGGAGGCCGTACTCGAGGACGCCTTCATTCTACTCTGCGACCGCAAGATCAGCGCGCTCAAGGACATCATCCCGCTGCTGGAGCAGGTGGCGAAGTCGGGCCGGCCATTGCTGGTCATCGCCGAGGACGTCGAAGGCGAAGCCCTCGCCACGCTCATCGTCAATCAGTTGCGCGGCTCGCTTAAAAGCTGCGCCGCCAGGGCGCCGGGCTTCGGCGACCGGCGCAAGGCGATGCTGGTGGACATGGCCGAACTGACCGGCGGCCAGGTCGTCTCCGAGGAATTGGGTCTCACGCTCGAGCACGTGACCATGGCCCAGCTCGGGCGCGCGAAGCGGGTGGTCATCGACAAGGACACCACGACGATCATCGGCGGGGCCGGCGACCGCAAGCGAATCGACGGGCGGATCGAGCAAATCCGGCGCGAGATCGACAAGACCACGAGCGACTATGATCGCGAGAAGCTGCAGGAGCGGCTCGCAAAGCTCGCGGGCGGCGTCGCCGTCATCCGCGTGGGCGCGCCGTCAGAGGCGGAGATGAAGGCGCGCAAGGAGGCGCTCGACGACGCCATCAGCGCCACCAAGGCGGCCGTCGCCGAGGGCATCGTACCCGGCGGAGGTCTCGCGCTGCTGCGCTGCATTCCCACGCTCGAGCAGGAGGAGGCCAGGTGCAGCGGCGACGAGCGCACGGGCGTGCAGATCCTCAAGCGCGCGCTCGAAGCGCCGACGCGCCAGATCGCGGAGAATTCCGCCGTCGACGGCGGCGTGGTGGTGGCCCGCATGCTCGCGGGCGAAGGCAACTACGGCTTCGACGCCGGGCAGAAGACCTACCTGGACCTGGTCGAGGCCGGCATCATCGACCCGACCAAGGTGGTGCGGGTCGCACTCGAGAACGCGGTGTCGGTTGCCAGTGTGCTGCTGCTCACGGAAGCGACAATGACCGAGATTCCCGAGCCGGTGAAGGAGCCGGCCGCCGTCGCGCCCGAGCTGGCGATGTGACGCTACGGCGCACGGGTTGACCTGGATCATGGTCCGGGCGGGTCATATCTGGGACATGCAGTTCCTCGATGATCTGCATTCCAGATGAGGGCCGCATGGACGAGCCGACGACGGCATCGCTGACCCTGGTACGGAGCCCGCAGCCCGCCGCGCCGCCCGCCCCGGACCCGCCGTCGCAGCGCCCGGCGGCCGCGCATCCCGCTGTTCCGGGTGCCGCCGTCACCGAACCTGGCGCGCGCGATTCCTACGCCGTGACCGCCCTCGCCGACATCACCGACCGGTCGCTGCACGCGGCGATGGCGCGGTTCACCGCCGGAATCTCGCCAGCCGCGCTGGCCTATGCCTATCTCGACTGGGCGACCCACCTCACCTACGCCCCCGGCAAGCGCTTTCAACTCGTCGACAAGGCCGTGCGCAAGGGCGTGCGCTTCGGGACCTATGCCTGGCACTGCGCCATGAACCACGAGCGGGCAACGCCGTGCATCGAGCCGCTGCCCCAGGACAGGCGCTTCGTCGGCGACGCCTGGCGCGCGTGGCCGTTCAATTTCGTCTCGCAGGCGTTCCTGCTCAATCAGCAATGGTGGCACAACGCCACCACGGGCATCCGCGGCGTCTCCCATCGCCACGAACAGATGGTCGAGTTCGGCGCGCGGCAACTGCTCGACATGGTCTCGCCCTCGAACTTCCTGCTCACCAATCCGGAGATCCTGCAGCGGACGATCCACAGCGGCGGAACGAACCTCCTGCGCGGCATGCAGAACCTCGTCGAGGACTGGGAGCGCGCCGTCAGCGGCAAGAAGCCGGTGGGCGCGGAGGGCTTCCAGGTCGGCCGCGACGTCGCGGTCACGCCCGGCAAGGTGGTCTATCGCAACCGCCTGATGGAGCTCATCCAGTACGCGCCGGATACGGACAAGGTGAGGCCAGAGCCGATCCTCGTCATCCCGGCCTGGATCATGAAATACTACATCCTCGACCTGTCGCCGCAGAACTCGCTGGTGAAGTACCTCACCGGCCAGGGCTTCACGGTGTTCATGGTATCGTGGAAAAACCCCGGCCCCGAGGACCGCGACCTCTCACTCGACGACTACCGCACCCTCGGCGTGATGGCCGCGCTCGACGCGGTGACCGCCATCGTGCCGGAGCAACCGGTGCATGCGGTCGGCTATTGCCTCGGCGGCACGCTGCTCGCCATCGCTGCGGCGGCCATGGCGCGCGACGGCGACCACCGCTTCAAGTCGCTCACACTTTTGGCGGCGCAGACCGACTTCACCGAGGCGGGCGAATTGATGTTGTTCATCAACGACAGCCAGCTCGCCTTCCTCGAAGACATGATGTGGGAGCAGGGCTTCCTCGACAGCCGGCAGATGGCCGGCGCCTTCCAGATGCTGCGCTCCAACGACCTCGTCTGGTCGCGCATCGTGCGCGACTACCTGATGGGCGAGCGCGGGCGCATGAGCGACCTCATGGCCTGGAACGCCGACGCCACCCGCATGCCCTACCGCATGCATTCCGAATACCTGCATCGGCTCTTTCTCGACAACGACCTCGCGGAAGGCCGTTTCACCGTCGCCGGACGGCCCGTCGCCCTCACCGACATCCGCGCGCCGATCTTCGCGGTCGGGACCGTGCGCGATCACGTTGCGCCCTGGCGCTCGACCTATAAGATCAACCTGCTCACCGACACCGACGTGACCTACGCGCTGGTCAGCGGAGGCCACAACGTCGGCATCGTGGCGGAGCCCGGCGCGAACGGGCGCAGCCTGCAGCTCATGACCAAGGCCGCCACCGATCGTTTCCTCGATCCCGACACCTTCCTCGCACAGGCGCCGCAGCAGCCGGGCTCGTGGTGGCCGCACTGGGTTGCCTGGCTTGAAGCTCGGTCGGGCGCTCTCGCCGCACCGCCCGCGATGGGCGCGCCCGATGTAGGCTATCCGCCACTCGGCGATGCGCCCGGCACATACGTGTTCGAGGAATGAGCCGGCGCGACGAGCGCGATATCCATTCCGCTCCGTCGTCCGCGAGCGGCACACACGGCGCGTCCCTGCTGTCTCCGCTGCTCTGGCCCCTGGCCGCGACGCTCGCATTTCAGTCCGCTGCGCTCTCGATCATGACGCCGCGTGCGGCAGACCGGCGCGAACCGCCGCCGGCGCCGGACTGGCCGACGCCCCACCGCATCACGCTCGAGCTTCAGACCATGCGGCTACGCGACTTCTCGCGGCGCCCGGAGGGACCGCCCGCGCTGATCTGCGCGCCGCTCGCCCTGCACGGCGCGAGCGTCGCCGACTTCGCATCGGGCCACAGCCTCGTCGAGACGCTGCTCGATGCAGGACTTGCCCGCGTGCTCGTCACCGACTGGCGCTCCGCGACGCCGGACCTGCGGCACCTCACCATCGACAACCACCTCGCCGAACTCAACGTCGCCGTCGACGATTGCGGCGCGCCGGTCGATCTGATCGGGCTGTGCCAGGGCGGATGGCTGGCGCTCCTCTACGCGGCGCGCTTTCCGCACAAGGTACGCCGGCTGGTGATCGCTGGCGCGCCGGTCGATATACGCGCGGGCGCGTCTGCGCTCTCGCGCCTCGTGGACGACCTCCCGCTCGCCGCGTTCGAGGAGACGGTGCGCGCCGGCGGCGGCCGCCTGATCGGCGCGCGCGCACGCGAGGCGTGGCCTACACTCACGCCTTCGCGTATCGCGACGGACGTGCTGCAGGCGCCCGCCGCGCTCGACGAAGGCGCATTGCGTGGCCTGCTCGACCGCTTCGCCACCTGGGACGCGGCGACGATCGACCTGCCGGGCCCGTATTACCTGCAGGTCGTGCAATGGCTGTTCAAGGAGAACCGCATCGCGCGCGGCACGTTCGTGACGCTCGGCCGTGCCGTCAACCTGCGCGACGTGCGATGCCCGGCCTATCTGCTGGCCGCGCGCGACGACCAAATCGTGGCGCCGGAGCAACTCCTGGCGGCAGTGCGCCTGCTCGGCACGCCGGCGCACGCGATCGAGACTGCCGTCGAGCCGGGCGAGCACCTGAGCCTGTTCCTCGGGGCCGGGACGCTGCGCGGCCGCTGGCGCCGCATCGCGCGCTGGCTCCGGGACGACCAGCTCGAGCCGGGCAGCAAGGCCGCATGACCATGCGTGCAAAAGAAAAAGCCCCGGCGCTCGGGGGAGGAACGCGGGGCCGGCCAAGGTGGGGGGATCCCAGGGGCGTGGGGTGTCGCTTGGCCAAATCCACCAGCGCATACGCAGACGGCCGCCGCATTGACATGGATCAAGCCCGCACACCGCACAGCGCATGAGCGGTTGCACGGCACCGGTGAGGCTTCCCGCCTGCCGCGGGTCCGTGCGACAAAGACGGACCGACCCGAGGGGCGACATGGACGCGGCAAGCCCGCTGCTCACCGATCTCTACCAGCTCAACATGATCCAGGCCTACCTGGACCATGGCGAGAGCGAGACCGCGGTGTTCGAGTTCTTCGTGCGCAAGCTGCCGCGCCGCCGCGCCTTCCTGATGGCGGCCGGGCTCGCGCAGGTACTCGACTATCTGGAGACGCTGCACTTCCGCGACGAGGACATCGCGTGGCTGGCCTCGACCGGACGCTTCGGCACCGCAATGCTCGACTATCTGGCGGCGCTGCGCTTTTCCGGCGACGTGCACGCCATACCGGAGGGCACGGTCTTCTTCGACAACGAGCCGATCCTGCGCGTCACCGCGCCGCTGCCGCTGGCGCAGCTCGTCGAGACGCGCATCATCAACATCCTGCATTACCAGACCCTGATCGCGTCCAAGGCCGCGCGCATGGTGCTGGCCGCCCCGGGCAAGCTCCTCGTCGACTTCGGCCTGCGCCGCGCGCATGGCGCCGAGGCCGGGCTGATGGCGGCGCGCGCGAGCTACGTCGCAGGTTTCGCCGGCACCGCCACCGTCGAAGCCGAGCACGCGTTCGGCATCCCGACCTTCGGTACCATGGCGCACTCCTATATCCAGGCACACGACGACGAAGCGGTCGCCTTCGAGCACTTCGCGCGCTCGCGCCCCAACAACCTCACCTTCCTGCTCGACACCTACGACACCGAAGCCGCCGCGCGAAAAGTTGTTGCGCTGGCACCGCGCCTGACGGCGCTCGGCATCACCATCCGCTCGGTGCGGCTCGACAGCGGCGACCTCGACGCGCTGTCGAAAAGCGTGCGCGAAATCCTCGACGCCGGCGGCCTCACCGAGGTCTCGATCTTCGCCAGCGGCGGGCTCGACGAGGACTCCGTCGGAGCGCTCATCGCCGCGGGCGCGCCGATCAATGGATTCGGGCTCGGCACTAGCCTGACTACGTCCTCCGACGTGCCGGCGCTAGACTGCGCCTACAAGCTGCAGGAGTACGCCGGACGCGCGCGCCGCAAGCGCTCGGCCGGCAAGGCGACTTGGCCTGGCCGCAAGCAGGTGTGGCGCAGCCACGGACCCGATGGCCGCATGCGCGGCGACGTCGTCTCACTCGAGCGCGACGAGCAGGCGGGCGAGCCGTTGATCGTGCCGGTGATGCGGCAGGGACGCCGCCTCGCCCCGCCGCGCACGCTGGCCGCGATCCGCACCACGGCGCAGGACAACCTCGCCCGCCTGCCGGACGCGCTGCGCCGCCTCGACGCCGCGCCGGACTATCCGGTGGAGATCGCAAAACCGCTCGCCGACCTCGCCGCCGACCTCAACCATCGGTCGGGATAGGAGCCACAGATGGCCTCGCAGATCACCATCGGCGATCGTGACGTCCTCCTTGTGGTGGACATCCAGAACGACTTCTGCCCCGGTGGCGGGCTCGCGGTGCCGCGCGGCGACGAGGTGGTGCCGCTGGTCAATCGCCTGGCGCGGACATTTGCTCATGTCGTGCTCACGCAGGACTGGCACCCGCCCGGGCACCTTTCCTTTGCCTCATCGCATGCCGGCCGCAAGCCCTACGAGACGATCGAGGTGTTCTACGGCACGCAGGTGCTATGGCCGGACCATTGCGTGCAGGGAACGCCGGGCGCACGCTTTCGCGACGACCTCGACATCCCTCATGCCGAGCTGGTGCTGCGCAAGGGCTATCACCGCCACATCGACTCCTACTCCGCCTTTTACGAGAACGACCGCGCGACGCGCACCGGCCTCGCAGGATATCTGCGCGAGCGTGGCTTCGCGCGCGTGTTCCTCGCCGGACTCGCGTTCGATTTCTGCGTACGCTATTCGGCCGAGGACGCCAGACGCGAGGGCTTCGAGGTGGTCGTGGTGGAGGATGCCTGCCGCGGCATCGACGTCGACGGCTCCATGGCCGCAACCCGCGCGCTGTTCGATACGCTCGCGATCCGGCGCATCGGGACTGCCGCGATCGGGCCGGCCTGAACACGTCCGCCTCCGGGAAACCCCGTAAGGGACTCATCTGAATTTCCGTCCGGGCCGCCGCCTGCCATTGAGGACGCAGGGTATCCGACACGGCGGGGGTTCCGATGAACAGCACGATCGATCATCTCGACCGCAGCACGCATCTCAAGATCGTCGCGGTCGCCATCATCGCCGCCGCGCTGGTGCTCGCCATCGGCAAGACGGCGCAGCTCGACCGGCACGGTGGCACGTCTCCCGCAGCGCAGGCGCAATCCACGGACCTCGCGGGCTAAGCGCACGCCGCCTGGCTCTTGTCAGGTCCCGCAAAAGCGGGACGTCCATCCATCTCAGATCGCCCCCGCCGCCCACGTCACCAGTTCGGTGACCACCGCGCCGAACGCCTTGTCGAAAGCCGACACTGCCGAGGCGGCATCGGTGAGCTGGGCGGGCACGACCTTGCGGAAGGAGCGCGACGCGACGATCTTGCCGTCTTTGCCCATGATCTTGGCGCCGAGCTCGACCTCCGCAGACGCTTCGCCCGACGTCGAGATGCGGAAGCTGCGGATGTCCAGGAGCAGTTGATAATCGCTCTCAAGCCCGTCCACAGGACGCGACACCGACTCGACATAGCCCGCGTTCTCGAACGCCTGGATCACCTTGCTCTGGATCAGCTTGGGAACGTTGTCGGACCATTGCGCGCGCGCGAACGAGGGATCGTCGGGTGCCGACGGCTGGATCAGCAGCTTCTGCGTATCGAACGCCAGCAGCGCGGTCGGCTCGGGCACGACGAGCGTGCCGCTCTTCTTCGCCGTCGCCGGCGGGAAGTCGCGCGGCGCCGTCAGGTCGTAGCTCACGGGTGGAGCGGCGGCGGGGCCGCCGCCGGTCATCCGCTCGAGCCCGACGACGATTCCGTCGATCCGGTCGGAGTTGCGGGCAAGCGCCTGCGCGAACGTGTTGAGGCTGGCGATCGTACCGCGCAGATTGTCGGCGTTGTCGGTGATCACCGTGTCGAGCCGCTGCATCACCGTGCGCGCCGCCTGCGTCATGGTCTGCCACGCCATCGGATCGGCCTTGATCAGCGGCGGGCGGCCGTCCTTCGAGACGACCGGCGCACTGCCGGTTCCGCCCGAGAGCGACACTACCGCCACGCCGGTGAGCCCCTGGAAGTCGATGCCGGCCTGCGTGTCGGCGCGGATCGGCGTCGCCGGAGCCACAGCGATCGTCGCGATGATCTCGTTGGGATCGTCGGTGCCAAGCTGCAGGTTGGTCACCTCTCCGACGCGAATCCCGTTGAACAGCACGGCCGCGCCGTTGAGCATGCCGGCCACCGAATGCTCGAACCGCACGCGGTAGGTCGTGCGTTCGCCGATGCCGCCGACGTTGTTGAGCCAGTAGACGAAGCCGAACACCGCCACGATCGCGGCGAGCACGAAAAATCCGATCACCGCATAGGGCGCGCGCGTCTCCATCAGACCACCTCGTTGATGTTCGGAATGCGCGAGCGCGGGCCTCGGAAGTAGGCCTTCACCCAGGGCTGCTCGCATTCCAGGATAACATTCATCGGACCTTCGACCGCGACCTTGCCGTCGACCAGCACCGCGATGCGATTGCAGATCGCGTGCAGGCTGTCGAGGTCGTGCGTCACCATGAAGACGGTGAAGCCCAGCGTCTGCTGCAGGGTCCGGATCAGCCCGTCGAAATCTCCGGCGGAGATCGGGTCGAGGCCCGAGGTCGGCTCGTCGAGGAACAGGATCTCCGGATCGAGCGCGAGCGAGCGCGCGAGCGCGGCGCGCTTGGTCATGCCGCCGGACAGTTCGGCGGGGAATTTTGCGCCGTCGCGCGCGGACAGGCCGACCATCTCCAGCTTGGCGGTCGCCAGTTCCTCGAGCAGTCCCTCCGAGACCTGCAGGCGCTCGCGCATGGCGAACTGCACGTTCTGCAGCACGGTCAGCGAGGAAAACAGCGCGCCCTGCTGGAACAGTACGCCCCAGCGCTGCTCCAGAGCGCGGATGTCCTCGCGCGTCGCGCGGTCGCGGTTGATGCCCATCACCTCGATCGTTCCCTGCCGCTTCGGCAGCAGACCGATGATCGTGCGCAGGAGAACCGACTTGCCGCTGCCGGAGGCTCCCACGACGCCGAGGATCTCACCCCGGCGCACGTCGAGCGACAGATGGTCGAGCACCACGTTGCGGCCGAAGCCGACGACGAGCTCGCGCACCCGGATGACGATGTCCTGCGAGGGGTGCATACGGTCACATCCCGATCGACGCGAAGAAGATTGCGAAGAAGCCGTCCAGCACGATCACCAGAAAGATCGATTTGACGACCGAGGTCGTGGTGTGCAGGCCAAGCGATTCCGCGCTGCCGCGCACCATCAGTCCTTCGCTGCAGGCCACCACCCCGATCACCAGCGCCATGAAGGGCGCCTTGATGATCCCGACCTTGAAGTGCGTGACCGATACCGCCTCGTGCAGCCGCGCGATGTAGATCGCCGGACTCATGTCGCCGTAGAGCCAGGCCACCAGCCCGCCGCCGTAGAGCGCCGCCATCGATCCGATGAACGTGAGGATCGGCAACGCGACGATGAGGGCGAGAACGCGCGGCAGGATGAGCACGTCGACGGGATCGAACCCCATGGTGCGCAGGGCGTCGATCTCCTCGCGCATCTTCATCGAGCCGAGCTCGGCCGTGTAGGCGCTGCCCGAGCGGCCCGCCACCATGATAGCCACGATCAGCACGCCAAGCTCGCGCAGCACCAAGATGCCGACCATGTCGACGGCGTAAGAGTCCGCGCCGAACTTGCGCAGGTGGAAGAATCCCTGCTGCGCAATGATCGCTCCGATCAGCAAGGTGATCAGCAGGATGATCGGGATCGCCTGCCAGCCGACGCGGTAGATGAAGTGCACCGTCGAGGTGAATCGGAAGCTGCGCGGATGCATGATCGCGCGGGCGAGCGAATCGCCGAGTGCTCCGAGCATGTCGAGGAAGGCGGTTATCATCGGCCAAAGTCCGACGGTCGCCGCGCCCGTCGCATTCAGGATCGCCACCGCGCGGTTGAGCGGCCGGAGCTGGGCCGGGCGTCCGCGATTGACCTGCGCGACCTCGTCGAGAAGCCCGCGATAGCGCTCCGGCAGACTGCCGAACCGCACCTCGCGGCCCTGGTCGCGTCCGCCGCGGACCAGGCGCTCCAGCAGCCAGGCGCCGAGGGTGTCGAGCTCCTGCACGGCCGCCATGTCGATGGTGACACTGCGCGCCTGCGCAAGCGTACCGGCGACGCCGCGCACCAGCTGCTCGGCCGCGCCGGCGTGAGCGGTGGTCCAGGCACCCGACGCCGTCAGGTCCAGCCGATCGCCCGTGATGTTGGCATGCAACGCCGGTGCACTGGCCGCCATTCGTCCCTCCGGGTGGAACCGTCAACCTACCTGCTGCCGCGAACGTCGCCCTTTGATGTCGCTCAAATCCATTCGATAGCTAGGCAGCCAACGGGCACGAGCAAGCTAACAGATATGTGATTCTCCCGCCGTTTGGGACGTGAGGTGGCAGGCAACGTCTGCAGGGTGGTGCAAGTTCGTCACGTCGACGGGTGTTGACCATCTCGCCCCGAGGGACTGCAAGGTCACGGCGGCGGCAGCGTCGAATAGTAGATGACGATCTGCTCGATCTCGCGGTCGGTGAGATCGCCCGCGACACCCTTCATGTCCGGATGCTGGCGCCGGCCGACGCGGAACGCGCGCAACTGCGCGTAGAGATAGATGCTGTGCTGACCGGCGAGGTTGGGGACTTCGACATTGCCGCTGCCTCCGTCCGTTCCGTGACAGGGCGTGCAGAGCGCGACCACGGGCGGCACCTGCGCGTATCCCTGGCCGGTGGCGGCGAGCACGGCGCCCGCCAACAGCGGCAGGATGGACGGCGCGCGTGATCCCATCACATGAGCGCGGCGGGCGACTCGCCGGCGGGCCCGATGGTCGCGCCGGAGACCGGCTCCACCCAGACGAGGTGGTCCTCGACGGCCTTCGCGCCGGGCGTGTTCTCGGCGGCGACGCGGATGCCCTTGCGCTGGCGCTCGTCGAAGATCGTGCCCCACAGGTGGATGACGCCGTTCCGTACGACGATGTCGATCAGCCCGGCGGGGACCCACGGCTGACGGCGAAGCTCGGCCAACAGGTGGTCGCGGATTTTGGCGTCGTCCGTGGTCGTCGGCCGGGTCTCGCCCGCGATGCTGGCAAGCGCACGCAGCAGGTTGGCGCGGCTCACGATGCCGACGAGCGTGCCGTCGCGCAGCACGGGCAGGCGCTTGACCCGGTGCTGCTCCATGATCTTGACGATCTCCTCGAGCGAGGCGTTCTCGCTGACCGTGTGCACGGTCTGCGTCATGACCTCGTTCACCTTGCGCCCGTGCGCATGCGCGAATTCCTGGGCCAGACGGCCGGGCCCGAGAAAGAATTCGATGTAGCGCGGCCGCCGCCGTTGCGTGCCGGTTTCCGCGCGCCGCATCAGATCGCCTTCCGTCACGATGCCGACCAGCCGGCCGGCCTCGTCCACCACCGGCAGGCCGCTGAACCTGCGCTGCAGCATCAGGCGGATCGCCGCAACGATCGACGTGTCCGGCTCCACCGTTACCGGATTCGCCATCATGATATCCGCAGCTTTCATGGCGTTGCCCCTTCCGCCGTGCAGGGTTCAGTCGTCGAGCTCGGTCAGCGCCGACGGGTTGCGCACCACGATCCGGCGCGAGCCCATCAGCTTGATGGCGGCCTCGCCCTGCAGCTGGGTCAGGGTGCGCGACACGGTTTCGATGGTGAGGCCGAGATAGTCGGCAATGTCCTGACGCGACATCGGCAGCTCGATCTCGGACTTGTTCGAGAGGCGATGCGCCATTTCGAGCAGGAACGAGGCAACGCGCTCGTGCGCGCTCTTGATCAGCAGCAGCGAGTGGTCTCGGGCGCGCTGCAGCTCCTGGCCGGTCATGGTCAGCAGCACGCGCGCGATCTCGTGATTGCGCTGCAAGGCCGCGAGCAGCGTGCTGCGGCGCACGAACATGATGTTGCAGTCGGCGATGGCCTCGGCCGAGTCAGAATGCTCCGCGCCGAGCTCGAACCCGAAGACGTCGCCGGCGACGTGGAACCCGCTGATCTGGCGGCGCCCGTCGCTCAGGACGCGGTAGGTGCGCACGGTCCCGCTCACGACCTTGTAGACGTAATCCGCAGGCTCGCTTTCGCCGTAGATCTCGCTGTTGCGCTCGGCTGGCATCACCGCGGCACCCAACTCGGCCATCCCGAACAGATGGAATGCTTCGGCCGCGCCGCTCTTCTCGCCTGAGCGCGCAGCATCGGACCGGTGGAGCTGGGAGTTCGCCTGGGGGGACATGACCGTCTCCTTGTGATGGATCATGGCGTCAAGCTTACGGGGATAATCCATCGGCAAAATTCCGATATTGCCCCTAAGGGAATTCCCCTAGGGCACCCGCTCCGAGCCGCACAAACATTCGTAAAATCCGCGCAGTTTTGCGTCTTGCCGAGGAAATCGGCCGTTGAGGTGCGTCAATTCGGGCGCGTCCGAGCCGCGCTACTCAATAAACCTGCTTGTTCCGCGAGCCGGCTTCTCAATCGACAGCAGCGGCTCGACCAGATGGGGAGACCTCATGCAAACGCCGCTCGAAATCGATTTCCAGGGCATGCCCGCCGACCCCGCCGTCCGGTCGGTGATATCCGAGCACGTCGACGAGTTGGAGAGCCGCTTCGGGCGCATCACAGCCTGCCGCGTCGTGCTCAAGTCGCCCGGAAGTCACCACCAGACCGGCGGCCTCTACGAGATCAACATCCGCGTACTCCTGCCGGACGGACGCGAGGTCAACGTTGCCCGCACGCCGTCGACGGATGAGCGGCACTCCGACCTGACCTTCGCCGTCAATGACGCGTTCAAGCGCGCCCGACGCCTGCTGCAGGACAGGGTGCGCGTCATGCGCGGCGACGTGAAGCAGCGCGAGGCGCAGCCGGTCGGCACCGTGGCGAGCCTCGATCCGCTCGGCGAGTTCGGCTTCATCGACACTGGCGACGGCCGCGAGATCTATTTCCATCGGAACAGCGTGCTCAATGGCGGGTTCTCAGAACTGACCGTCGGAGCACGCGTCTCCTTCGCCGAGGATGTCGGTGACAAGGGCCCGCAGGCGAGCACCGTCAAGCTGCTGAACAAACACACGCTGCGCACGTGAACCGATCCGCCGCCACCGTCGTCGTCCCGCCGGCGTGGGAGCATTTTCCCCACGACGCCGACGTCGGGGTGCGCGGACGCGGAGCGACGCCCGAGGCGGCTTTCGAGCAGGCGGCCTGCGCGCTCACTGCCGTGGTCACCACTGCGGAGGTCCGGCCGATCACGGCGGTGGACGTCGCCTGCGAGGCGCCCGATATGGCCCTGCTGTTCGTCGAGTGGCTCAACGCCATCATCTACGAGATGGCCGTCCGCAGGATGCTGTTCGGCCGATTCTCGGTGCGCCTCGATGGCACGCAGCTGCAAGGCACATTGTGGGGCGAGCCCGTCGACGTCGACCGGCATGCGCCGGCGTGCGAGCCGAAGGGCGCGACCTATACCGCGTTGCGCGTAGCCCAGGAGCCTGACGGATCGTGGTCGGCGGCCTGCATCGTGGACGTCTAAAGCTGAGTGAGCCGCCATGGATCCGAGCCGCTTCACCAAGGTCGACCCCACTGCATGGCGCATCGAGCCCCATGGCAATATGCGCGTACCAGCGATCATCTACGCCGACGAGGACCTGATCCGCGACATGGACGACAAGGTCTATGAGCAGGCGGTGAACGTCGCGACCCTGCCCGGCATCGTGCAGGCGTCCTACGCCATGCCGGACGCCCACTGGGGCTATGGCTTTCCGATCGGTGGCGTCGCCGCCTTCGATCCCGGCGCGGGTGGCGTGGTGTCCGCCGGCGGCGTCGGCTTCGACATCTCCTGTGGCGTGCGCACGATGCTCACCGGCCTCAAGGTTGCCGACATCCTGCCGGTACAGACGCAGCTCGCGGATTCGCTCTATCGCCAGATTCCTGCCGGCGTCGGCAGCACCGGCGCGATCACGCTCGATCCCGCGGAGATGCAGGCGATGCTCGGCGGCGGCGCGCGCTGGGCGGTGGAGCGCGGCTGGGGCGAGGCGGCCGACCTCGAGCGCATCGAGGAGCGCGGATGCATGGCAGGCGCCAAACCGGAGCATGTGTCCGACAAGGCCAAGGAGCGGCAGCGCCGCGAGATGGGCACGCTCGGGTCCGGCAATCATTACCTCGAGATCCAGGCGGTCGCGGAAATCCTCGACGGAAAGACAGCCGATGTCTTCGGGCTTGCGCAGGACGATGTCGTCGTCACCATCCACTGCGGTTCGCGCGGCCTCGGGCACCAGATCGGCACCGAATTCCTCAAGGAAATGGTCATCGCCGCGGAAGCCTCCGGGATCACGCTTCCCGACCGCGAGCTGGCCTGCGCGCCGATCACCTCTGAGGTCGGACAACGCTACCTCGGCGCCATGCGCGCGGCGATCAACTGCGCCCTCGCCAACCGCGAGATCCTCGGGCACTACGCCCGGCGCGTCTTCGGACATTTCTTTCCGAGCCATCCGCTGTGCCTGCTGTTCGACGTCTCGCACAATACCTGCAAGGTCGAAGCGCACGCGGTCGACGGCAAGCGGCGTGAGCTGTTCATCCATCGCAAGGGCGCTACCCGGGCGTTCGGCCCCGGCCACGAGAGCCTGCCCGAGCCGCTGCGCGCGGTCGGACAGCCGGTGCTGATCGGCGGCAGCATGGGGACGGGCTCCTATATCCTGGTCGGCACCGCGCAAGCCGAGGAGAAGGCCTTCGCATCCGCATGCCACGGCGCCGGACGCGCCATGTCGCGCCATGCCGCGCTCAAGCAATGGAGCGGACGCAAGATCGTCGACGATCTCAAGGCGAACGGCATCCTGATCCGCAGCCCGTCGACGCGCGGCGTCGCTGAGGAAGCGCCCGGCGCCTACAAGGACGTGGGCGCGGTCGTCGCGGCGGCGGAGCACGCCGGGCTCGCGCGCCGCGTCGCGCGCATGCGTCCGCTCATCTGCGTAAAGGGGTAATCTGACGAAGGAGCATCAGCGATGGCTACGGCAAGCAGGGAAGTCGTGAGCAGGACGAAGTCGGGACGTGCCAAGCCGGGCGCGCGCGGCGGCGGCAAATTCTTCCATGTGGAAGTGCGTCCGCCGGCGCAGTTCGTGACGTTCCGCGTGCAGGACGTCGG
>Ga0182748_1000382_pt1 | contig 47762 bp, 36 predicted proteins | sample eDN3rd37CKraftOP_FD_128877 | JGI IMG/M metagenome (GOLD analysis project Ga0182748, IMG submission 128877) | Enriched Organic Plus compost microbial communities from Emeryville, California, USA - eDNA 3rd pass 37_C Kraft OP (version 2) (version 2) ... | reverse complement strand
TTGCGCGTGGCGTCGCCGCCGTAGCACTTGGCAGTCATGTCCTTGGCCCTAAGGTCCTTGTAGTCTCACGCGAGGCGCTGATTTATGCCGCCTCGGTTAGAAGCGCAGGAGAAAGGTGCGCTCTCGCATCGAGCACTTCGATGCCGACGATCCGGCCTTTGGCATCGTAGTCGAATACAATGTCCGGGGACACTTCGGCGCTCTCAATGATCTTTTCCTGCGATAGCCGGATATAGGCCGCGTTATCTTCAGCTCGATATTTGATTGTCGGGGTCATGATGGCCTCCGTGCGTCGCGGTCGAAGAACACCGTTAGAATACGAATTTCATCCGTAGTTTCAATGCAGGCGACGCGAAGAATGCGACCGCCGAACTCTGGAATCGCCCTGAATCTGCGCTCCACACCCACCCGTCGCGGGTCGGGAACAGACCATTCAGGCTCCCTTACGGTCCTGTCGATCCAGTCCTGGTTCAGTTCGCGTTCCTCGAACGCGTCTTGAGCGTGCCTTGTGAACTGCAGGGGTTTGCGTTCAGGCATGTGTTTCTATCGGGGCATTAACGAGCCGGTCGATTTTCTACATATCTACTCTACAGCGGCAGGGCAATAAATGCCGCCCCCACCCGGCGGGCGTTCCGCGCGCCATCCTCCCCGCAAACGGGGGGATATGAGGTCACACATCCACCTTTCATAGTCTGACGCTTCGCGTCAGACGTCCACCTTCAGCGCCGCGATAAACGCCTCCTGCGGGATGTCCACTTTCCCGTATTGGCGCATCTTCTTCTTGCCTTCCTTCTGCTTCTCCAGAAGCTTGCGTTTGCGCGTGGCGTCGCCGCCGTAGCACTTGGCGGTCACGTCCTTGCGGAAGGCGCGCACGGTCTCGCGCGCGATCACCTTGCCGCCGATGGCGGCCTGGATCGGCACCTGGAACATGTGCGGCGGGATCAGTTCCTTCAGCTTCTCGGCCATGGCGCGGCCGCGCGTCTCGGCGCGCGTGCGATGCACCAGCATCGCCAAAGCGTCCACCGGCTCGCCGTTCACCAGCATCTGCAGCTTCACCAGGTCGGCGACGCGATATTCGGTCAGGTGATAATCGAACGAGGCATAGCCGCGCGACACCGACTTCAGCCGGTCGTAGAAATCGAACACCACCTCGTTGAGCGGCAGGTCGTATTTCACCATGGCGCGGTTGCCGACGTAAGTGAGCTCCTTCTGCGCGCCGCGGCGGTCCTGGCAGAGCTTCAAGACCGCGCCGAGATATTCGTCGGGCGTCAGGATCGTGGCCTCGATCCAGGGCTCCTGCATTTCCTCGATATGGTTGGGGTCCGGCATGTCGACCGGATTGTGAATCTCGAGTTCCTCGCCGCTCGTGGTCTTGATCTTGTAGATCACCGAGGGCGCGGTCGCGATCAGGTCGAGGTTGAACTCGCGCGACAGCCGCTCCTGGATGATCTCCAGGTGCAACAGGCCGAGGAAGCCGCAGCGGAAGCCGAAGCCGAGCGCGGCGCTGGTTTCCATCTCGTAGGAGAAGCTGGCGTCGTTCAGGCGCAGCTTGCCCATGGCGGCGCGCAGGTCTTCGAACTGCGCGGCGTCGATCGGGAACAGGCCGCAGAACACCACCGGAATCGCCGGGCGGAAGCCGGGCAGCGGTTCGCTCACCGGCTTGCGGTCGTCGGTGATGGTGTCGCCGACGCGGGTGTCGGCCACCTCCTTGATCGAGGCGGTGAGCATGCCGATCTCGCCGGGGCCGAGCTCGTCCACCATCTGAAGCTTGGGCGTGAACACGCCGGTGCGGTCGACGTCGTAGCTGGCCTTGGTGCCCATCATCTGGATGCGCTGGCCCTTCTTGAGCACGCCGTCGACGATGCGCACCAGCACCACCACGCCGAGATAGACGTCGTACCAGGAGTCGACCAAGAGCGCCTTCAGCGGCGCGTCGCGGTCGCCCTTGGGCGGCGGCAGGCGGGTGACGATCGCCTCCAGCACCTGGTCGATGTTCAAGCCGGTCTTGGCCGAGATGCCGATGGCTTCACTCGCGTCGAGCCCGATCACGTCCTCGATCTGCTGCTTGACCTTTTCCGGTTCCGCCGCCGGCAGGTCGATCTTGTTGAGGACGGGGACGATCTCGTGGTTGTTGTCGATCGCCTGATAGACATTGGCGAGCGTCTGCGCCTCGACGCCCTGCGAGGCGTCGACCACCAGGAGCGACCCCTCGCAGGCGGCCAGCGACCGGTTCACCTCATAGGCGAAGTCGACATGGCCGGGGGTGTCGATCAGGTTGAGGATGTAGGTCTGGCCGTCCTTGGCGCGGTAGGAGAGGCGCACCGTCTGCGCCTTGATGGTGATGCCGCGCTCGCGCTCGATATCCATCGAATCGAGCACCTGTTCCTTGCCCGCCATTTCGCGGGCGTCCAGCCCGCCGGTGAGCTGGATCAGCCGGTCGGCGAGGGTGGACTTTCCATGGTCGATATGCGCGACGATGGAGAAATTGCGGATATTTTGAATGGGAACGGCCGTCATGGCGGGCAGATAACATTCGGGATGCGCCCATACAAGCGCATCCCGGCGGCCGCCCGGCCCGATATTGCCAGGGCGCGCGGGCGGACGACGTGCGGCGGTCGTCCGCCGCGCAAGCGGAGGCCTCAATACTCCGTGCCGTCCCGATGGCGCACGGCGTACTGGATTTCGGGGCTCGCGCCGTTGGCGCTCGCCCCGACTGACGGCCTCGGTTGGACGAAGCCGGTGCCTGCGTGCCATAGCTCTCGCCCATGCCTTTCGCGCCCCTCCAAACGCTCAACCGCGCCGCCGAGCGCCTCGCCGATGCGCTGGCCGATCCGCGCCGCGGCGCCCGGACCGCGCTCGCCCTGATCGTCGTCTACGGGCTGCTGTGGTGGGCCTATGCCGTCATCGCCAAGAGCAGCCAGAGCATCCACTTCGACATGGGCGAGATCTTCGCCTGGTCGCTGCAGCCGGCCTTCGGCTATCCCAAGCACCCGCCCTTCGGCGTCTGGCTGGTGACGGCGTGGTTCACGGTGTTTCCGCGCGCCGACTGGGCCTATTACCTGCTGTCGACGGCCTGCGTCGGCGCGGCCCTGTGGTTCGTCTGGCTGATCGCGGCGGAGTTCGTGAGCGGGCACAAGCGCGCGGCGGCCCTCTTCCTGCTCGCCTTCACGCCCGGCTTCAATTTCCTGGCCCTGAAATACAATCCCAATGCCCTGCTGGTGCCGGTGTGGGCGGGCGCCACCTGGCTGTTCCTGCGCTCCTGGCGCGAGCGCACGGCGCTCGCGGGCGCGCTCGCCGGGCTCGGCGCCGCCGTCGCCATGCTGAGCAAATATTGGTCGATCTTCCTGATCCTGGGCTTTGCCGTCGCCGTGCTGGCGGACCGCCGGCGCGCCGCCTATTTCCGCTCGCCGGCGCCCTATGCCGCGGTGGCGGCCGGGGCGCTCGCGATCGCGCCCAACATCGTCTCGCTGGTCAATTACGATTTCCAGCCCTTCACCTATGCGATGACGCACGAGGTCGCGAGTTTCGCTCCGGTCTTGCGCAAGATCGCGAACTATCTGAGCGGAATTTTCTACCTCGCGGGCGCCATCGTGGTGCTCGCACTGGCCTGCCGGCCGAAGCTGGCCGATTGGCGCGACATGCTGTGGCCGCGCGAGGCCGACCGGCGCTTCATCGCGGTCGCGCTGTGGACGGCGTTCTTCGCGCCGATCGCGGTTGCGCTCGGCACCCGCACCGAGCTCGACGCGCTGTGGACGGTATCGTCCTGGGCGCTGCTGCCGGCGCTCTTCATGTCGTCGCCGGGGATCGCGATCAGCCGGCGCGCGGCCGGCGCCATTATCGTTGCCGCTTACGGGGTGGCGTTGCTTGCGCTCGCCGCCGCGCCCGCGGCCGCGCTCTTGGCATTACGGAAGGGCGTCGATAATTCGCAGGTCTATTTCTCGCTGGTCGCCCACGAGGTGGACCGGCTGTGGCCCACAGTTTCGGACCAGCCGCTGCGCTACGTCGCCGGTCCGCAGGGGCTCGCCTGGGGCTGCACCTTCTATTGCCGCGACGAACCGCGCGCGCTTCCCGATTTCTCGCACCGGGAAGCGCCCTGGATCGACTTGGGCGACATGGCGCGCGCGGGCTTTGTCGGGCTGTGCGTGGCCGGCGACACGCGCTGCCTGGCCGACGTGCGCCGGCTCGCCGCCGGCAATCCGGGTGTGCGCGAGGAGACGGTGACGCTCAGGCGCAGCGCCTTCGGCGTCGCGGGGGCGCCGCACAGCTTCGCGATCGTGCTGGTGCCGCCGCGGCGCTAGCGCGGAGCGAGCGTTTGCGTTTGGGCAGAATTGCCGCGGCCTCCGTTCGTCCCCGCGCAGGCGGGAATGGGCGGAGTTTAGTTCGAGGCACGCGCGAACCGCCTTAACGCACGCTGAACGTCGCCAGCAGATAGAGCGCGGCGAGCGCCCACAGGGCGAGCGTCCACAGGCCGACGAAGGCTTCCGGGCTGATTTCGCCGTGCCGCGCGAGCGTGCGCGGGATCACCTTTTTCATGACGCCTCCAATTATTTTGGAGGCCAACATCGTCGCCGGACCGAAGTTCCGTACGTTTGATTCCGGTCAAGACCGGGGCTCAGTAAATATACGGAGGGCCGAAAAGAAAATGCCCGGCCTTTCGGCCGGGCATGACGTCGCGAAAATGCGATAGCGGCTCAATACCGGTAATGATCCGCCTTGAACGGGCCCTGCACCGGCACGCCGATGTAGTCGGCCTGGTCCTTGCGCAGCTCGGTCAGCTTCACGCCGATCTTGGCGAGGTGGAGCCGCGCCACCTTCTCGTCGAGCGTCTTGGGCAGCACATAGACTTCCTTCTTGTACTTGCCCTGGTTGTTGAACAGCTCGATCTGCGCCAGCGTCTGGTTGGTGAACGAGGCCGACATCACGAAGCTCGGATGGCCCATGGCGTTGCCGAGATTCACCAGGCGGCCTTCCGACAACAGGATGATGCGGTGGCCGTCGGGGAAGGTGATCTCGTCCACCTGCGGCTTGATGTTGTCCCACTTCAGGTTCTTGAGCGCGGCGACCTGGATCTCGTTGTCGAAGTGGCCGATGTTGCAGACGATGGCGCGGTCCTTCATCACGCGCATATGGTCGATCGTGATGATGTCCTTGTTGCCGGTGGCGGTCACGAAGATGTCCGCGATCGGCGCGGCGTCTTCCATGGTCACCACCTGGTAGCCTTCCATCGCCGCCTGCAGCGCGCAGATCGGGTCGATCTCGGACACCATCACGCGGCAGCCGGCCTGGCGCAGCGAAGCGGCCGAGCCCTTGCCGACGTCGCCGAAGCCCGCGACCATCGCGACCTTGCCCGACAGCATGACGTCGGTGCCGCGGCGGATGCCGTCGACCAGCGACTCGCGGCAGCCGTAGAGGTTGTCGAACTTCGACTTGGTGACCGAGTCGTTGACGTTGATCGCCGGCCACAGCAGCGTGCCGGCCTTCTGCATCTCGTAGAGCCGGTGCACGCCGGTGGTGGTTTCTTCCGAGACGCCCTTGATCGACTTGGCGACCTCGTTGAACCAGCCCTTCGGCTTCTCCTTGAGCAGGCGCTTGATCAGCGCGAACAGGATCTCTTCTTCCTCCGACGAGTGCTTGTCGAGGAAGCCGGTGTCACCGTTTTCGGCGCGCACGCCGAGATGGATCAGGAGCGTGGCGTCGCCGCCGTCGTCCAGGATCATGTTCGGATAGCCGCCGCCATGCCAGTCGAACAGCTTGGCGGTGTAGTCCCAATAGTCCTTCAGGGTTTCGCCCTTGACGGCGAAAACGGGAACACCGGCGGCGGCGACGGCGGCGGCGGCATGATCCTGCGTCGAATAGATATTGCAGGAAACCCAGCGCACGTCGGCGCCGAGGGCGGTGAGCGTCTCGATCAGCACCGCGGTCTGAATCGTCATGTGCAGCGAGCCGGCGATGCGCGCGCCCTTGAGCGGCTGCTTGGGGCCGTATTCTTCGCGGGTCGCCATCAGGCCGGGCATTTCGGTTTCGGCCAGCGAGATTTCCTTGCGGCCGAAATCGGCGAGGCCAATGTCCTTGACGATATATTCCTTGGCGACGGTCATGGCGGTCCTTCTGAGAGACAGGCTGAGGGTGAAATGGCTGCCGGTGGCTATAACAGGCCGGGCCCGGCATCGCAACGCATATATAAAGATTTCTTTATGTAGGATTCGGAGGGCCGTTGGTCCGTCACCCTGAGGTGGCCGCCGAAGGCGGCCCTCGAAGGGCGACGGCCACTGAGGTCGTGCTTGCTGCCCGACCAATGGTCCTTGAACCGGTCCAAGCCGGCTAAAGCCGACTTGCGGCGGCCGCTCATCCTTCGAGGGCTTCGCTTCGCGAAGCCGCCGTCAGGATGACGGGGATAGGTCACTCGCCTGGATAGTATCTACTCTTCCTCGCCGAAACGGTCCGCCACCAAGGCGCTGAGTGCATCCATGGCGGCTCGGGCATCCTTGCCCGAGCAGGCGATGGTGATGGTGGTGCCGGGCCCGGCCGCCAGCATCATCAGGCCCATGATCGACGTGCCGCCCACGGTTTCGCCGTGGCGGGTGACCTTGATGTCGGCGTCGAATTGTTCGGCGGTCTGCACGAATTTCGCCGAGGCGCGGGCATGCAGGCCCTTTTTATTGACGATCAGGACTTCACGGACGATCTGCCCGGCATCGGGCGGCTTGCCATTGCTGCCGGCGTCGGCGGGATCGCTCATTTGCCGTTGAGCACGCGGCTGGCAATGGTGCAGTACTTGCGGCCGGCCTCCTGGGCGGCGGCGACCGCGGCCTCGAGCGGGCAAGTTTCGCGGACCTTGGCGAGCTTGATCAGCATCGGCAGATTGATGCCGGCGAGCACCTCGACCTTGGGCTGGCTCATCACCGAAATGGCGAGATTGGAAGGCGTGCCGCCGAACATGTCGGTCAGGATGGCCACGCCATCCCCGCTGTCGACGCGCTTGACCGCGTCGAGGATATTCTTGCGGCATTGCTCCACGTCGTCGTCGGGGCCGATCGTAATGGCCTCGATCTGACGCTGCGGCCCCACGACATGCTCCAACGCCGAGCGAAACTCGACGGCGAGCCGCCCGTGGGTCACTAATACGAGGCCGATCATCCCCAACTCCTCGCGGGCGCTTCGCTGCGCCGCACGAAAGGCCGCACATTCAGGCCCATCCGAAGCCCCATTGCAAGGGCTGTTTCCGCTATATAGGGGTTCTGTTGCACTGCGGAAAGAAGGGGCCAAAACTGGGCTCGGCTGACGGTTTACGGCGGGACGCGATCCTAGGCCCGATATGGTAAATTTTCCCGACGGGATCGCGGGCGCCGACGTAGCCCAACTCACTATCCCCGGTCAATCGCCTGCCGGCGCGGTCCTGAGGAAAGCCAGCAAAGCCGGCAAGGCCGGCCGATCCGCCGCCACGGCAATTCGCGGCAGGCTGACCCCGGCGATTTCGACGCTGCCGGCCTCCCGGCTGGGAATCCGGTCCGCGTCGGTCGCGGCCAGATCGACCACGCAGCCCACGGTCGCGACCGGTTCATAGGGCAGGCGGCGGATCCCGAGCCCGCGGATTTCAAGAAGACCGGCAAGTTCGCCGGCCGGTCGCACGATCAGCCGGCCGCCCCGTGCCTCCACATGGGCCCGGTCGTCGGCCACCAGGCGGGCAAAGGGCAAGACGCCGGCTGCGCCCGCGTCGATCAGGTCCCAGACCAGCATGGATTTGCCGGCGCCGGATGGCCCGCGGATCAGCGCGGCCTTCGGCCCGACGAGCACGGCGGAGGCGTGGATGGTGCTGCTCATGTCGCGCCACACCCGCTCGTTCCCGCGCAAGCGGGAATCGGGCGCTGAGCCACCGCCGTCAGATCGCGATTGTTTCCCAAAGGTCCTTCCCGTCCGGATTCCTGCTTTCGATCGCGTGCGGCTTCCGGTGTCGATTCCATCTTTTCATTTGCCGTTCGCGGCATGGCAAACGCGCGCGAGCCGATCTTATTGGTGGCCGCTGCTGCTTGTCAGCGCCGGACCCCCGCTTGCGCGGGGGCGAGCGGCGTGCGGGGAAACCTCACATCGCCGGCAGGCGCACGACGAAGCGGGCGCCCAGCACGCGCGGTTCCTCGCCGGGCTTGCCCGGCGCGGTGCGGTTTTCGGCGCGGATGGTGCCGCCATGGGCTTCGACGATCTGTTTGGAGATCGACAGGCCGAGCCCCGAATTCTGCCCGAAGCCGTGTTCCGGGCGGTCGGTATAGAAGCGCTCGAAAATCTTCTCCAGCGCGTCGGGGCGGATGCCGGGGCCTTCGTCGTCGACCGTGATCTCGACGTCGTTGCGCAGGCGGCGGCAGGTGATGTGGACGGTACCGCCCGGCGGCGAGAACGAGCGCGCATTGTCGACCAGGTTGCTGACCACCTGGCCGAGCCGCGAATCGTGGCCGGGCACCCGGAAGTTCGACAGCGGCGCGCCTTCGAAGGCGAGCGTCACCTTCACCTCGTCGCGGCGGATCTCGTTGGCGGCTTTCACCAGCGCATCGAGCAGCTTGGCGAGGTCGACCGGCATCGCCTCCTGGCGCTGCAGTTCGGCGTCGAGCCGGCTCGCGTCGGAAATGTCGGAGATCAGCCGGTCGAGCCGCTTGATGTCGTGTTCGATGACCGCGAGCAGGCGCTTGCGGTTGGCCTCGGTCTTCGCCATCGGCAGGGTTTCGACCGCCGAGCGCAGCGAGGTGAGCGGGTTGCGCAATTCATGCGCCACGTCGGCCGCGAAGCTCTCGATCGCCTCGATGCGGGTATAGAGCGCATTGGTCATGTCGCGCAGCGCGCCCGACAAATGGCCGATCTCGTCGCGCCGGCGCGTGAAATCCGGGATCTCGACCCGGGTGCGGATACGCCGGCGCACGCGCTCGGCGGCGTCGGCGAGCCGGCGCACCGGGCCGGCGATGGTGCCGGCGAGCAGCATGGACAGCACCACCATGACGCCGGCGGCGACCAGGAACACCTTCACGATGGCGAGCCGCTCGGCCTCCACCATGTCGTCGATGTCGGCGCCCTGCGTCGACAGCATCAGTGCGCCGCGCACCGCGCGGAAACGCTGCACCGGCACCGCCACCGAAACGATCACCTCGCCGCGGTCGTTGACGCGCACCATGCTCGCATGCAGGCCGTTGAGCGCCTGTTGCACCTCGGGATAGCCCTTGCCGTTCTCCGGCCCCAGCTCCTTGTAGAGCGGGAGATCGCCGCGTCCGAACCAGCGGCGCAGCGCGATGAAGGCGCGCTCCATGATGCCGGGCTTTTCCGCGGTCGGCGGCGGCAGGTCGAAGCGCAGCACATCGCCGCGGCCGTAGAGATTGCGGCTGTCGAGGATGAGCACGCCGTCGCGGTCGTAGATGCGGGCGCGCGTCTTGGTCGGCGACACCAGCCGGCGCAGCACCGGCGCGACCCGCTCCGGATTGATCGGAAACTCGATGCCGGACATCGAGTCCTCCGACGGGCCGTAGCTTTCGCCGGCCTGCAATTCGAGCAGGCGTTCGGGATCGATCGTGATGGCGTCGGTGTCGACCGTGGCCGAGGCGGCGATGGCCCCGGCGATGATCTCGCCCTGCACCAGCAGGCTCTGCACGCGCGCGTCGATCAGGCCGGCGCGGAACTGCGAGAGATACATCACGCCGATGACGAGCGTGACCAGGCCGGCGAGATTGAGGATGAGGATGCGGCGCGTGAGGCTGGAGAAGCTCTGCGAGACGATGAGGTGCCAGGACGAGCGCGCCAGGCGCCGCAGGATGCCGACGCGTTCGGCGCGCGGGCCTTCCTCGCCGTGCCGTTCGGCCTCGACGTTCTGCGCCAGGATTTCCGCGGTTCGATCGAGCACGTCGTTATCGTCCAGCCGGTTTGATCGGTGAGCCAGCCTTACGCCTGACGACCCAGTTTCGCGGAACCGGCCACCGATCCGCTCGTCGCCGCAGAAGCGGGGACCCGGTTCAAATCGCTTGCCTTGCGATCGCCACCCTGGACCCCCGATTTCGCGCAGGCGAGCGGAGTTTGGTTTCGCCGCCCCTGAAATCTACCGTAAGCTGGGATGCTCCGTCAGTCCGCCGATGCCTCCGCATCACGAAAGATGCGTCATGATTCCTTGAAGCGATAGCCGACGCCGTAAAGCGTCTCGATCATCTCGAAGTCGTCGTCGACCGCCTTGAACTTCTTGCGCAGCCGCTTGATGTGGCTGTCGATGGTGCGGTCGTCGACATAGACCTGGTCGTCGTAGGCCGCGTCCATCAGGGCGTTGCGGCTCTTCACCACGCCGGGACGGGTGGCGAGTGCCTGCAGGATGAGGAACTCGGTGACGGTGAGCGTGACCGGCTCGTTCTTCCAGGTGCAGGTGTGCCGCTCCGGGTCCATGCGCAGCAGGCCGCGCTCGAGCACCTTGGCGGAGTCGACTTCCTTCGGCGCGGCGCCGTCCTTCGGGGTCGCGCGGCGCAGAACCGCCTTCACGCGCTCGACCAGCAGGCGCTGCGAAAACGGTTTGCGGATGAAGTCGTCGGCGCCCATCTTGAGGCCGAACAGTTCGTCGATCTCCTCGTCCTTGGAGGTGAGGAAGATGACGGGAATGTCGGTCTTCTGACGCAGCCGGCGCAGCGTCTCCATGCCGTCCATGCGCGGCATCTTGATGTCGAGGATGGCAAGGTCGGGCGGCGAGGTCTTGAAGCCTTCGAGCGCGGAAGCGCCATCCGTATAGGTCATGATCCGATAGCCTTCCGATTCGAGGGCCATCGAAACCGAGGTGAGGATGTTGCGGTCGTCGTCGACGAGAGCGATTGTCGGCATTGAGCCCCTTTTGGCGTGACGTCCCGCCTATTTTGAAGCCCATAAACCGGGGCTGAAATGTGACCTCTTTGCAACAACTATGTGATTCGATAGCGAATTCAAGTCCGGGGGTGAAAATCTTGGGCCCCGGCAGCGCGCCCGACCCGGGTCAGGGGCCGGCAGGCCCCGGGTCGCCCCGGGCGCGCTTTGACCCCGGCCGTGCCGCCCCATAAATCGTTCCGGTTGGAGGTCGCCAATGAGCAATGCCAGCAGCAATCCGCCGCTTCCGGGCGTCATGCCCGGGCGGACCCCGGAAAACGCGCCGCAGCCGGCGGGTTTCGCGCCACGCGATCTCGCCAAGGCCCTTTTGCGCACCACGCGGGTGGGGACGCTGGCAACCCTCGATCGCAATACCGGTCATCCCTTCGCCTCCCTGGTTAATGTGGCGACCGACGCCGACGGCTCTCCGCTCATTCTGGTGTCCCGGCTTGCCACCCACACCGCCAATCTCGAACGCGATCCGCGCGCCTCGCTGCTTTTGGCGGAAACCGGGAAGGGCGACGCGCTCGCGCATCCGCGCCTCACCGTGCTCGGCGGCTTCAAGGCCATCGCACGCGAGCACGCCGACGAACCGCGTGTGCGCCAACGGTTTCTGGTCCGTCATCCGAAGTCGGAACTCTATGCCGGGTTTCCCGACTTCGGATTTTGGCGCATGGAGGTTGTCTCGGCGCATCTCAATGGCGGCTTTGCGCGTGCCGCCGATCTGACCGCGGCCGACGTGTTGACCGATGTTTCCGACGCGCAGGCCTTGATCGAAGCGGAGAGCGGCGCGGTCGCACACATGAATACCGATCACGCCGAGGCTTGCCGGCTCTACGCGACCCGGCTCCTGGGCGCGGCGGATCGCAACTGGGCTTGCGTCGGCATCGATCCCGACGGCATCGAATTGCAGGCCGGTGGCGACGCGCTGCGGCTTGCGTTCCGCGAGCGCGTCACGGGGCCGGGCGCGCTGCGCGCTATGCTTAAGCAACTCGCCGATGAGGCGCGCGCCGGCCGTTGAACGCAGCTCGGCCGGTCTTTGATGTGTGAGACATCATCGGCCGCGGCGCGTTGATGTTTGAGACATCACGGACGTAGACGGGCGCCCGGATGTATTCAAATGCGTGCATGTATTGATGCAACGCAATGCCGCACGCTTACTATGCATGGCATTTCATCTTGGCATTCACGCAACTGATGACTATGGTCGCGCGCCTTGGAACGAGGGGCTATACTAACGTCTTATAGCATAGCCGTAGGGGGCCTTTACGGGCCGGTGAGGGGCTTGGCTTCGAGAAGCGGCCCGATTGAGTTTGGGAGGATTTGAGCGTGCAGGAAACGGGTGTGCGGAATGCCGCTTACGGCGCCGACAAATTCGGTTTCAAAGATCTGGCCGGCGTTAACTGGAATCTGCCCGAGGCTCCGCTCTATGAGCATGCTATCGCGGCGGGTGAAGCCTCGATCGTCGCAGGCGGCGCGCTCAGCGCTTTCACCGGTCATCACACCGGACGCTCGCCCAAGGACAAGCACACGGTCGTCGACGATCTCACGCGGGATTCGCTCTGGTGGGACGGCAATCGCAAGATGTCGAAGGAGAACTTCGACAACATGCTCGCCGACTTCATCGAGCATTGCAAAGGCAAGAAGCTGTTCGCGCAGGACCTCTACGGCGGCGCCGATCACACCTACCGCATCAAGGTTCGCGTCTATACCGAACTCGCCTGGCACTCGCTGTTCATCCGCCAGCTGCTGATCCGCCCCGAGCTCAAGGAACTCGCCGGCTTCGTTCCGGAAATGACCATCATCGACCTTCCGTCGTTCAAGCCGGACGCCGCGCGTCACGGCGGCCGCGAAGGTTCCGACACCATGGTGGCGATCGATTTCACCCGCAAGATCGTGCTGATCTGCGGCTCGTCCTACGCGGGCGAAATGAAGAAGTCGGTGTTCACCACGCTCAACTTCTATCTGCCGGCGCAGAACGTCGTGCCGATGCACTGCTCGGCCAATGTCGGCCCGGACGGCGACTCGGCGCTGTTCTTCGGTCTCTCGGGCACTGGCAAGACCACGCTTTCGGCCGATCCGAACCGCACGCTGATCGGCGACGACGAGCACGGCTGGGGCCCGAACGGCATCTTCAATTTCGAGGGCGGCTGCTACGCCAAGTGCATCAAGCTCAGCCAAGAGGCCGAGCCGATGATCTGGGACGCCACCAACCGCTTCGGCGCCGTGCTGGAGAACGTGGTGTTCGACCCGGTCACCCGCGTGCCGGACTATGACGACGGCTCCAAGACCGAGAACACCCGCTCGGCCTATCCGCTCGACTTCATCCCGAACGCGTCGCGCACCGGCCGCGCCGGTCATCCGAAGAACGTCATCTTCCTGACCGCCGACGCCTATGGCGTGATGCCGCCGATCGCCAAGCTCTCGCCGACCCAGGCGATGTACCACTTCCTGTCCGGCTATACCGCCAAGGTGGCCGGCACCGAAAAGGGCCTGGTGGGCGTGGAGCCGGAATTCTCCACCTGCTTCGGCGCGCCGTTCCTGCCGCGGCATCCGTCGGTCTATGCCAATCTGCTGCGCGACTACATCAACAAGCACAATGTCGACGTCTGGCTGGTCAACTCGGGCTGGACCGGCGGCATCTACGGCGTCGGCCGCCGCATGCCGATCAAGGCGACCCGCACGCTGCTCACGGCCGCGCTCAACGGCTCGCTCAAGGATGCCGATTTCCGCACCGATCCCTATTTCGGGTTCTCGGTGCCGACCTCGGTGCCGGGCGTGGAACCGCACCTGTTGAACCCGGTCAAGACCTGGAAGGACAAGGCCGAGTTCGACAAGACCGCGCGCCAGCTCGTCGCCATGTTCCAGAAGAACTTCGCCAAGTTCGAGAGCCACGTCACGCCGGACGTCAAGGCGGCGGCGCCGGAAGTGCGCATCGCGGCGGAGTAGCGCAAAGGCTGTCATCACCCGCGCAAGCGGGTGATCCGGTAACCACCGGCCTTTACGACGATCGAAAGTGCCGTGATTGCTGGATGCCCCGCTTCCGCGGGACATCACGGCGGAGCGAGACGAGAAAAGGCGGTCCGGCCGGGCCGTCTTTTTTATTTCGGGCGTCACAAGCCTGGGCTACGGCTTGCCGGCTGTGACGGCGAATCAGGGTCTGGTATTTCTCTCGCGCGATCGGGAGAGCCTCGGCGATGCATCGGCTGGCCATCGGTCAGGACGGCGAAACGATCCCGGCGGCCGGGCTCGGCTGCATGGGCATGTCGGGCGGCTATGGGCCGGCCGACGACGCCGAAAGCATCGCCACCATTCATGCCGCGCTCGATGCCGGGATCAGTTTCATCGACACCGGCGATTTCTACGGCATGGGCCACAACGAGATGCTGATCGGCGAGGCGCTCAAGGGCGGCCGCCGTCAGCGCGCCTTCCTGTCGGTGAAATTCGGCCATATGCGCGGGCCGGACGGCGCGCAGCTCGGCTATGACCTGCGCCCGGCGGCGGTGAAGAACTTCCTGGCCTATAGTTTGCGCCGGCTGAACACCGACTATGTCGACCTCTATCAGCCCGCGCGCTACGACCGCTCGGTGGCGCTGGAGGATACGCTCGGCGCCATCTTCGATCTCAAGACCGCCGGCTATGTGCGCCATATCGGCCTGTCGGAAGTCTCGGGCTCGACGCTGCGCCGCGCCGCCACCGTGTATCCCGTCGCCGCCCTGCAGATGGAATATTCGCTGCTCAGCCGCGGCATCGAGCGCGAGATCCTGCCCACGCTGCGCGAATTGAAAATGCCGCTGGTCGCCTATGGCGTGCTGTCGCGCGGGCTCATCAGCGACGCGACGCTCATGGACACCGTGACCATGAGCGAGGTGCGCGCGCGCATGCCGCGCTTCTCGCCGAAGAACTTTCCGCGCAACCGGGCGCTGATCGAGGCGCTGGGCGCGGTCGCGCGCGGTCGCGGCGCCAGCATGGCGCAGCTCGCTTTTGCCTGGCTGCGTTCGCGCGGCGACGATATCGTGCCGCTGGTCGGCGCGCGGCGGCGCGATCAGCTCGCCGAGGCGCTCGAGGGGCTGGCGATCACGCTCACGCCGGAAGAACTGAGCGCGATCGAACAGGCGGTGCCGAAGAATGCGGTCGCCGGCGAGCGCTATGGCCCGCTCGCGATGAAACACCTCGACAGCGAGCTGACATAGCTCACCGCTCGGTGCGGCTCTGCCCGCCGCGCAGGCGTTCGATCAATTCCGCGGTCGGATAGGAGTCGGCCGGCAGGCCGGTCTTCATCTGCGCCTTCTTGATCGCGCTGCGCGTGCCGTTGCCGATCTTGCCGTCGACCTTGCCGATGTCGTAGCCGTGCTTGAGCAGGAGCCGCTGCAGTTCGACCACCTGCGGCGTCGACAGCGGCGTGACCCGCTTGGCGCCCTCGTGATCGACCACCGGCGCGCCGTCCAGTCGCGTGGCGAAATAGGCGACCGTGGTCGAATAGACCATCGCCGAATTCCAGCCCAGGAACGCCTGGAAATTGGGATAGGCGAGGAAAGCCGGCCCGTGGCGGCCCATCGGCAGGATGAGTGAGGCCGGCAGTTCGTCGGGCGGCAGCTTGCCATAGGCCGGCCGCACGCCCCAGGCCACCCACTGCTTGCGGGGGTGCATGATGTTGAGATCGGCCTGATCCCACGGCAGGTTTTCCGGCACGCGCACTTCCTGCAGCCAGGGTTCGCCGCGCCGCCAGCCCAGGCTGACCAGGAAATTGGCGGCGGAGGCGAGCGTGTCGGGCACGCTGTGGATCAGGTCGCGGCGGCCGTCGCCGTCGAAGTCGACCGCGTTCTTGTAATAGTCGGAGGCGGTGAACTGCATGCCGCCGAATTCGCCGGCCCAGTCGCCGACCATGTCGTCGATGCGCTGGTCGCCGCGCTCGATGATGCGCAGCGCGTCGAACAACTGGGTGCGGAAGAAATCGGGCCGGCGGCAGTCATAGGCCAGCGTGGTGAGCGAACGGATGATGTTGTACTTGCCGAAGTCGGCGCCGAAATCGCTCTCCAGTCCCCAGAAGGCGGTGAGCACCGGTGCGGGCACGCCGTATTTCTTTTCGACGCGCGCGAACAGCTCGGCATATAGCTTCATTTTTTTGCGCGCGGTGGGCATGCGATAGCCGCCCACCATGCGGTCGGAGAATTGCAGGAAGGTCTGCTGGAACACGCCCTGTCCGCGATCGCGCCTGATGATGGCGGGGTCGAAGGTCATGTGAGGCGCCGCGGCGGCGATCACCGCCGGCGAAATGCCCTGTGCCGTCGCCTCCTTCTTGAAGGCGTCGAGCCAGCGCTCGAAGCTCATGTCCTTCTCGCAGGGGGCGGCGCCAGCCTGTCCGGCCAGCATCAGGCCGAACATTGCGGCTGCGATACGCGATGCGATCTTGCGCATGGGTTCAGTTCCGTCCTTGTCCGCCGGTATTCAGTTGAACACCCGGGTCGTCATGGTCAGCGCTCCGAGCGGCTCCGGCCCGCGCGCAAACGCTCGATCAATTCGACCGTAGGGTAGGAGTCGGCCGGCAGGCCGACCTCGATCTGTGCTTTCTTCACCGCGCTGCGCGTGCCGTTGCCGACCTTGCCGTCGGCTTCGCCGATGGCGTAGCCGCGTTTGAGCAGGAGCCGTTGCAACTCCACCACTTGCGCCGTGGTGAGCGGCACCACCCGCTTGGCGCCGTCATGGTTGACGACCGGCGCCCCGTTCAGGCGCGTGGCGAAATAGGCCACCGTCGTCGAGTAGACGAAGGCCGAATTCCAGCCCAGGAAGGCCTGGAAGTTCGGATAGGCCAGGAAGGCGGGGCCGTGCCGGCCCATCGGTAACAGGAGCGAGGCCGGCAGATCGTCCGCCGGCAGCGAGCCATAGGCCGGCTGCACGCCCCAGGCCACCCACTGCTTGCGCGGCAGCTTGATGCCGAGGTCGGCCTGATCCCAGGGCAGGTTTTCCGGCACATGCACTTCCTGCAGCCAGGGCTCGCCGCGGCGCCAGCCCAGACTGACCAGGAAATTGGCGGCAGTGGCGAGCGTATCGGGAATGCTGTTGATCACGTCGCGACGGCCGTCGGCGTCGTAGTCGACGCCGTGCTTGTAATAGTCGGAGGTGGAAATCTGCATGCCGCCGAATTCGCCGGCCCAATTGCCGTTCATGTCGTCGATCCGGCGGTCGCCGCGCTCGATCAGGCGCAGCGCATCCATGAGCTGCCCGCGGAAGTAGTCGCTGCGCCGGCAGTCATAGGCGAGGGTGGCGAGCGAGGGCAGGATCTTGAACTTGCCGAACATCGCGCCGAAGTCGCTTTCCAGGCCCCAGAACGCGGTGATGACCGGCGCCGGCACGCCGTATTGCTTCTCGATGCGGGCGAACAGCTCCGCATGCTGCTTCATCTTCTTGAGGCCGTTGGGAATGCGATAGCCGCCCACCATGCGGTCGGAAAACTGCAGGAAGGTCTGCTGGAACACGCCCTGTCCGTGGTCGCGCTTGATGACCGCGGGATCGAAGACCAATTCGGGCGCAGCCGCGGCGACCACTTTCGGCGAGATGCCTTGTGCGATCGCGTCTTTCAGGAAAGCCTCGCGCCATTGTTCGAAGGAGCCGGTGTTGCGGCAGGTCGCGGCCAACGTCGGTACGGCCGACACGATGACGCCGCACATCACCACTGCGAATTTCAACGCGGTCTTGCGCATGCGTCCCCGCCCGCTCTTTTCGACGTAAAAACCGAATTTGCCCGAGCCTCGCGCCCGGTCAAGGCCGATCGGCCACGAGCGTTAAGACCAATTCTTGGGCAAATGATGGTCTGACGCGGTTCTGCGATGCTTAATGCGGCATTGGCGCGCCAAACGGCGCACCGATCCGGCATATGAGCCATGTGCCGATCAGGGCGCGAATGGATTGCCGCGCAGGCCGCTGTTGTCGGCGCTCGCCGGAAGCCCCAGGGAGGAGGTCGTCTCCGGGTCATCGGGCGCGGAGCGCGCGATCCGGATCCCCGACAATTGGGCGCGATAGGCCGGAGAGAGGCCCGGATAGGACGCCGCCGGCGTGAAATCCGCGCCGCCGTTCCTGCCGACGAAGGCCATGAGACCGTTGCGGCTCGCCACGACATCGCCCGGCTTGAGGGTCGGATCGCTGTTGATGTCGATATGCGCCAGTCCGAATTGGTTGCGCCCGTTGCAGGTGCAGCCGGCGACCGTCTGCTTGCGATAGAGATAGGCCCGGTCGAGATCGGCATAGCGGCTGCCGTCGCGCGCCAGCGCGTAATCGATATCGCTGCCGCCATAGACGCGCGTCGCGCCCGCCGGACAGAACGCGCGGCACATGTCGGCGGTGCTGGCGCCGCGATAGGCCTGCACCGGGAAATAGAAGCCGTCGCAGGTGCGCACGCAGAAACCGCGCGCGGGGGCGGCCTCGCCCAGTCGCTGCGCGGGCGAGGGATTGGGCGCTTTCGCCATGCTCGCGAGCGGATCGGGCGGCGGCGGTGCCGGCCGCTCGAAGATGCGCCGCAGCCCGCCGACCAGGTCTTCCAAGAAGCCCGCGGCCGCGGCCGGGCCGGCGAAACCGGCGAGAACAAGGGTGACGATGACGGCCGTCATGCCGAACAGGGTCTTTCTGCCAGCGGCAGCCATCGCGCACCCAACCCCGCTTGCGCCGCGCGGGGCATCCGCGCGGCAGCGTCCATCACAACGCCGGTGGGTTCAAAGGTTGCGCTTAAGAATGGCGCGGCCAGTGCCCGCCCGTCGCGGACGAGCTAACCGCATGTGGGTAAAGGCCGGGTTAGCGCGCGGCGCCGCCCGTTCTCAGAAATACCGCCACCAGACATAGACGTGGCAGATCGCCACCGACACCACCATCATCGGCAGCGCATAGAGCGTATAGGTGACGAAGCGGAACGGTACCCCGTTACGCTCGCCGATGCCCGCGACGGTCAGGTTGGCGGAAGCGCCGATCAGCGTGCCGTTGCCGCCGAGGCAGGCGCCGAGCGACAGGCACCACCACAGCGGTTCGATGTGCTGCGCGCCGCCGAACGAAGGCGCCATGTTCTTGATGAGCGGGATCATGGTGGCGACGAAGGGGATGTTGTCCACGATCGCCGACAGGAAGGCGGAAGCCCACAGGATGGCATAGCCGGCCGTCGCCATGTTGCCGCCGGTCGCCGCCACCAGTTCCTTGGCGAGCAATTGCAGCAGGCCGCCGACATCGACGCCGTGCACCACCACGAACAGGCCGATGAAGAAGAAGATGGTGATCCACTCGACGTCGCCGAAGGTGGAATGGATGTTGTGCGCGGCCTTCTCGGAATGATGCGACCAGTTGTCGAGCAGCATCAGCACGGCGGCGCCGAACAGGGCGATGGTGGCGGGCTCCAGATGCAGCGGCCGCGCCAGCACGAACGAGATCATCACCAGGCCGAGCACGGCGAGCGACTGTTTGAGCAGCCGCCAGTCGAGGATCGATTCGGCCGGGTTCATCGCCATCACGCGCGCCTCGGCATCGTGCGAGGCCCTCAGGTCCTTGCCCCACAAGAAATGGATGATCAGCGCCTGCACGGCCATGACGACGAGGATCACCGGCGTCAGGTGATAGACGAAATCGTTGAAGGAGAGGCCGACCTGCGAGCCGATCAGAATATTGGGCGGGTCGCCGATCAGCGTCGCGGTGCCGCCGATATTGGAGGCGAAGATTTCCGCGAACAGAAAGGGATAGGCCGGCACTTTCAGCGTGCTGCAGATCGCCAGCGTCACCGGCACGATCAGCAGCACGGTGGTCACGTTGTCGAGAAAGGCGGAGAGCACCGCCGTCGTGATCTGCAGGATGAACAGGATGCCGGCGGGATGCGCCTTGGCCGCCTTCGCCGACCACACCGCCAGATACTGGAACATGCCGGAGCGGCGCGAGATCGACACCAGGATCATCATGCCGGTCAAGAGGCCGATGGTGTTCCAGTCGACGCCCTTGATCGCCTCTTCCTGGTCGAGCACGCCCAGCAGGATCATCAGGCCGGCGCCGACCAGCGCGACGATCGCGCGGTTGACCTTCTCCGACATGATGGTGGCGTAGGTGACGGCGAGGATGCAGGTCGAAACCCACATCGGATCGAGGCCGAAATAGACGTGAGACGCCGCGTGCGCGGTCATTGCCGAGCTCCCCCCAACAGTTCGTGGGCGCTCGGCCTTTCCGGCCGTTCGCACCCCCTGCCCCCAACAGGGGCGGGAGGCTCCGAAAATGGCGCTATCGAGTCAAGGATCTATTCGGCCCCGGCTCAGAAATATCGCCACCACACATAGGCGTGGCAGATGGCGATCGAGACCAGCGTCATCGGCGCGGCATAGAGCGTGTAGGTGAGGAAGCGGAACGGCACGCCGTTGCGTTCCGAAATGCCGGCCACCGTCAGGTTGGCGGAGGCGCCGACCAGCGTGCCATTGCCTCCCAGGCAGGCGCCGAGCGACAGGCACCACCACAAGGGCTGGATCGCCTGATCGCCGCCGAGCGCCGGCGCCATGCTCTTGATGAGCGGGATCATGGTGGCGACGAAAGGGATATTGTCCACGATCGCCGACAGCACGGCCGAGGCCCACAGCACCGCATAGCCGGTGGTGGCGAGATCGCCGCCGGTGGCCGCCACCAGTTTCTCGGCGAGCAGGTGCAGGAGCCCGCCGACCTCGACCCCGTGCACGACCACGAACAGGCCGAGGAAAAAGAAGATGGTGATCCATTCCACGTCGCCGAAGGTGGAGTGGATATTGTGCGCGGCTTTCTCGGCGTGGTGCGCCCAATTGTCGAGCAGCATCAGCACGGCCGCGCCGGTGAGCGCGATCGTCGCCGGCTCCAGATGCAGCGGCCGCGCCAGCACGAAGGTCACCATCACCACGGTGAGCACGACGAGCGCCTGCTTGAGCAGGCGCCAGTCCTTGATCGAATCCGCCGGCTTCATCGCCATGATGGCGGCCTCGGCATCCGGCGTCGTGCGCAGGGCGCGGCCCCACAGGAACTGGATCATCACCGCCTGCACGGCCATGACGATGAGGATCACCGGCGTCAGGTGATAGACGAAATCGTTGAAGGTGAGCCCGACCTGCGAGCCGATGATGATGTTGGGCGGATCGCCGATCAGCGTGGCGGTGCCGCCGATATTGGACGCCATGATTTCGGCGAACAGGTAGGGATAGGCCGGGACCTTCAGCGTATGGGTGATGGCGAGCGTCACCGGCACGATCAGCAGCACGGTGGTGACGTTGTCGAGAAAGGCCGACAGCACCGCGGTCGCGATCTGCAGCAGGATGAGGATGCCGGCCGGATGCGCCTTCGCCGCCTGCGCCGACCACACCGCCACATATTCGAACATGCCGGAACGGCGCGACACCGACACCAGGATCATCATGCCCGTCAGCAGGCCAAGCGTGTTCCAGTCCACGCCCTTGATGGCTTCTTCCTGCTCGAGCACGCCGATGATGATCATCGCGCCGGCGCCGGCCAGCGCGACGATGGCGCGGTTGACCTTCTCCGACATGATGACGGCATAGGTCACCGCCAGGATGCCGGTCGAAACCCACATCGCGTTGAGACCGAAATAGACGTGAGATGCGGCGTGCGCGGTCATTTTTGGATACCCCCCCAGAATCAGGGCGCACGCTTAAGCAAGGAGTGGGCCATGTCAACGCGCGTTTCCCGCGACCAAGTTTCGCAGGCGAGGCGCGCGCGGCGCCGGCGCCATTCCCGGTTGGGCGGACAGCGGGCCTGCAGCGCCCAACGTGCAGCGATCGGTGGGCCAGTCGCGCGCCTGCCGGCCCCTTTGACTTCGCGCGCGCGCGCGGCCTATCTGCGCCCCTGCCGAGTCATCGAGAACCAGGGAAACGCCATGAAAACGCAATCGCCGCCGTTCAAAGCCGACCACGTCGGCAGCCTGCTGAGACGCAAGCGCCTGCTCGCCGCGCGCGCCGCCAAGCAGGCGGGAACGCTCGCCGGCGACGAACTGGCGCGCATCGAAAGCGAGGAAGTGCAGCACGCGGTCGATCTGCAGAAGTCGGTCGGGCTGAAATGCTGCACCGACGGCGATTTCCGCCGCCGCCACTGGTTCATGGATTTCATCGAGCGCATCGACGGGATCCGCTTCGGCGCCCCCATGCCGGTGCGCTTCAAGAGCAGCGACGGCAGCGTCGAATTCTCGCCGCCGCAAATGGAGCTTCACGGCCGCCTGAGGCGCTCGCAGAGCCTGACCGGGGCCGATTTTGCCTCGCTCAAGCCGGTCGCGGACGCGGCCGGGCTGATGCCGAAGCAGACGATTCCCTCGCCGACGCTGCTGCATTTCCGCAGCACGCGCTCGCGCATGCACAGCAAGATCTATCCCGACGTCGATCAGCTCTACGAAGACATCGCGCAGGTCTATCGCGAGGAGATCGCCGCGCTCTATGCCGGCGGCTGCCGCTATCTCCAGATCGACGAGACCAATCTTCCCGGCCATCTGTCCGACCCGGTGCTGCGCGAGCGCGCGAAGCAGGAGGGCGAGGACCCGGATGCGCTGGTCGATCGCTATGCCAGGCTCATCAACGACTCGATCCGCGACGTGCCGGCCGACATGACGGTGTGCATGCACATGTGCCGCGGCAACCATGCCGGCGGCTGGTTCGCCGAAGGCGGCTACGATCCGGTGGCGCAAGTCTCGTTCAGCCGGATCGAGGTGGACGGCTTCTTCCTCGAATACGACACGCCGCGGGCGGGGTCGTTCGCGCCGCTGCGTCATCTCGCCGACGGCAAGATCGCCGTGCTCGGCCTGGTCACGACCAAGTCGCCGAAGCTGGAGAGCAAGGACGATCTCAAGCGGCGGATCGAGGAGGCCTCGCAATACGTGCCGCTCGAACGGCTCGCGCTGAGCCCGCAATGCGGCTTCGCCAGCACCATCGAAGGCAATCCGCTGACCGAGGAGGACGAGAAGCGCAAGCTGGCGCTCATCGTCGAGACGGCGGCCGAGGTGTGGGGCTGAGCCCCGCGCCGGTCGCGGGGCGTCATGGCCGGGAGGAGGCCGGCCATGACGGAGCCGCGCTGCGCCGTGCCACGCGCGCGCTCGCCCGGCAACGGCGTGCGGCGCGGCGACGGCCCATGCTAGTAATGGCTGGGCCCGCGGCGTATGAAGAACGAGTGGCTCACGGGCGCCGCACCGGGAGACGATGCAATGGCCGGTAAATCCCAAGCACCGCAAAAAGGGATAGGCGCCGCTTCGCGAAGCGCGTTCTTCGATTTTTTCAATCACGAGGCGGCCGGAGGCGTGGCGCTCGGCATCGCGACGATCGCCGCGCTCCTGATCAGCAATTCGCCCTGGAGCCACTTCTACACGGAATTCACCCGCATCCCCGGCACGGTCGACGTGGGCGAGGTGCTGGTGATCCGCAAGCCGCTCGTCCTGTGGGTCAACGACCTTTGGATGGCGGTGTTCTTCTTTCTCGTCGGCCTGGAGATCAAGCGCGAATTCGTCGAGGGCGAACTCGCGTCGCGCAGTCAGGCGATCCTGCCGGCGGTCGCGGCGCTCGGCGGCATGGTGGTGCCGGCCGGCATCTATATCCTGATCAATGCCGGGGACGCGGTGGCGCTGCGCGGCTGGGCCATTCCGGCCGCCACCGATATCGCCTTCGCCCTCGGCATCGTCATGCTGCTCGGCTCGCGCGTGCCGACGTCGCTGAAGATCTTTCTCACCGCGGTCGCGATCATCGACGATCTCGGCGCCATCGTGGTGATCGCGGTGTTCTATACCGCCGACCTCTCGCTGCCGGTCCTGGGGCTGGCCGCGCTCGGGGTGGCCGGCCTGTTCATTCTCAACCGCGCCGGCGTGCGCCGCGCCGATATCTATATCGTGGTCGGCCTGGTGATCTGGGTTTGCGTGCTGAAATCGGGCATCCACGCAACGCTGGCCGGGGTCATCACCGCCTTGGCGATTCCGATCAAGGACCGCAACGGCCATCCGCTCGCCGGCAAGATCGAGCACGGGCTGAACCCGTGGGTCGCCTTCGTCGTCCTGCCGATGTTCGCTTTCGCCAATGCCGGCGTGTCGATCTCCGGGCTCACGCCGCGCAGCCTGCTGGACGCGATCCCGCTCGGGATCGCCGCCGGTCTGGTCATCGGCAAGCCGCTCGGCATCTTCGGGACCTCGTGGATCATGATCCGCACGGGGCTGGCAGCGGCGCCGGCCGACGCCACGCTGCGCCAGTTCTTCGGGGTGAGCGTGATCTGCGGCATCGGCTTCACCATGAGCCTGTTCATCGGCTCGCTCGCCTTTGAAGGGCTCGATCCGGGCTATGAGACACAGGTCAAGTTCGGCGTGCTGGCCGGTTCGCTGATCGCCGGTGTTTTGGGGACGCTGATTTTGCGGCGCGCGCCGGCGCCGGCCCGATGACGGTCTTGGCCTGAACCCGTACCGGTGCTAGAGGCGCATTCCCTCGCATTCAGGACGGCCCCCATGCGCATCACCGGCATCGCCGACATCGTCGTTCCGATCTCCTCCGCCATCGCCAACGCCTATATCGACTTCTCGCAGATGACCGCGAGCGTGGTCGCGATCTTCACCGATGCGGTGCGCGACGGGAAGCCGGTGGTCGGCTTCGGCTTCAATTCCAACGGCCGCTATGCGCCGCAGGGCCTGCTGCGCGAGCGTTTCATCCCGCGCCTGAAGGCGGCCAGGCCGGAGGACCTCGTGGACGCGCGCGGCGTGCTCGATCCGTTCAAGTGCTGGGACGCCATGATGAAGAACGAGAAGCCGGGCGGCCACGGCGAGCGCTCGGTGGCGGTCGGCGTGCTCGACATGGCGCTGTGGGACGCGGTGGCGAAGGCCGAGGGCGTGCCGCTGTGGCGGCTCTTGGCCGACCGCTACAACAACGGGCAGGCGGACAAGACCGCCTGGGTCTATGCCGCCGGCGGCTATTACTATCCCGACAAGGACATCTCGGCACTGCAGGACGAGATGAAGCATTATCTCGACCTCGGCTATTCATGCGTGAAGATGAAGATCGGCGGCGTGCCCCTGGCCGAGGATTTGAAGCGCATCGAGGCGGTGCTGAAGATCGTGGGCGGCAAGGGCGAGAACCTGTGCGTCGACGTCAACGGCCGCTACGACCTCGACCAGGCGCTGGCCTGCGGCGATGCCATCGCGCCCTATAACCTGCGCTGGTACGAGGAACCGCTCGATCCGCTCGACTATCTGCTGCACGCGGCGCTGGCGACGCGCTACCGTCCGCCGCTCGCCACCGGCGAGAACCTGTTCTCGATGCAGGACGCGCGCAACCTGATCCGCCACGGCGGCCTGCGCGCCGACCGCGACTGGCTGCAGTTCGATCCGGCCTTGTCCTACGGGCTGGTCGAATACATGCGCACGCTCGACATGTTGCGCGCGCACGGCTGGAGCCCGCGCCGCTGCGTGCCGCATGGCGGGCACCAGTTCGCCTTGAACATCGCGGTGGGGCTCGGCCTCGGCGGCAACGAGTCGTATCCGCAGGTGTTCGCGCCGTTCGGCGGCTTCGCCGACGAATGCAAGGTCGTGGACAGCCGGGTGCCGATGCCGGACGTGCCGGGCGTCGGCTTCGAGGCCAAGAATGCGCTGTATAAGGTGATGAAGGCGATGCTGGACTGAGCCGCGCGTGAAATTTCGGCTATGCTGCGCGGGGCGCGCGGTATTGGCATGGCGATTGGCGGCACGACGGTCCGGCGGGCACCCGGGAAGCGCCCTTTCATCGTCCGCGCGTTGCGGGCCTTGTGGCGGCTTGCGACCGACCGGGCTTACCGCCGCGCGACATGGGCCGTGCGGACGGCGCCGAAGGCGGCGTTTCAGCCCTTCAACAACACGCGGCCGGACCGCTATCCCCGCGTTTTCGCGTTCGTGCAGTCCAGGCTCGGCGCGGCCAGCGAGACCGCGCTGCTCTCCTTCGGCTGTTCGACCGGCGACGAAGTCTTTTCCCTGCGACGCTATTTTCCGCGCGCAACAATCAAGGGGATCGACGCCAACAAGGCGAATATCGCGGTGTGCCGGCGGCGGGCGCGGCGCACCGGCGATCCTCGGGTCGGGTTTGCGCGGGCGACTTCGGTGCGCGAGGAGCCGGCCGTAAGCTACGACGCGATCTTCTGCATGGCGGTGCTGCGCCACGGCAGCCTGACCGCGGACGCGGCGCGCTGCGACCATCTCATCAGGTTCGAGGACTTCGCGACCGCGGTGGCGGAATTCGACCGCTGTCTCAAGCCCGGCGGCTTCCTTGCCGTCGTCAGCAGCAATTTCCGCTTTTCCGATACGGCAACGAGCGCCAATTACGAAACGGTGCTGCGCCGGCGCACGCCGGCAACCCTCGTGCGCTTCGGTTCCGACAATGCCAGGCTGGCGCCTTCCGACGAGGAAGAGGTCGTGTTTCGCAAGCTGCCATAAGGATGTCGCGATTGTCCCGGTCGGCAAGGCGCGGGCGGCCGGTCAATGCGCCTCGTCCCAATTGTCGGCGGCGCGGGCATCGACCTGCAGCGGCACGTTGAGCGCCACCGCCGGATGCGGCGCGCTTTCCATGACTTCCTTCACCAATACGATGGTGTCCTGCACTTCCTCCTCGGGCACCTCGAAGATCAGCTCGTCGTGCACCTGCAACAGCATCTGCGCGCGCAGCTTCGCCGCTTCCAGCTCCGGCTCGATGCGGATCATGGCGCGGCGGATGATGTCGGCCGCGCTTCCCTGCAATCGCGCATTGATCGCGGCGCGCTCGTTGAAGGCGCGGATCGAGGGGTTGGACGCCTTGATGTCGGGATAGTGACACTTGCGCCCGAAGATCGTCGTCACGAAGCCGTCGCGGCGGCAGTCTTCCTTGGTCCGTTCCATGTAGTCGCGGATGCCGGGAAAGCGCTCGAAATATTTCTTGATGTAGGCGCCGGCCTCGTTCTTGTCGATGCCGAGCTGCGCCGCCAGCCCGAAGGCCGAGATGCCGTAGATGATGCCGAAATTGATCGCCTTGGCGCGCCGGCGCGTTTCCGCCGGCATGTCCTTCACCGGCACGCCGAACATTTCCGACGCCGTCATGGCGTGAATGTCGACGCCGTCCTTGAAGGCCTGGCGCAGCGTCGGCACGTCGGCGACCTCGGCCAGCAGGCGCAACTCGATTTGCGAGTAGTCGGCCGACACCAGTTTCATGCCGGGCGAGGCGACGAAGGCCTTGCGGATCTTGCGGCCGTCCTCGGTGCGTACCGGGATGTTCTGCAGGTTCGGCTCCGACGACGACAGCCGCCCGGTCGAGGTGGCGGCGAGCGCGTAGCTCGTGTGCACGCGATGCGTGGTCGGGTTGACGTAGGTCGGCAGCGCCTCGGTGTAGGTCGAGCGCAGCTTCGACACGCCGCGCCAATCCAGAATCTTGCGCGGCAATTCGTGCTGCTCGGCGAGGTCTTCCAGCGTGCGCGCGTCGGTCGACCATTGCCCGGTCTTGGTCTTGGTGCCGCCGGGCAGGCCGAGCTTGCCGAACAGGATGTCGCCGATCTGCTTCGGCGAACCGGGATTGAGCGGCTCGCCCGCGAGCGTCTTGATCTCGTCCTCCAGCCGCGCCTGTTCCTGCGCGAATTCGCCGGACAGCCGCGACAGTACCTGCCGGTCGATGGAAATGCCGCGCCGCTCCATGCGCGCGAGCACCGTCGGCATCGCGCGCTCGAGCGTCTCGTAGACGGTGGTGACGCCTTCGGCCGCCAGCCGCGGCTTGAGCGCGTACCACAGGCGCAGCGTCACGTCGGCGTCCTCGGCGGCATATTCGGTCGCCTTGTCGATCGGCACGCGATCGAAGCTGATTTGGCTTTTGCCGGAGCCGGCGACGTGCTGGTAGAGGATCGTGTCGTGGTTGAGCCAGCGCTTGGCGAGATCGTCCATGCCGTGGCCGTTCTTGCCGGCGTCCAGCACGTAGGAAATCAGCATGGTGTCGTCGTAGGGCGCGACCTCGATGCCGCGCTGCGCGAACACCAGCCAGTCGAACTTCATGTTCTGGGCGATCTTGAGCACGCTTGCGTCTTCGAGCAGCGGCTTCAGCAGGGCGAGCGCGTCCCGCTCGCCGATCTGGCCGTCGCACAGCTTCGGCTCCGGCGCGAACAGGTCGGAGCCGGCTTCGCCGCCGCCCTCGCGATGGCCGAGCGGCACGTAGCAGGCTTCGTTCGGCGCGACGGCGAGCGAGAAGCCGCACAGTTCCGCGGTCATCGCATCGAGGCTGGTCGTCTCGGTATCGACCGCGACGATGCCGGCATCACGCGCGCGCGCGATCCATGCCTCCAGCTCTTCGAGCGTGCGCACGCAGCCGTATTTCGAGCGGTCGAAACTGGCGGCGCGTGCCTTCTCGGCGCGCGCGGTGGCGAGGGCGAGGGGGGTGAACGCCTCGCCATCACCTCTCCCTGAAAGGGGGAGGGTGGCCGGCGAAGCCGGCCGGATGGGGGTCATTTCCGAGGAAACCCCACCCGGCGCCGCTGGGGCGGCGCCAGCCTCCGCTTGCAGGGGCGGGACGGGAGCGGCCGCGGCGAGGCTCGCATCCGCCTCGATCGCGCTCGCGTCGATCCCCGTTTTCTCGGCGATGCGCCGCGTGATGGTGGAGAACTCCATCGCCTTCAGGAAGGCGATCAGGTGCTTGTAGTCGGGCTCGTGCACCGCGAGCGCGTCGACCGGCACATCGAGCGGGACATTCTGGTCGAGCGTGACGAGACGCTTCGACAGCCGCGCCTTGTCGGCGTTGTCGATCAGCGTCTGCCGGCGCTTTTCCTGCTTGATCTCGGAGGCGCGCGCCAGCAGCGTTTCGAGATCGCCGTATTCGCCGATGAGCTGCGCCGCCGTCTTGACGCCGATGCCGGGCACGCCCGGCACGTTGTCGGTGGAATCGCCGATCAGCGACTGCACTTCGATCACTTTCTCGGGCGGTACGCCGAATTTCTCGATCACCTCCTCGCGTCCGATGCGGCGGTCCTTCATGGTGTCGTACATGATGACGCCGTTGCCGACGAGCTGCATCAGGTCCTTGTCGGAGGACACGATGGTGGTGGTGGCGCCGGCCTCGCAGGCGAGCCGCGCATAAGTGGCGATCAGGTCGTCGGCCTCGTAGCCGGCCTGTTCGAGGTAGGGGATTTCAAAGGCGCGCACGGCGTCGCGGATGAGCGGAAATTGCGGGCGCAGGTCTTCCGGCGCTTCCGGCCGGTGCGCCTTGTATTCGGGATAGAAATCGGTGCGGAAGGTCTTTTCCGACTTGTCGAACACGACCGCGAGATGGGTCGGCTTCTCCTCCGGCTTCATCTCGGCCAGGAGCTTCCACAGCATGTTGCAGAAGCCGAGCACGGCATTGACCTGCAGGCCGTCCGACTTGCGCGTGAGCGGCGGCAGCGCGTGATAGGCGCGGAAAATGTAGGAGGAACCGTCGACCAGAAAGAGATGGTCGCCCTTCTTGAGCGGGCGTGCGGCCGGATTGGCGGACGTGGACGGGGCGGGTTTGGACTTGGGCTGTGTCGGCATGGTCCGAATGTGGGCCGCGCCGGTAATATTATCAATCTGAGCCGTCGCGCTGCCCCATGAAATGTCCGCGAGCGCGGCGGCTCGCGCACGCGGTTCGGATGCCGCGATGAGCGGCGGCGCAAACGTTTCCCTCGCCGCGCGGCGCCAAACCCGTCCTCGCGCATGGCGTCGTGGTCGCGGCCGATACAACTACAACTTGACATGAAATGGGGGTGCACCTAGCGTCGATTTGGCATGGATTGCCGGTGAAATCCGCAGAAAAGCCTCCGATTTTACCAGCGTTTGGTGGGCATCGCCGATGGTGGTGGGGACGGAAGCACGGAGCGTAGAAGATTGGGATATCGTCTACATCTGTGATTGGCTGCCGCCGGACTTCGGCGCGGTCGGGCAATATAGCGAGCTGCATTCTCGCGAATTCGCCGCGCAGGGACTGCGCGTTGTCCTCATCGGCCTCACCTCGCAGCCGCGCGGCCGTGTCACGGATGAAAGCGTCGGCGCCGGCCTGCTGCGCAAGGTGACGCTCGCGGCCCCGTTCTACGAAAAGACGGCCACGCTCAAGCGCATCACATGGACGGCGCGGATGAACACCCGCCTTCTGTCGGCGGCGTGGCGCTATCTGCGTCGCGCGCGCAAGGTGGTGTTCACCGGAAGCCCGCCGCTGTTCCTGCACTGGATCGCGCCGGCCAATATCGTTCTGAAGAAGACGCTGGTTTACCGCATCTCCGATTTTCATCCGGAATGCGCGATCGCGGCGCGCGGACGCGCGTCTCTTGCCCTCGACCTTCTGTACCGCCTGACGCTGTTCTGGCGGCGGCGGGTCCATTCCTTTGAAGTGCTCGGCTACGACCAAATGGTGCGGCTGGAGCATATCGGGATCCCGGCCGAGCGCATTTGCTTGAAACGGGACCCGTCGCCGGTGGCGATCGGGCCCGATACCGTTCCGCTCGAACGGCCGGCGGCGGCGCGCGGCAAGGTCCTGTTGCTCTATTCCGGGAACTGGGGCGTCGCGCACGACACCAAGACCTTCGTCGATGCCTATCGCGAGCATTATCGCGCCGGCCCCGGCCGCGTTCTGCTCTGGCTCAACGCGACCGGCAGCGGCGCGCGGCAGGTGGAGCAGGCGCTGACGGCGTTGCAGCTTCCCTTTATTCGCGGGGCGCCCGTGCCGCTCGAACAGCTCGCCGGGCTCTTGATGACTGCCGATGCCCATCTGATCACGCTGTCCGATCCGTTCGTCGGCTTCGTGCTGCCGTCGAAAGTCTACGGCTGTGTGCAGTCCGGCAAGCCCGTCATTTTTTTCGGTAGCGATCGTTCCGACGTTCACAAGATCTGTCTCGACAGCGGCTTGCCCTATTACCGCCGCGTCGGCATCGGCGACGTGGAGGGCGGATTCGAGGCGCTCAACCAGCTTTGCGCGCGATCCGGCGCAATGACGGCCGCGAGCGGCGAGAAGATCGCCGCCGGCTAGGGCGACAGCGGGGCGCCGCGCGGTTCCGCCTGACGGCAATGGCGACCGGCGCGCGGCTTGTCATCGTCACGAAGCATTGGACCGGCACGGTGCGGGGGGCGCGGCCGGACGGCCGGACTTGACGGCGCGGGGCGTTCCAGCGATCAAAAACCGCGTTCCGGGGGGACGGCGCGTCCCAGATCATCGGTTCGGAAGGAGAATAAATGCGCGTTGCCATGATCGGCACCGGCTATGTCGGGCTCGTTTCCGGGGCCTGTTTCGCCGATTTCGGCCATGAGGTGACCTGCGTCGACAAGGACGGCGCCAAGATCGAAGCGCTGATGCGCGGCGAGATGCCGATCTACGAGCCGGGGCTGAGCGAGCTGGTGACCGCGAACACGCGCGCCGGGCGGCTCAAATTCACCCATGACCTGGCCCCGGCGGTCAAGGATGCCGACGCCGTGTTCATCGCCGTCGGCACGCCGTCGCGGCGCGGCGACGGCCATGCCGACCTTTCCTACGTCTACGCGGCGGCGCGCGAGATCGCCCGCGCGCTCGACGGCTTCACCGTGGTCATCACCAAATCGACGGTGCCGGTCGGCACCGGCGACGAGGTCGAGCGCATCATCGCCGAGACCCGGCCGGACGCCGACTATGCGGTGGTGTCGAACCCGGAATTCCTGCGCGAGGGCGCCGCCATCCGCGACTTCAAGCATCCCGACCGCATCGTGGTCGGCACCGTGCAGGCGCGCGCGCGCGAGGTGATGAGCGCGCTCTATCGCCCGCTCTATCTCAACCGCGCGCCGATCATGTTCACCGACCGGCGCACGGCGGAGCTGATCAAATACGCCGCCAACGCCTTCCTCGCCACCAAGATCACCTTCATCAACGAGATCGCCGACCTGGCCGAGAAGGTCGGCGCCGACGTGCAGGAGATCGCGCGCGGCATCGGGCTGGACAACCGCATCGGATCGAAGTTCCTGCATGCCGGGCCGGGCTATGGCGGTTCGTGCTTCCCGAAGGACACGCTGGCGCTGCTGAAGACCGGGCAGGACCACGCGGCGCCGCTGCGCATCGTGGAGGCGGTGGTCGGGGTCAACGACGCGCGCAAGCGGGCGATGGCGCGCAAGGTCGCGGCCGCGCTCGGCGGCGAGCTGCGCGGGCGCACGGTGGCACTGCTCGGCCTCACCTTCAAGCCCAACACCGACGACATGCGCGAGGCGCCGTCGATCCCGCTGATCACGGCGCTGCAGGACATGGGCGCCAAGGTGCGCGCCTACGATCCGGCCGGCATGGAGCAGGCCAAGGCGGTGGTCGACGACGTCGTGTTCTGCGACGACGCCTATCATTGCGCCGAGGGCGCTTCCGCGCTGGTGATCGTCACCGAATGGGAGCAGTTCCGCGCGCTCGACTTCGACCGCTTGAAGCAAATCATGGCGCGCCCGGTGCTGGTCGACCTGCGCAATGTCTACCGGCCGGAGGAAATCGTCCGCCACGGCTTCGTGTATGAGAGCGTGGGGCGGGCGAGCCGGTGAGGCTTCGCCGCGCGCCGATCAATTCCGTCGTCATGCCCGCGCAAGCGGGCATCCGGTCAACGCAGGCTTTGCAATAGCACGACCGTTTGTGATTACTGGATCGCCCGCCTGCGCGGGCGATGACAGGCAAACTCCGTGGCTCGCTCTTTCTCCTCCCCGCTCCCGATCGACGACGCTTTGCCGCGTCTCACCGCCGCGCTGGCCGCGCATGACTGCGCGGTGCTGGTGGCGCCGCCCGGCGCCGGCAAGACCACGCGCGTGCCGCTGGTGCTGATCGACGAGCCGTGGGCGGCGAACAGGAAGATCCTGGTGCTGGAGCCGCGCCGGCTGGCCGCGCGCGCCGCCGCCGCCCGCATGGCCGCGACCTTGCGCGAGCCGGTCGGCGAAACGGTCGGCCTGCGCGTGCGCTTCGGCTCGAAAGTCTCCAGGCGCACCCGTATCGAGGTGGTCACCGAAGGCGTGTTCACGCGGCTCGTGCTCGACGATCCCTCGCTCGAGGGCGTCGCGGCCGTGCTGTTCGACGAGTTCCACGAGCGCTCGCTCGACGCCGATCTGGGGCTCGCGCTCGCGCGCGACGCGCAAACCGGGCTGCGCGAGGATCTCAAGCTTCTGGTCATGTCGGCGACGCTCGACGGCGCGCGCGTGGCCGCGCTGCTGGGCCAGGCGCCGGTCGTCGCGAGCGAAGGCCGCAGCTTTCCGGTCGAGACGCGTTATCTCGGCCGCGATGCGCGCGCGCGTATCGAGGGCCAGGTGGCCGACGCGGTCGAGCGCGCGCTGCGCGCCGAAACCGGCTCGGTCCTCGTGTTCCTGCCGGGCACGGCCGAAATCCGCCGTACCGAGACGTGGCTGAAGGAGCGCGTGCGGGATCCGGGCGTGGACATCGTCGCGCTCTACGGCGCGCTCGACGCGCGCGAGCAGGACCGCGCCATTTCGCCGGCGCCGCCCGGGCGGCGCAAGGTGGTGCTGGCGACTTCGATCGCGGAAACCTCGCTCACCATCGAGGGCGTGCGCGTGGTGGTCGACAGCGGCTTGTCGCGCGTGCCGCGCTACGAGCCGGATGTCGGCCTCACGCGCCTGGAAACCGTGCGCGTGTCGCGCGCGGCGGCCGATCAGCGCCGCGGCCGCGCCGGGCGCACCGAAGCGGGCGTCTGCTACCGGCTGTGGGACGAGCCGCAGACCGGTTCGCTCGAGCCCTATACGCGGCCGGAGATTCTGTCGGCCGATTTATCCTCCTTCGTGCTCGACCTGGCGCAATGGGGCGTGAGCGATCCGGCCACGCTGGCCTTTCTCGATCCGCCGCCGCAGGCCGCATTGAGCGAGGCGAAGGCGTTGCTGACCGAACTCGGCGCCATCGACGCGCAGGGCCGCATCACCGACGAGGGCCGGCGCCTGCGCGCGCTGCCGCTGCCGCCGCGGCTCGCGCGCATGGTGGTCGACGCGGCGCGCGAAGGCGCGGGCGAAATGGCGGCCGACATCGCCGCGCTCATCACCGAGCGCGGGCTCGGCGGCGACGATGTCGATCTGCGGCACCGGCTCGACCAGTTCCGCCGCGACCGTTCGGCGCGCGCGCAGGACGCCCGCGCGATGGCGAAGCGCTGGGCCGAGTCGGCCGGCGGAAAAGGGCGGGGAGAGCTTTCTCCCGGTTCGCTGCTTGCCCTCGCCTATCCCGACCGCATCGCGAAGAACCGCGGCGGCGGGCAGGGCGCTTTCCTGCTCGCCAATGGGCGCGGCGGCAATGTCGATCCGGCATCTCCGCTCGCGCGCGAGCCGTTCCTGGCGGTCGCCGAACTCACCGGCGCGGCGGCGGCGAGCCGCATCGTGCTGGCGGCGCCGATCGCGCTCGGCGAGATCGAGGCGCGCTTTGCCGGCCAGATCGAGGAGCGCGAGGCCGTCACCTTCGACGCCGGCTCGGCCGGCTTGCGCGCGCGTCGCAGCCGCCGCCTGGGCGCGCTGACGCTCGCCGAACAGATCAAGCCGGTGGTGCCGGATGCGGAGACCGCGCGGGTCCTGGCGCAAGGCATCATCGCGCTCGGCCTCGACAAGCTGCCCTGGAGCAAGGCGGCGCTGCATTTCCGCACGCGGGTGGAATTCCTGCGCAAATCGGAAGGCGACGAATGGCCGGATCTCTCGGACGCCGGGCTGGCGCGCACCGCCGCCGAGTGGCTCGAACCGATCCTGATGGACAAGACGGCGCGCGGCGAGATCGGCGCCGACGAACTGTCGAACGCCGTCATGGCGCCGGTGCCGTGGAATCTGCGCCGCCGCCTCGACGACGAGGCGCCGACCCATTTCACCGCGCCGACCGGCTCGCAAGTGCCGATCGATTACGAGGCCGAACAGGGGCCGACGGTCTCGATTCGCGTGCAGGAACTGTTCGGCCTCGCGCAGCATCCGGCCATCGCCGGCGGCCGCGTGCCGCTGGTGATCGAGCTGTTGTCGCCGGCGCATCGGCCGGTGCAGGTCACGCGCGACCTGCCCGGCTTCTGGCGCGGCAGCTACGGCGACGTGAAGACGGAAATGCGCGGCCGCTATCCCAAGCATCCCTGGCCCGACGATCCGCTCACCGCGCCCGCCACGCGGCGCGCCAAGCCGCGCGGACAATAGCTTCAATTCGACCGTACTTCTTTACCCGCCGCTTACGACGCGGGTACGGCGCCACCACGCGTTAAGCCCAACTTGGGCGCGCCCGTGCGAAAACCCGCGCGCATCAATTCGGGCCTCGTCATGCGCCAAATTCTGATCGTTGCCGCCGCGCTGCTGGTGGGCGGCGGCTACGCCGCCCGCTATGCGGACCATGCGATATCGGGCAACCAGCCGGCACAGGCCGCGTCCGTGCAGCGGGTCGACGAGCCGCGCCCGCCGGTGCATTCCGGCCGCACGCTGACCCTGAATGCCGACCGCCTGGGGCATTTCCGCACCGAGGGCCGCATCGACGGCCGTTTTGTCGAATTCGTGGTCGACACCGGCGCATCGCTGATCGCCCTGCGCGCCTCGGATGCCGCGCGCGCCGGCATCTGGCCGCGGCCGGACGACTACACGGCCGTCGTTTCCACCGCCAACGGCAAGATCAAGGCGGCGCCGGCCAAGCTCGGTCGCGTCGAGGTCGGCGGAATAACGGTCTATGACGTGCCGGCGCTGGTGCTGCCGGACGACGCGCTCGAGGTAAACCTGCTCGGTGACGCCTTCCTGTCACGGCTCAGGCGCTATGAATACGCCGGCGGCCGCCTGGTGCTGGAGCAATAGGCATCCGCCACTCCGGCCCGCATTGTCGGGACCGCTTTGCCCGGTTCCCGCGTTAGGCTATTGAACCCCCGCCTGGCTCCCATCTCCTGCTTTCGAGGACCGCGATGTTTCCGACGCCCAAGCCCGCGCTGACGCCCAATACCTACGCTTACGAGTCCTCGCCGCTGGTCAAGCCGACCGGCTTCCGCGAATACGACGCGCGCTGGCTATTGGAGAAGGAAATCAACCTGATGGGCGTGCAGGCGCTCGGCATGGGCCTCGGCACGCTGATCCGCGAAATGGGCGTGAAGCCGGAAATCGTCACCGGCCACGATTTCCGCAGCTATTCGGCCGCGGTGAAGATGGCGCTGGTGTCCGGCCTCATGGCCGCCGGCTGCCGGGTGCACGACATCGGGCTCGCGATCACGCCGATGGCCTATTTCGCGCAATTCGCGCTCGACGTGCCCTGCGTCGCCATGGTCACCGCCTCGCACAACGACAACGGCTGGACCGGCGTGAAGATGGGCGCCAATCGGCCGCTCACTTTCGGCCCGGACGAGATGACGCGGCTGAAGGAGATCGTGCTCGGCGCCAAGTTCGCTCTCGAGGGCGGCGGCTCCTACGTCTTCGTGGAGAATTTCCCCGAACGCTACATCGCCGACCTCACCAACCGGCCGAAGCTCACGCGCAAGCTGAAAGTGGTCGCCGCCTGCGGCAACGGCACCGCCGGCGCTTTCGCGCCGCGCATTTTGGAAGCGGTCGGTTGCGAGGTGGTGCCGCTCGACTGCGAGCTCGACCACACGTTCCCGCGCTACAATCCCAACACCGAAGACATGAAGATGCTGCACGCCATGCGCGACGCGGTGCTGGCGAACAAGGCCGATGTCGGCCTGGGTTTCGACGGCGACGGCGACCGCTGCGGCGTGGTCGACAACGAGGGCGAGGAGATTTTCGCCGACAAGGTCGGCGTGATGCTGGCGCGCGACATGTCGTCGCTGCACAAGGGCGCGACCTTCGTGGTCGACGTGAAATCGACCGGCCTGTTCCTCACCGATCCGGTGCTGAAGGAAAACGGCGTGAAGGCCGATTACTGGAAGACCGGCCACTCCTACATCAAGCGCCGCGTCAACGAGCTTTCCGCGCTCGCCGGCTTCGAGAAGTCCGGCCACTTCTTCTTCAACAAGCCGTTCGGGCGCGGCTATGACGACGGCATGATCTTCGCGCTCGCGGTGTGCGACATGCTCGACCGCAATCCGGGAAAGACCATGGCCGACTTGCGCAAGGCGCTGCCGCGCACCTGGGGCTCGCCCACCATGGCGCCGCATTGCGACGACGAGAAGAAATACGCCGTGGTCGATGCGGTGGTGAAGCATTTCGAACAGGCCAAGGCCAAAGGCGGGAAGGTCGCGGGCGAGGCGATCCGCGATCTCGTCACGGTCAACGGCGTGCGCGTGACGGTGGAGGACGGCACCTGGGGCCTGGTGCGCGCCTCGTCGAACAAGCCGGAACTGGTCGTGGTGGTGGAAAGCCCGGTGTCGGAGCAGCGCATGCGCGAGATGTTCAAGGCGGTGGACGCCGTGCTGCGCACGCACCCGGAAGTGGGCGAGTATAATCAGACGATTTGAGCTTCGCCGTCGTCCCCGCGAAAGCGGGGACCCAGTACTCCGCAGCCTGTCGAGAGCACACGGCGTACTGGGTCCCGGGTCTCGCTGACGCTCGTCCGGGACGACACCGATGAGTCTGTCCCCGCTTTCGCGGGGCGTGACGGCCGGTAAAATGGCTTCATGCGCATCGCCATTCTCGGTGCCGGTCCCGCCGGCCTTTATCTCGCCTTCCTGATCAAGCGCCGCCGGCCGGACGCCGACATCGCGGTGGTCGAGCAGAACCCCGCCGGCGCCACCTGGGGCTTCGGCGTCGTATTCTCCGACCGCGCGCTCGAATTCCTGCGCGAGGACGACGAGCAGACCTATGCGGCCATCCTGCCGCACATGGAATCCTGGAACGACATGACGCTCAACCATCGCGGCGAGCGTGTCGTCATCGACGGGGTCGGCTTCGCGGCCATCGGCCGCCTGCATCTCTTGCAACTGTTGCAGGCGCGGGCGCGCTCGGTCGGCGTGGAGCCGGTCTACGGCCGCGTCGTGCAGTCGCTGGACGAGTTCGACGGCTGCGATCTGGTGGTCGGCGCCGACGGCGTGAACTCGCTGGTGCGGCGCACGCATGCGGCGGAATTCGGGGCGAGCAGCGTGCTGCTCGGCAACCGCTTCGCCTGGTTCGGCACCGGCAAGCGCTTCGAGACGCTGACGCAGACCTTCGTCGAGAACGAGCTCGGGGTCTTCAACGCGCATCACTACCGCTATGCGCCCGACATGAGCACCTTCATCGTCGAAACCAACCAAGCGACATTCGAGCGCGCCGGTTTCGCCGGCATGACCGAGGCGCAAAGCCGCGCTCTGTGCGAGCGCATCTTCGCGCCAACGCTCGACGGCCATCCGCTCGTTTCGAACAATTCGATCTGGCGGCAGTTTCCGCTCATTCACAACGAACGCTGGTCGTGCGGCAACCGCGTGCTGCTCGGCGACGCGCTGCACACGGCGCATTTCTCGATCGGCTCCGGCACGCGGCTCGCGATGGAAGACGCCATCGCGCTCGACAAGGCGCTCGCCGCGCATGGCGAGGACGTGCCGGCCGCGCTCGCGGCCTACGAGGCGGCGCGGCGGCCGATCCTGGAAAAGCTGGTCGCCGGCGCCAACAGCAGCATGCACTGGTACGAGCATTTCGCCGGGCACATGCGGCTGCGGCCGGCCGATTTCGCCATGAGCTACATCACGCGCTCCGGCCGCGTCGATCTCGAGCGGCTGCGCAAGCTCTCGCCGAAGTTCGTGGCGTGGTACGAGCGTGCGCGCGATGCATGACTTGCGTGTCCCGGACGCGGTGCAACACGAAGCGAAGCGGCGTGTTGCACCGCTGATCCGGGACCGTTGCGGATTGCGGCGGTCCCGGGTCTGCAGCGCACCGTTTCACGCTGCGCTGCGCCCGGGACAGGGCGTCACCCATTCCTTCCCTGCGCGCGCAGCGTGGCCAAGCCGATGCCCGTGGAATCGAAACCGCCATCGACCGCCAGCACCTGGCCGGTGATGTAGCTCGCCCGCTCGCTGCACAGGAAATAGATGGCTTCCGCCAGTTCCTCCTCGAGCCCGTAGCGGTTGAGCGGCATGTGGTCGTGATAGTCCTGGCGGATCTCGGGCGTGTGCACGGCCTTCGCCATCGCGGTATCGACCGGTCCCGGCGCCACGGCGTTGACGCGGATGCCGAGCGAGGCGAGTTCGGCCGCCTGCTGCTTGGTCAGGTGCGCGAGCCCGGCCTTGCTGGTCCCGTAGGCGGTGCGCAGCGTGGAAGCGCGCAGGCCGGAGATCGACGTGATGTTGACGATCGCGCCGCCGCCCGTGTCGCGCATCAAGGGCGCGGCCGCCTGCGTGCACAGGAACGGGCCGGTCAGGTTCACCGCCAGCACGCGCGACCAGTCTTCGTAGGTGACGTCGAGGATCGGCTTGAAGATGGCGATGCCGGCATTGTTGACCAGCGCGTCGAGCCGGCCGAACCGCTCGGCGATCGCAGCGAGTGCACGCGCGACGCCGGCCGGATCGGCCACGTCGCAGGTGATCGCCATGGTCGCCTCGGGCGCTGCGAGCGCGGCGAATGTGCGCGCGAGATTGTCGCCGTCGATGTCGAGCAGCGCCACCTGCCAGCGATCGGCGAGGAAACGTTTGGCGGTCGCCAGCCCGATGCCGCGCGCCGCGCCGGTGACCAAGGCGACTTTTTGCGTTTCAGCACTCATGTGTCCCGCCCGATTTTGCCGCGAGAAGTCCTATCGCATTTGGACGGCCGGTCGCAAATGCACCGCCCCCGCGCTTGTGTCGCGCAAGCCTTCAAGCAATAGTGCCGGCGCATCGGGGGAGCCGCGCCGTCGTCGCAGGCGCAATAAGATCGGGGGTTTCATGCGTTTGTCAGGTGTTCTGATGGCGGCGTGCCTGTATGCCGCGGCGACGTCGCCGGGCGTCGCGCAACAGGTGGAAAGCGACAGGCCGAGCGCGCCCGCCGCGTCGCAGGCGGGCAATTATTTCACGCTCGAGGTCTGCAATTACAACCGGCGCACGACCTATGTGGCGGTCTCGAGCCGCGCGGCGCCGAACGCGGGCGAGTGGTACGTCACCGGCTGGTGGGGCGTCCAGCCCGGCCAATGCCGCGATATCGGACACTTTCCGAAGCCCTACATCTACCTGCACGCGGACGATTTCCGCGGCGGGCATTGGAACGGGCGCGACGCGCGCATCTGCGTCGAGAAGCAGAGGTTCAAGCGCGTGAACTACGGCGGCTACAAATGTTCAGGACCGCTGCTGCGCGGCTTCTACAAGAAGCACGTGACGTCGGGCAAATTCGTCTGGCGGCTCACGCCGAACTGATCGCGCGCCGTCGGGGGACCGCCGCGCCGCGGTCCCCACCGGCTCAATCCGCCTCTTCCTTGAAGGTGTCGCGGAAGGGGTGCGCCGGATAGACGCCGAGGATCGTCAGCTCCTTGGAGAAGAAGGCGAGCTCTTCCAGCGCCAGCACCAGCGCGCGGTCGTCGGGATGGCCTTCCACGTCGGCGTAGAACTGCGTGGCGAAGAAATTGCCGCCGATCATGTAGCTTTCGAGCTTGGTCATGTTCACGCCGTTGGTGGCGAAGCCGCCGAGCGCCTTGTAGAGCGCGGCCGGCACGTTGCGCACGCGGAACACGAAGGTGGTGATGGTCTTGCCGTTGCCCGGCGGCGCCCAGTTTTTCTCGCGCGACAGCACGACGAAGCGGGTGGTCGAATTGGATTCGTCCTCGACATTCTCCTTCAGGATGTCGAGGCCGTAGATCTCCGCGGCGAGCCGCGAGCCGATGGCGGCGCGCGTGATGTCGTTCGCCTCGGCCACTTCGCGCGCGGAGCCCGCGGTGTCGGCGGCGACCACCGGCTTGAGCTTCAATTCGCGGATGACGTTGCGGCACTGGCCGAGCGCCATCACGTGGCTCTGCACGGTCTTGATCGTCTTCAGGCTGGCGCCCTTCGGCGCCATCAGCTGATTGCGGATGGGCAGGAACCACTCCGCCACGATGTGCAGGCGCGAGGTCGGCATCAGGTGATGGATGTCGGCGACGCGGCCGGCGACCGAATTCTCGATCGGGATCATGCCGAGATCGACGTCGCCGTTGCTGAGCGCGGAGAAGCAGTCCTCGAAGGTCGGGCAGGGGATCGGCTGATAGTCCGGATAGGCCTCGCGGCAGGCGATGTCGGAATTCGCACCCGGCTCGCCCTGGAAGACGATTTTCTTACGCTGGCTCATGTCTGTTCCTGGCTCGTGCCCCGATTCAGAGCTTGGCATGACGTCGCGGTATGCCCGGATGCGAACTTCCGGATCGAAGGACACCGGCAAACGTAACGATCCGGTGCCGTTCGGTTCGCAAATCCGCTCGAATGGCTCGCGGCGAGCGTGCAGCGAATTTCGGAACCACGACACCAGGCCGGTGTCCCGTACGCGCTAGGCAACGCCTTCGTCAACAGTGAGTTCGCGCCGGCGCGTGACGGCGCGCCCCCCGATGGCGGGCGCGCCGGGCGCCGGCGCGGCGGCAAGCCGAACCGCTGTCAGCCGGGCCGGTTTTGAGCGGGCGTCGCGCCTGCGAGCATTGCCCGCGCTTTTTCCAGGTCCTCCGGCGTGTCGACGCCGAGCGGGACGCTTTTGACGATGGCGATGTCGATGCGCATGCCGGCGTCGAGCGCGCGCAATTGCTCGAGCCGTTCGCGCTGCTCGCCGGCCGACGGCGGCAGCTTGACGAAACGCTCGAGCGCGGCGCGCCGGTAGGCATAGAGTCCGATGTGATGGTAGTGCGGGCCGGGGCCGGCGGCGTCCGCCCGCGTGAAAGCGGTCGCCCGCAGCCGGCCGGGCGCGAGCGGCTCGCCATGCGCTTTCACCACGTTGGGATTGGTCAATTCGGCCGGATCGGTAATCACCGCGGCCAGCGTGGCGATATCGACGGCGGGGTCGGACAAAAGCGCGATCGCGGCGCGGATGTCGCCCGGGTCTACGGTCGGGAGATCGCCCTGCACATTGACCACGATGCCCCAGTGGTGCTTGGGGTCGAGGGCCTCGAGCGCCTCGAAAATGCGGTCGGAACCGGAGACGTGGTCGGCCCGCGTCATGATGGCGCGCCCGCCGGCCTTTTCGACCGCCGCGGCGACCGCCTCGCTGTCGGTCGCCACCGCCGCCTCGCCGGCGCCGGCGGCCTCGGCCCGCCGCAGCACGTGCACGATCATCGGCGTGCCGTGAATATCGGCCAGCGGCTTGCCCGGCAGGCGGGTGGAGGCGAGCCGCGCGGGGATTAGGATGATGGCATGGCGCATGAGCGAACCGCCCGGCCGCCCCTCGGAATAGGGCGAATGTCGACTGTGCGGGCCGCTTATACGGGTTGCCAGAACGGAGGCAAACCGGTATCTGTCCGCCGCCGCCTTGTGACCTCGGCGGCGAACCCGTCCCGCACCGCTCTGCCCGTTCCCGGGAGCTCCATTTCGATGAATTCCTTCGAGCTGAATAAAGTCCTCGGCGCCATCCTCGGCACCTGTCTGATCCTGCTCGCGCTCAACATCGGCGCCGGAGCGCTGTTCGCGCCCGCCAAGCCCGCCAAGCCGGGCTTCGCGATCGCCGTCAAGGCCGAAGGCGAGACCGGCAAGGGTCCGGCCAAGGCTCCGGAGAAGCCGATCGGCGTGCTGCTCGCCTCCGCCAATGTCGAGAAGGGCAAGACCATCGCCAAGCAGTGCGGCGCCTGCCACACCTTCGAAAAGGGCGGCCCGAACCGCGTCGGCCCGAATCTCTGGAACATCGTCGAGGACGAGCGCGGCAAGGATCGCGGCGGCTTCAACTTCTCGGCGGCGATGAAGGCGAAGGGCGGCGAGTGGACCTACGAGGAGCTGAACAAGTTCCTGGCCAATCCGCGCAGCTACATTCCGGGCACGGCGATGACCTTCGCCGGCATCTCCAACGACCAGCAGCGCGCCGACGTGATCGCCTATCTGCGTACCCTGTCGGACAGCCCGAAGCCGCTGCCGAAGGCGGAAGCCGCGGCCCCGGCCGAGGCGCCGAAGGAGGCCCCGGCCGCTCCCGCAGCCAAGCCGGCGGAGCCTGCTGCTCCCGCCAAGTAATTGTCGGTGCATATTCCGATATCGTCCTGCGGCCGGGCTTTTGCCCGGCCGTTTCGTTTTCGCGGGGGCGGAACCCGAAGGCCCCGCCGCCTCTTGCCCCGCAGGACACGCACGGATTGTTGATGCGGCGGGGTGCGGCATGGGGCTTCGCCGCTGGCCGCGGACCGAAAAACCGACATAATCACCCCCGATTGCGTCGCTACACGTCATCGCTCCACGCGCAGGAGTTTATTTGCATGAAGTTTTCTCGCCGGACTGTTCTACGTGCCACCGCTGCCGGCCTGGTGACGCCGGTCCTCGGGGCGCTCGGCCCGCGCGCTTGGATCGGCGCCGCGGCGGCCGAGACGGCGGGCGGCGCGCCGGCCTGGCGGCACGGCCTGTCGCTGTTCGGCGACGTGAAATATCCGGCGGGGTTCAAGAATTTCGAATACGTGAATCCGGCCGCGCCGCAGGGCGGCACCGTGCGTTTGTCCGGTTTCGGCACTTTCGACAATTTCAACGAGGTCGTGGCGCTGGTGAAGGGCAACCTCGCCATGGGCACGAACCTGTTCAACGAAACGCTGATGACCGCGTCCTTCGACGAGGTCTCCACCGAATACGGGCTGCTGGCCGACGCGGTGCGCCACCCGGAAGATCATTCCTGGGTCACCTACCGGGTCAACGCCAACGCCAAGTGGCACGACGGCCAACCGGTCACCGCCGACGACGTCATCTTCTCTTTCAATGTCCTGAAAGAAAACCGCCCCGACCTCGCCGCCTATTATCGCCATGTCACCAAGGCCGAGAAGACCGGCGAGCGCGAAGTGACCTTCACGTTCGACGGCCCGGGCAACCGCGAACTGCCGCATATCGTCGGCCAGCTCACCATCTTCCCGAAGCATTGGTGGGAAGGCACCGACAAATCCGGCAATAAGCGCAATATCGCCGCCACCACGCTCGAGCCGCCGCTCGCTTCCGGGCCTTACCGCATCAAGGAATTCACGCCGGGCCGCTCCATCGTCTACGAGAGAGTCGCGGACTATTGGGGCAAGGATCTCAACGTCAATATCGGCACCAACAATTTCGAGCAGGTCCGTTTCGAATATTTCCGCGATTCCACCGTCGCGCTCGAAGCCTTCAAGGGCGACCAGATCGACTGGCGCACCGAGACCAGCGCCAAGGATTGGGCGACGGCCTATGATTTCCCCGCCGCTCGCGAGAAGAAAGTGGTGCGGGAGGAATTCGCGCAGACCAGTGTCGGCGTGATGCAGGCCTTCGCCTTCAATATCCGCCGCGACAAGTTCAAGGATGGGCGGCTGCGCCAAGCCTTCAACTACGCGTTCGATTTCGAGGAAATGAACCGGCAGCTGTTCTACGGCCAGTACAAGCGCATCGACAGCTATTTCTTCGGCACCGAGCTTGCTTCGAGCGGCGTGCCGCAGGGCATGGAGCTCGCGATTCTCGAGACCGTGCGCGCCGAGGTGCCGGCCGATCTGTTCACCAAGCCCTACGTCAATCCGGTCAACGGCAACCAAACGGCGGTGCGCAACAATCTGCGGCGCGCGCTCGCCCTGCTGCGCGAGGCCGGCTACGAGGTCCGCGACACGAAACTCGTCAATGCAAAGACCGGCGCGCGGTTCTCGGTGGAGATCCTGCTGGTGCAGCCGGCCTTCGAGCGCGTCGCCTTGTTCTACAAGCCGGCGCTGGAACGCCTCGGCATCGATGTTTCGGTGCGCACGGTCGATACGTCGCAATACGAGAATCGTCTGCGGCAGTGGGACTACGACATCATCGTCGCGTCCTGGGGCGAGTCGCTGTCGCCCGGCAACGAGCAGCGCGGCTATTGGGGGTCGCAGGCGGCCGACATCCAGGGGTCGCGCAACCTGATCGGGATCAAGAACCCGGCGGTCGACACCCTGATCAACCGCATCGTCTATGCCAAGAGCCGCGAGGAACTGGTCGCGGCGACGCATGCGCTCGACCGCGTTCTGTTGTGGAATCACTACGTGGTGCCGCAGTGGAGCTATCCGTACCAGCGCACGGCGCGCTGGGATCGCTTCGATCATCCGAAGACCATGCCGAAATATGCCGCGTCGGCCTTCCCCACCATCTGGTGGTGGGACAAGGACAGGGCAGCCAAGGTGCCGTCGCGGTCGTGATGGTGTCGGCTTTCCACACGGCAGGGCTCGGTTCCCCCCTTGCGGGGCAGGCTGGCCGGCGCAGCCGGCCCGGAGGGGGATAAGTGTCGAAGGGACGAATGGCCGAACCGACTCTGTTGCCCTCCACCGCATGTCGCCCCCGCAAGAGGGGAGGGCGTTCGTTGTCGCGCCGGCACGCTCTGCTCTTGGGCGCGGCGACCGTCGCGAGTTTCGGCCTTCCAAGAAACTCGCTTGGCCAGGCCGCCCATCCGGCCGAGCGGCACGGCATGTCCGCTTTCGGCGATCTCGCGCTGCCGGCGGATTTCGCGCATTTCCCCTATGCCGATCCGCATGCGCCCAAGGGCGGCACCTATTCCGAGATCGTTTCGAGCCGCGGCTATAACGGCTCGTTCCTCACTTTCGATTCGCTCAATGCGTTCATCCTGAAGGGCAACGGCGCCTTCGGCATGGACATGACCTTCGCCACGCTGATGGCGCGCTCCGGCAACGAGCCCGACGCCATGTACGGGCTGGCCGCGCGCGCGGTGCGCATCGCCGACGACGGGCTGACCTACACGTTCCTGCTGCGCTCCGAGGCGACATTCCACGACGGCTCGCCGCTCACCGCGCATGACGTGGTGTGGTCGCTCGCGACGCTCAAGGACAAGGGCCATCCGATCATCACCCAGCTTCTGCGCGACTTCAAAGGCGCGGAGGCGGCCGACGACCGTACCGTTGTCGTGCATTTCGCCGCGAAGCGCGGGCGCGACGTGCCGTTGTTCGTGGCGGGGCTGCCGATTTTCTCGCGTGCCTATTACGCGACGCAGCCGTTCGATCAGACGACGCTCGCGGTGCCGCTCGGCAGCGGCGCCTACAAGGTCGGCAATGTCGACGTCGGGCACTTCATCGAATTCCATCGCGTGAAAGACTGGTGGGGCGCCGATCTGCCGGTGGCGCGCGGATTGAACAATTTCGACGTGCTGCGCTTCGAATACTACCGCGACCGCGAAGTCGGCTTCGAAGGCTTCACCGCCGGCAATTATCTCTTCCGCGAGGAGTTCACCTCGCGCACCTGGGCGACGCGCTACGACTTTCCCGCCTTCAAGGACGGCCGCGTCAAGCGCGAGATTCTGCCCGACGATACCCCGTCGGGCGCGCAGGGCTGGTTCATCAATACGCGGCGGGAAAAGTTCAAGGACCGCCGCCTGCGCGAGGCGCTGATCGACGCCTTCGACTTCGAATGGACCAACAAGAACATCATGTACGGCGCCTACCAGCGCACGCAATCGGTGTTCGAGAATTCGCCGATGAAGGCGACCGGCAAGCCGGATGCGGCCGAGCTGGCGCTGCTCGAGCCGTTCCGCGGCAAGCTGCCGGACGAGGTGTTCGGCGAGCCCTACCTGCCGCCGGTGACCGACGGTTCCGGCCAGGACCGGCGCTGGCTCCGGCGCGGCGCGCGTCTCTTGGGCGAAGCCGGTTTCGTCCTCAGGGACGGCAAGCGCGTGCTGCCGGACGGCACGCCGATCACGATCGAGTTCCTGATCGACGAAGCGACCTTCACGCCGCATCACCAGGCCTATATCCGCAATCTCGGCGTGCTCGGCATCGAGGCGACATTGCGCATCGTCGATCCCGTGCAGTTCCGCAAACGGGTCGACGATTTCGACTTCGACATCACGGTGGCGCGGATGAGCTTCTCCTCGACGCCGGGCGATTCGCTGCGCACCTATTTCTCCGCGCAGGCGGCGGCCACCAAGGGCTCGCAGAACCTCGCCGGCATCGCCGATCCGGCGGTCGATGCGCTCATCAATACCATCATCGCCGCCAGGACCCGGGAGGAACTCGTGACCGCCTGCCGGGCGCTCGACCGCGTGATCCGCGCCGGGCGCTATTGGATTCCGCACTGGTACCTGCCGGCCCACCGGATCGCCTATTGGGACGTGTTCGGCCGCCCTGCGACACAACCGCGCTACTTCCGCGGGATCCCGGACAGCTGGTGGTATGACGCCGCGAAGGCTGGAAAAGCCGAAAAGAAGGGTTAGCTCGTCGCTTATGGCCGGATTTCTCGCCGTACGTCGCGTTTACCCAACGCGCGGCATTTCGTTAAATCTATGCAACGTGGGCGGGGCCGAGTTGCGTATGCCGGCCGCGCCTTTATCTTGCCCCGAGGCGTGGATGCCCGGCGCGCGGCCGGGTGTGACGGCCCGAAAGACATCCTGACGCGACATGACCGCTTATATCGTCCGCCGCCTGCTGTTCATGATCCCGACCATGTTCGGGATCATGCTGGTCGCCTTCGTCGTCGTGCAGTTCGCGCCCGGCGGCCCGGTCGAGCAGGTGATCGCCAAGCTCTCGGGCGCCGACACCGGAGCGACCTCGCGCATTTCCGGCTCGCCCGGCGGCGACTTCGGCGCGCGCGGCATGGCGCCCGGCGCCGCGCAGGCGGACGCCGTCACCGCCAAATATCGCGGCGCGCAGGGGCTCGATCCGGAATTCATCAAGAAGCTGGAGAAGCAGTTCGGCTTCGACAAGCCGGCGCCCGAACGCTTCTTCATCATGCTGTGGAACTACATCCGCTTCGACTTCGGCAAGAGCTATTTCCGCGACATCAGCGTGCTGCAGCTGATCAAGGAGAAGCTGCCGGTTTCGATGTCGCTCGGCATCTGGATGACGCTGCTCACCTATCTCATCTCGATCCCGCTCGGCATCCGCAAGGCGGTGGATGACGGCTCGCGCTTCGACATGTGGACATCGAGCGTGATCATCGTCGGCTACGCCATTCCCGGCTTCCTGTTCGCGATCCTCCTGATCATCCTGTTCGCCGGCGGCTCGTTCTTCGACTTGTTTCCCTTGCGCGGCCTGGTCTCGGAGAACTTCTGGCAGCTGCCGTGG
>Ga0182748_1000369_pt1 | contig 48604 bp, 46 predicted proteins | sample eDN3rd37CKraftOP_FD_128877 | JGI IMG/M metagenome (GOLD analysis project Ga0182748, IMG submission 128877) | Enriched Organic Plus compost microbial communities from Emeryville, California, USA - eDNA 3rd pass 37_C Kraft OP (version 2) (version 2) ... | reverse complement strand
GGCGCCACCGGCAGCAGGTAGAAGGACAGCGCCCCGGCCAGCGCCACGCCCAGGCAGAGCAGCGTGGTCGCCACCGGACGGACGATGAAGGGCGCGGAGACGATCATGGCTGCGTCGCGGGCCTGCCCGCCGGCGTGCGGCGCCGCGCAAGGCGGTCGAACATCAGGTAGATGACCGGGGTGGTGAACAGCGTCAGCACCTGGCTGACCAGCAGGCCGCCCACCATCACCAACCCCAGCGGATGCCGCAGCTCGGCGCCGGTGCCGGTGGAAAGCATGAGCGGCAGGGCGCCGAACAGCGCGGCCAGCGTGGTCATGAGGATGGGCCGGAAGCGCAGCAGCGCCGCCTCGTGGATGGCCTCGCGCGGCGACAGGCCGCGGCCGCGCTCGGCCTCCAGCGCGAAGTCGATCATCATGATGGCGTTCTTCTTGACGATGCCGATCAGCAGGATGATGCCGATGATGCCGATCATGTCGAGGTCGGTGCCGCTGAGCAGCAGCGCCAGCAGCGCCCCCACGCCGGCCGAGGGCAGCGTCGAGAGTATGGTCACGGGGTGGATGTAGCTCTCGTAGAGCACGCCCAGCACGATGTACATGGTAACGATGGCCGCCAGCACCAGCCAGAGGGTGCTGGTGAGGGAATCCTGGAAGGCCAGCGCGGCGCCCTGGTAGCGGGTTTCGACGCCGGCCGGCATGCCGATTTCCTGCTCGGCCGCGGCGATGGCCCGTACCGCCGAGGACAGCGACGCGCCCGGCGCCAGGTTGAACGACACGGTCACCGCGGGAAACTGGTCGAGCCGGTTCACGGCCAGCACCGAGCGCCCTTCGCTCACGCGCGCCACGGCCGACAGCGGCACCTGGCCGCCGTCGGCGGCGGACAGGTGGATGCGTTCCAGCGCCTGCGGCCCGTCGCCGAACTGCGGCAGCACCTCCAGCACCACCCGGTACTGGTTGGACTGCGTGAATATGGTGGAGATCAGCCGCTGGCCGAAGGCGTCGTACAGCGCCTCGTCGATCTGGGAAGCGGTGATGCCCAGGCGCGAGGCGGCGTCGCGGTCGATCTCGACCCAGGCCTGCAGGCCCTGGTCCAGCAGGTCGTGGGTGACGTCGGCCAGCTCCGGCGCGCGGTTCAGCCGCTCGACCAGCCTGGGCGTCCATTCGCGCAGCACGCCCAGGTCGGGGTTGGACAGCGTCATCTGGTACTGGGTGCGGGCGACGCGGTCTTCGATGGTGAGGTCCTGCACGGGCTGCATGTAGACCTGCATCCCGTCCTGCCCCGCCTCGAAGGCCTGCCGCAGGCGCTGCACGACCTCGGGCAGGGTCGCGTCGCGTTCGCCGTGGGGCTTGAGCGAGATCTGCATTCGCCCGGCGCTCAGCGTGGCATTGCTGCCGTCGACCCCGATGAACGACGACACCGACTCGACCGCCGGGTCGCGCAGCGCGATGCGCGCCACGGCCTGCTGGCGCTCGGACATGGCCCTGAACGACACCGACTGCGGCGCCTGGGTGACGGCCTGGATCAGGCCGCTGTCCTGCTGCGGGAAGAAGCCCTTGGGAATCGCCGCGTACAACGCCACGGTCAGGGCGAAGGTGCCCAGCGCCACCAGCAGCGTCGCCCCCTGGTGGCGCAGCACCACGCGCAGCATGCGGTCGTAGCCGGCGATCAGGCGCTCGACCCACGCGCCGGCGGCGCGGTAGAAGCGCCCGTGGCGCCGCGCGGATTCCGGCTTGAGCAGGCGCGCGCACATCATGGGCGTGAGCGTGAGCGACACCGCCAGCGAAATCAGGATGGACACCGCCAGGGTAACGGCGAATTCGCGGAACAGCCGGCCCACCACCTCGGTCATGAACAGCAGCGGGATCAGCACCGCGATCAGCGAGAAGGTCAGCGAGATCAGCGTGAAGCCGATCTGCTGCGCGCCCTTGAGCGCGGCCGCCATCGGCGTCTCGCCCTGCTCCAGGTGGCGGGCGATGTTCTCGATCATGACGATGGCGTCGTCCACCACGAAGCCGGTGGCGATGGTCAGGGCCATGAGCGTCAGGTTGTTGATGCTGAAACCCGCGAGGTACATGACGCCGAAGGTGCCGATCAGCGACAGCGGCACCACGATGCCGGGAATCAGCGTGACCGTCAGGCTGCGCAGGAACAGGAAGGTGACCATGACCACCAGCGCCACGGACAGCATCATCTCGAAGCGGACGTCGTCCACCGAATCGCGGATGGTCTGCGTGCGGTCGGCCACCACGGACAGGTCCAGCGTGGCCGGCAGCGCCGCGCGCAGCTGCGGCAGCATGGCCTGGATGCGGTCGACCACGTCGATGACGTTGGCCCCCGGCTGGCGCTGCACGTTGAGCAGGATGGCCGGCTGGTCGCCCACCCAGGCCGCCTGGCGCACGTCCTCGGCGCCCTGCACCGCGCGCGCCACGTCCGACAGCCGCAGCGGCGCGTTGTTGCGGTAGGCGACGATGAGGTCGTTGTAGGCCGTGGGGGATTCGAGCTGGTCGTTGGCGTTGATGGTGATCGCGCGCTGCGGGCCGTCCAGGTTGCCCTTGGGCTGGTTGACGTTGGCGCCGACGATGGCGCTGCGCAGGTCGGACAGGCCCAGGCCCGCGGCGGCCAGCGCCTGGGGATTGACCTGCACGCGCACCGCCGGGCGCTGCCCGCCCGCCACGCCGACCAGGCCCACGCCCGGCACCTGCGACAGCTTCTGGGCCATGCGGGTGTCGATAAGGTCGCGCACCTGCGGCAGCGGCATGGTGGGCGAAGTCACCGCCAGCGTCAGCACCGGCGCGTCGGCGGGGTTGACCTTGTTGTAGGTGGGCGGCACCGGCAGGTCGCCCGGCAGCAGGTTGGAGGCCGCATTGATGGCGGCCTGTACCTGCTGCTCGGCGACGTCCAGCGGCAGCTCCAGGCCGAACTGCAGGGTGATGACCGAGGCGCCGCCGGAACTGGTGGAGGACATCTGGTTCAGCCCGGGCATCTGCCCGAACTGGCGCTCCAGCGGCGAAGTCACCAGCGAGGTCATGACGTCCGGGCTGGCGCCGGGATACAGCGTGACCACCTGGATGGTGGGATAGTCGACCTCGGGCAGGGCCGAGACGGGCAGCAGGCGGTAGGCGATCAGGCCGGCGATGAAGATGGCCACCATCGACAGCGCCGTGGCCACCGGCCGCAGGATGAAGGCGCGCGACGGATTCACGGAGCCGGCCTATCCGCCGCGCCGGCCGCGTCGCCCCGCCGGGGGCGCGGCCTGCTCGCCGGTCTGGCCGGCCGGGCTGAGCGCGCCGCCCGGCGTGGCGGGTATGTCCGTCTGCGGCGAGACCACGTCGATCTTCGAGCCCGCGCGCAGGCGGTCGGTGCCTTCGACCACGACGCTTTCGCCGGGCTGCAGGCCCTGGTTGACCGCCACCCAATCGCCGTTGATGGGGCCGAGCTCCAGCGCGCGGACTTCGGCCGTGCGGTCCTCGCGCGCCACGAACACGAAAGCGCCCGACGAGCCCTGCTGCACGGCCGCGGTGGGAATGGCCGTGGCCTGCGGCCGGGTCTCGACCAGCAGCCGGACATTCACGAACTGGTTGGGAAACAGCGCCTGGTCCGCGTTGTCGAAGCGGGCCTTGAGCTTGACCGTACCGGTGGCGACGTCGATCTGGTTGTCCACGGTCTCGAGCTCGCCCGTGGCGATGCGCACGGTGTCGGCACGGTCGTAGGCCTCGACGCGCAGCTTGCCGCCGGCGCGGATCTGCGCCAGCACTTCCGGCAGCTGGGTCTCGGGCAGGGTGAAGGTGACGCTGATGGGCTGGGTCTGGGTGATGACCACCAGGCCGCTGGCGTCGCCGCCGGAAACCAGGTTGCCCTGGTCGACCTGGCGCAGGCCCAGCCGCCCGCCTATGGGCGCGGTGATGCGGGAATATTCGAGCTGCAGCCTGGCGTTGTCGACCGCAGCCTGGTCGCTCTTGAGCACGCCTTCGTACTGGCGCACCAGCGCCGCCTGGGTATCGAGCTGCTGGCGGGGGATGGATTCCTGCTTGTACAGCACCTGGTAGCGTTGCAGGTCGCGCCGCGCGTTCTCGAGCTGCGCCCGGTTCTGCTGCAGCTGGCCTTCGGCCTGGGCCAGCGCCACCTCGAAGGGGCGGGGATCGACCTGGGCCAGGAGGTCGCCGGCCTGGACGACCTGGCCTTCCTGGAAGGCCACCTTGACCAGCTCGCCGTCGACCCGGCTGCGCACCGTGACCGTGTTGTAGGCCGTGACGGTGCCCAGCGCCCGCAGGATGACCTCTATGTTCTGCGTGCGCGCCTGCTCGACCTTGACGGGCACGGGCATGTCCGCCATGCCCGCCGGCCCGCCGGCCATGGGACCGCGGGCAGCCCGGCCGGACGGCCCGGGCTGCGGCCCGGCGCCCGGCTGCAGCACCCACCAAAGGACGGCGGCCAGGGCCAGGGCGGCGACGGCGATCCCGGCCAGGCGGCGGTTACGGCGGGGCGGGGCAACGGGGGGGCTTTCGGGCATGGAAGCATCCGGCACAAACGGCGAGAGCCGCTATTGTCCAACAGACCGCGCCCGGCCGGCTGCCGGCTGAAATACCCCGCAACAGGATTCGTCGCCCCCGGAGCAGCCGGCGGCCGGCGCTCAGGAGTTGCACAGGGCCATCTTGAACCCGACGTCGCGACCCGCCGGCTGCGGCTTGAGTTCGCCGTCCTGGGTCGAGAAGCGGATCCAGACCATGTACTTGTTGGCGCTGATTTCCGGGAAAACGCCCTGCGCGTCGTCGATCCAGACCCGCAGCAGCTGGTAGACCTTGCCGCCCAGCATCTGCTGGTAGGCGCCCTGCTCGGCGACGATGTCGTTGCTGCGGCCCGATTCCCGCAGCAGCCGCAGGGCGATCGCCATGCCCTCGTAGAGCGGCAGCAGCGGCATCATCCAGCTCTGGAGATCCTGGCAGCGCACGGACTCCGGCTTGTTCTGCCACGCGAAGTAGGAAGGCATGTCGACCTGGGTGGCGCCGCCCGGCACCGCCAGCCGCCCGCGCAGGCTGACCAGCCATTCGTTCTCGCGCAGCGCCTGCCCCGTCTTGCCCTGGCTGGTCAGCGCGGATGCGACCCTTTCCATGTCGCGCAGCATGCCGTCGAGCGCGTCCTGCGCCACGCCGGGATGGTCGCGCAGGCCCTGCAGCACCTGCCGCTGGCGCTCCAGGTCCTGCAGAATGCCGGTCTTGGCGTCGGTGCGCTCGGTGGCGTCGAGGATCTCGAAGAGCGTCGAAACCGCGACCTGATGCATGCGGGCGTCGCCCGGCCGCGAAAAGAAGAACAGCCGGTCGAACAGATATTCCAGGCGCAGCAGCGCCCGGATGCGTTCGTTGAAGGGGTATTCGTAAAGAATCACGCTCGATACGGACCCGTCGAAAAAACCGGCGTCTGCCGGGCGTTATCCAAAAGGGCCGCCGCCGGAGCGGCCGAAGCCCGAAGCCTGCGCCAGCTCGCGCCAGCGCTCATGCTGCATTCTCGCACGCTCGCGCAGCTGGCCGGGCGTGGTGGCGCCGTCGTTGACGATGACGTCGTGGGCGGCGGCGAGGCGCGCCTCGCGCGTCGCCTGTGCCGCCATGATACGACGGATGGTGGATGCCGTCAGCCCGCTGCGCGCCTGCACCCGCGCCAGCTGGGTATCGGAATCGCAATCGACGACGCAGACGCGGTCGACGCGGCCGGCCCAGCGGCCCGACTCCACCAGCAGCGGCACGACGAACACCAGGTATGCGCCGCGCGCCCGAGCGGCCCGCTGCGCGGTGCATTCGGCAATGAGCGGATGCAGGAGGGCTTCCAGCCGCCGCCGGGCCTGCGCGTCCGCGAACGCCAGCTCCCGCATGGCGGCGCGGTCCAGCGAACCGTCCCCGGCCACGACGGCCGGCCCGAATTCGGCGGCAAGCGCCGCCATGGCGCCGCCGCCCGGGCCGGTCAGCTCGTGCGAAATGCGGTCGGTGTCGATGACGGCCGCACCCCAGGCCTCGAGATAGTCCGCCACCCGGGTCTTGCCCGAACCGATGCCGCCGGTCAGGCCGATGCGCAGCAACCGCCCGCCGGCGGGCGGCTGGGCGGCCGGATCGGCGGCGGCCAACGGGTTGGCCGGTTTGGCCGGGCCGGCGGGGCCGATGAGGCTGCCGGGGTCGGCGGAAGCGATCGAATCTACAGAATCGGTCGGACCGGCGGGGCGGGACGGGCCGGGTGCGCGGCGGGGCATGCGCGGCTCCTCAGAAAAAGCCGGACGGCGGCCCGCCCAGCAACAGCGCCAGGCCGGCCGCGGCCAGGTAGGGCCCGAAGGGCAGCGGCTGGCTGCGGCCCGCGCGGCCGGCGGCGACCAGGGCCAGGCCGACCGCCGCGCCGGCCACCGACGCCCCCAGCAGCAGCAGGGGCAAGGCGGCCGCGCCCAGCCAGGCCCCCAGGGCGGCCAGCAGCTTGAAGTCGCCGTACCCCATGCCTTCGCGGCCGGTCAGCAGGCGGTAGGCATGGAACACTGCCCACAGCACGAGATAGCCCGCCGCCGCACCCAGCACCGCCTGCTCGAGCGGCGCCAGCGCGCCGCCCAGGTTGACCAGCAGCCCAGCCCACAGCAGCGGCAGCGTCAGACTGTCGGGCAGCAGGGAATGCCGCAGATCGATGCAGGCCAGTACCAGCAGCGCGGCGCACAGGCCCATGGCGGCCAGCGCCAGCGGCGTGGGGCCGAAGCGCCAGGCGCAGGCCAGGAACATTAGGGCCGCGCCGGCCTGCACCGCCGGCCGGCGCCGGGACAGCCGGCCGCCGCAGGCCGCGCAGCGGCCGCGCCGCAGCAGCCAGCCGGCAAGCGGCAGCCGGTCCGGCCAGGCGGGCGGCGCGCCGCAATGCGGGCATGCGCCGGCGGCCCGGGCCGGCTCGGCGACGGCCGGCGGCGCGCCCGGCAGCTCGCCGCACTGCGCGCGCCAGTCGCGCTCGATCGCGGCGGGCAGCCGGTCCACGACGCCGTCGAGCCACGCGCCCAGCAGCAGGCCGGCCAGCGCGGCCAGGCAGGCGGCAGGCAGGGGATCGGCCAGCGTGGCGAACCAGAAACCGGACATGGAAAACGCGGGCGCCTCGATTCTATGGATTGCATGGGCCCGATGCGGGCAAGACAAGCCTGCCGGCGCGGCCAAGACAGGCATTATTCCGGTCCGGCGCAGTTTGCACAAACCGCGCCGGCCTGCGCGCACGGCCGTGCGAATCCGCGCAGGGCGCCGCGCGAACCCGTGCAGGGCGGCCGGCAAATGCGTAGAATCGGTCCGTACCCCACAGACGGACTCCTGCCATGCCCCGCCCGCCCAGCACCGCGCTTTCGCAGTCCCTACGCCTTGCCCTGCTGCCGGCGGGCCTGTCGATGGCCGCGCTGGCCGCCGGCTGCGCCCAGCAGCAGGAACGCGCCGGCTATTACGACCCCCCGCCCGCCAGCACGATTACCGACGCGCAATCGCAGTTCCAGGACGCCCGCGGCCGCTCGCTGGTGCGCGCGCCGTCGCAACTGCAGATCGCGCTGCGCCCGCCCCCGCAGCAGAAGCCCGGCCAGCCTCAGCCCGGCACCGCCCCGGCGCAGGAATCGGTCGCGGTCTCGGCCGTGGAAACGGCCCAGGCCGAAGGCGGCCCCCAGCCCGCCGCCATCGACCAGGTTCCGGCCGACCCGGCCGCGCCCCCGGTGGTAACGTCGTCCGAGGCCGCGCGCCAGCCCGAAGCCCACCCGGCATCGACGCTCTTTCCCCAGGCCCAGACCTTCCTGGGGACGCTGCCCTGCTTCCAGCCCGACATGCGCTGCACGGCCCAGCGCATCACGCTGACCCTGGCGCCCAACGGCCGCTGGCGCGCGCGGGCCGCCTACCTGGACACCGACCGCCAGAGCGGCTCGGCCCAGACCGACCAGGGCTGCTGGCGGTCCATCGCCGAACGCCCGCCGCGCGTGATCCTGCTGGCCGCCAACGGCAGCGTGCGGGCGGAACTGGCCATGGTCGCCAACAACGTACTGCGGCTGCGGGCGGTCAACGGCGTGTCGCCCAACCTGAACTACAGCCTGACGCGTCAGCCCGACCTCGACCCCATAGACGAGCTGTCGGGGCGGCCGGCGCCTGCCTGCGAATAGGCCGGGACCCGTCGGCCCGGGCCGGCTCAGTCCTGCGCGCGGGCATAGCGCCCCGACAGGTCCCGGCCAGGGTCGGGATGCCGCGGCGCCTCGCCGTCCAGGCCGGCGACGGGCTCCAACAGCAGCAGTTCGGTGACGGCGCCCGCCGGCGCGTAGACCCGCCGCACCAGCTCCACGGCATTGCGCACGCCCATCTTGTGGAAAATGCGGGCCCGGTGGGTTTCGATCGTGCGCATGGAGATGCCGAGCTCCAGCGCGATCACCTTGTTGGGCTTGCCCGCCGCCACATAGCCGATGACGTCCCGCTCGCGCGGGGTCAGGGCGGCCATTCCGGTGGCCGCCTTGTCGGTGCGTTTCACGATGTCCTCCCTTCAGCAGTGGCGCCAGTGTGGCAGGAGGACCCGGGCCGCGTAAGCTGTCAGTTCTGACAGCTAGGAATAACCCTAGATCGGGTTGACACCCGCGGCGATGCGGCGGCCCGTCAAAGCTCGAGGTTGTCGATCAGCCGCGTGGCGCCCAGCCTGGCCGCCGCCAGCGCCACCAGCGGCTCCCCGGCCTGCGCCTGGCCGGGTTCGGGCGGACGCAGGTCCATCTGGCGGCGCACCGCCACGTAGTCGACCTTCCAGCCGCGGGCCTGCAGGTGGGCCGCGGTCTCGCGCTCGAGAAGGCCGGTATCGGTCTGGCCGTCGCGCAGGCGCTGGCGCAGGGCCTGCAGGGCCGCGTACATGGCGGGCGCCTCGGCCCGCTCCTCGGGGCGCAGGTAGACATTGCGCGAGGACAGCGCCAGCCCGTCGGCATCGCGCACCGTCTCGTGGGCCAGCACTTCCACCGGCAGGCGGAACTGCCGGCACATGTTGCGCACCACCATGAGCTGCTGGTAGTCCTTCTTGCCGAACACCGCCACACGCGGCTGCACACAGGAAAAGAGCTTGAGCACGACGGTGCTCACGCCGGTGAAGAAGCCGGGCCGGAACTCGCCTTCCAGGATGTCGCCCAGGTCGGCTGGCGGCTGCACGCGATAATTCTGGGGCTCGGGGTACATTTCGCGCTCGTCGGGCGCGAACAGCACGTAGACGTCGCGTTCGCGCTCGAGCTTCTCGATGTCGGAAGCCAGCGTCCGGGGGTAGCGTTCGAAATCCTCGCCCACGCCGAACTGCAGGCGGTTCACGAAGATGCTGGCCACCACCGGGTCGCCGTGCTGGCGGGCGAGCTTCATCAGGGCCAGGTGGCCGGCGTGCAGGTTGCCCATGGTGGGCACGAACGCCACCCGCAGCTGCCCGCGCAACTGGTCGCGCAGATCCTCGATGGTGTGTACGACTTTCAAGGGTGTCTCCGTTGCGCGGCTCGGGCCGCGTTCATGCGGCGCTGGCGTAGGCCAGCCGCACGTAGATGGGCGCGTAGGGTTCGGCCTGGGTGATGTCCAGCAGGGATTCGCGCGCGAGCTCCAGCAGCGCCAGGAAATGCACGACCACCACGGCCGCCGGCGCGCCTTCCTCGATGCGCTCCAGGAACAGCTCGCCGAATTCCATGAAGCGCACGTCGTTCAGCCGGCGCAGGATATGCGTCATGTGGTCGCGCACGGACAGTTGCTCGCGCGTGATGTGGTGGTGGGCGTTGAGGCGGGCGCGCTTGAGAATGTCCGCCCAGGCCGCGCGCAGGTCTTCCACGCTGACTTCCGGCAGCGCGCGCTCGACGCTCAGGTCGGCCCAGGCCTGGGCCCGCACGAAATCGCGGCCGGCCTGCGGCAGCGCGTCCAGCTTCTGGGCCGCCAGCTTCATCTGCTCGTATTCCAGCAGCCGGCGCACCAGCTCGGCGCGCGGGTCCTCGGGCTCCTCGCCGGTGTCGGACTTCTTGACCGGCAGCAGCATGCGCGCCTTGATCTCGATCAGCATGGCCGCCATGAGCAGGTATTCGGCCGCCAGTTCCAGGTTGTGGGTGCGGATCTGCTCGACGTAGGACAGGTACTGCCTGGTGACCTCGGCCATGGGAATGTCGAGGACGTTGAAGTTCTGCTTGCGGATCAGGTAGAGCAGGAGGTCCAGCGGGCCTTCGAAGGTTTCCAGGAAGACTTCCAGCGCGTCGGGCGGGATGTACAGGTCCTGGGGCATGGCGAATAAAGGCTCGCCGTACAGGCGGGCCAGCGCCACGCTGTCGACCACATCCGGCGTGCTGTCTACCGGCGGCTGCACGAGAGCGTCCAGGTCTTCGCCGGACACGGGGGACGGCGGCATCGCGCGCGGCCGTCAGTCGACGTCGCTCTGGTACACATAGGGCCGCTGCGGCACCCGGCCGGCGCGGAACCCCTCGAGCAGTTCGCTGTCCAGCTGCTTGTCCCAGAGCAGGGAACGGCCTTCGCGCTGGCGACGTTCCACGTCGGGGTGGGCTTTCTTGTAGTCCTGCAGGAAGCGGGTGACGTCGGATTGGTAGTGGCTGGGCATAGGACAGCGGCGGCGGAGGACGCGATGCGGCAAGTTTACTTCAGGCGCGCCAGTTACAATCGGGCGATGCCAGCAGCCAGCTCCGAACCCGCCCCGAACCCAGCCCCTCCACCCGCCCCGCCCTCCCCCGACACCCGGCGGGCCGCCCGCATGATCCCCTTCATCGTCGGCTGCGCCCTGTTCATGCAGATGCTGGACTCCACCGTGGTGGCCACCGCGCTGCCCGTCATGGCGCAGGCGCTGCATTCCACGCCGGTGCGGCTGAACGTCGCCATCACCTCCTACCTGCTGGCGGTCGCGGTGTTCGTGCCGGTCAGCGGCTGGGCGGCCGACCGCTTCGGGGCCCGCCGGGTTTTCATCTCGGCCATCGCCCTGTTCACCCTGTCGTCGGTCGCCTGCGCGCTGTCGCAGACCCTGCTGCAGCTGGTGCTGGGACGGGTGGTGCAGGGCATCGCCGGCGCCATGATGGTGCCCGTGGGGCGCATCATCCTGCTGCGCACCGTGCCCAAGCAGGACCTGCTCAAGGCCATGTCCTTCCTGTCCATGCCGGCCCTGCTGGGGCCGGTCATCGGGCCGCCCCTGGGGGGCTTCCTGGTCACCTACGCCTCCTGGCACTGGATCTTCCTGATCAACATCCCGTTCGGCGTGGCCGGCATCGCGCTCATCCTTAAGTACGTCCAGGAAATCCGCGACGTCGACGCGCCGCCGCTGGACGCCGTCGGCTTCTTCCTGAGCTCGGTCTGCCTGGCCGCCCTGGTCATGGGCTTCGAATCCATCGGCCGCGACATGATCCCGGTGCCCGCGCAGCTCGGCATCATCCTGGCCGGGGCGCTGTGCGGCTGGCTCTACGTGCTGCATGCACGGCGCGCCGCGCATCCCATCCTGGACCTGGGGCTGATGCGCATCCCCACCTTCGCGATTTCCACCCTGGGCGGCAACCTGTGCCGCTTCGGCGTGGGCGCCATGCCTTTCCTGCTGGCCATGCTGCTGCAAGTGGGGTTCGGGCTGACGCCCTTCGCGGCCGGGCTCATCACCTTTGCCAGCGCAGCCGGCGCCCTGCTCATGAAATTCGTCGCCACCGGCGTGGTGCGGCGCTTCGGCTTCCGGCGCGTGCTGATCGGCAACGGGCTGCTCACCACGGTGTTCATCCTGGCATGCGTGGGCTTCACCCCCGCCACGCCGGTCTGGGCCATGATCGCCGTGCTGCTGGTCGGCGGCTTCTTCCGCTCGCTGCAGTTCACCGCCATCAACACCCTGACCTACGCCGACATCTCCGCGAGCCAGATGAGCCGCGCCAGCAGTTTCGCGGCCATGGCGCAGCAGATAGGCATCAGCCTGGGCGTGGGCGTGGCCGCCGTCACGCTGAACCTCAGCATGGCGGCGCGCGGCGCCGGGCACCTGGCGGTCGTCGACGTCGCGGCCGGCTTCGTCGCCATCGCGCTGCTGACCGGCAGCTCGGTGCTGTCCTTCATGAAACTCTCGCCGCACGCCGGCGACCAGCTCAACCGGGCCGCCGGCGCCGGCCGCGCGGCCGGCTGAGCGGTTCGCGCGGCCGGGCTCAGTTCAGGCTGGCGCCCGACAGCCGGACGATTTCCCGGTACTTGTCCTTTTCGCGGACGACCATCTCCGCGAACGCCTGCGGCGAGGTCGGCTGCGCGTCCGAGCCCATCGCCAGCAGCCGCTCGCGCACTTCCGGATCGCGCAGCGCCTGCGCATAGGCCTGGTTCAGCTTCTGCACCACGGCCTCGGGCGTGCCGCCGGTGGTGAACACGCCGAACCAGGTGCCCAGATCGAAGCCCTTCACCCCCGATTCGTCCACCGTGGGCACCTGCGGCAGCAGGGACGAGCGCGCCAGGGTGGTCACCGCCAGCGCTTCGACCTTGCCGTCGCGGATCAGCGGCGCCGAGGCCGCCAGGTTGTCGAACATGAAGTCGGACTGCCCGGACAGCAGCGCCAGCTGGGCCGGCGCCGCGCCCTGATAGGGAATGTGCACGGCGTCCATGCCGGCGCGGGCCTTGAGCAGTTCGCCGGCCAGGTGTCCGGCGCTGCCGTTGCCGCCGGAACCGTAGTTCAGCTTGCCGGGGTTGCGCCGGGCGTAGCCGATCAGGTCCTGCAGCGTGGCGATGCCGTTGGCCGCGGCGAATTCCCGGTTGACCACCAGCACGTTGGGCACCGAGGCCACCAGTGTCACCGGGGCGAAATCCTTGACGGGATCGTAGGGCAGGCTGGCGAACAGCCAGGGGTTGATGGCATGCGTGGCCACCGCCCCCATCACCAGGGTGTAGCCGTCGGGCCGCGCCTTGGCCACCGCGTCCGCGCCGATGTTGCCGCCCGCCCCGGGGCGATTCTCCACCACCACGGGCTGGCCCAGCGGCTCGCGCACTTTCTCGGCCAGCAGGCGCGCCATGGTGTCCAGCGGGCCGCCCGGCGGATACGGCACGACGAAGCGCAGCGGCCGGGACGGCCAGGGCGCGTCCGGGGCGGCGGCGGCCGGCCCCGCCGAAAACCCCGCGGCCGCGGCCGCGCAGGCGAACAGGCCGCGCACCAGGGCGCGGCGAACCGAATACGATGTTTTCACTTGGAGCCTCCTGTGTGCCCGGATCCGACCGGGCCGCAGCATACACCGGCCTCGCCGCCGCGGGGACCGGGCCCCTCCGGAACGGCCGCACCGCAGGCAGCCCGACGCCATCCCGGACCCGCCCCGTACCGGCGGCTCGCGGCACCCCGACGCCGCAACACCCGGCGGTCCAGGCCCGGCCCCGGGGCGGCCAAGGGAATCCGGGGCTCAGTGCAGGATCTGGCTCAGGAACAGCCGGGTGCGCTCGTTCTGCGGGTTGTCGAAGAACGAATCCGGATCGTTCTGCTCGATGATCTCGCCGCGGTCCATGAAAATGACGCGGTCGGCCACCTTGCGCGCGAAGCCCATCTCGTGGGTGACGCACAGCATGGTCATACCGGACTCTTCGGCCAGGTTCACCATCACGTCCAGCACTTCCTTGACCATTTCGGGGTCCAGGGCCGAAGTCGGCTCGTCGAACAGCATGATCTTGGGGCTCATGCACAGCGAGCGCGCGATCGCCACCCGCTGCTGCTGCCCGCCCGAAAGCTGGCCGGGGAACTTGCCGGCCTGCTCGGGGATGCGCACGCGCTCCAGGTATTTCATGGCGGTGGCCTCGGCCTCGGCGCGGGGCCGCTTCAGCACCCACATGGGGCCCAGCGTCAGGTTTTCCAGCACCGTCAGGTGGGGAAACAGGTTGAAATGCTGGAACACCATGCCCACGTCGCGCCGGATCGTCTCGATCTGCTTCAGGTCGTTGGTCAGTTCCGTGCCGTCGACGACGATCTTGCCCTGCTGGTGTTCCTCCAGCCGGTTGATGCAGCGGATCAGCGTCGACTTGCCCGACCCGGACGGCCCGCAGATGACGATGCGTTCGCCGCGCGCGACGTCCAGGTCCACATCGCGCAGCACGTGGAACTGGTCGTACCACTTGTTGACACCCTGCATGCTAATGATGGCATCCGACATGCCTGTACTCCCGATGGGCGCGGCCGGCATCCCGGCTCAGCGCTTGTACCCCGTGGCCAGCCGTTTCTCGAGCTCGCGGCTGTACTTGGACATGGAAAAGCAGAATACGAAGTAGATCAGCGAAATGAAAACGTAGGCCTCCACCCCGAAGCCCCGCCACGCCGCGTCCGACAGCGCGGCCTTGGCCGCCAGCGTGAGGTCGAAGATGCCGATGATCACCACCAGCGAGGTGTCCTTGAACAGCGTGATGAAAATGCTGACCAGCGGCGGGATCACGATGCGCAGCGCCTGCGGCAGGATGATCTTGCGCATCTGCTGCCAGTAGCTCAGGCCGAGCGAATCGGCCCCTTCGTACTGCCCCTTGGGGATGGCCTGCAGGCCGCCGCGCACGGTCTCGGCGATGTAGGCCGCCGCGAACATGATGATGGCGATCTGCGCGCGCAGCAGCTTGTCGATGCTGAAGCCCTCCGGCAGGAACAGCGGCAGCATCACCGACGACATGAACAGCAGGCTCACCAGGGGCACGCAGCGGATCAGCTCGATGTACACCACGCACAGCACCTTGATGGCGGGCATGGGCGAGCGCCGGCCGAGCGCCAGCAGCACCCCGAACGGAAAGGCGAAGGCGATGCCGAAGGTGGCCAGGATCAGCGTCAGCGGCAGCCCGCCCCAGAGGCCGTTCTCGACGTAGGTCAGGCCGAACACGCCGCCCCACATCAGCACGGCCGCGGCGGCCAGGCCCACGGTCCAGATCACCGCGAGCGAGCGGTTCCAGAAGCGGCGCATGCCGCTGCAGACGATTACCGCGACCAGGATGACGGTCACCAGCAGCGGCCGCCACTGCTCGTCGTAGGGATAGGTGCCGAACAGGATCAGCCGGTGCTTTTCGGCGATGAAGGCCCAGCACGCGCCGCCGGACTCGCGGCATTCCTGGGCGGTGGACGCCGTGAAATTGGCGCTGAAGAAAGCCCAGTCGAGCAGGGCCGGCACCGCCATCAGCACCAGCCAGGCGGCCAGCACGGTCAGCAGCGCGTTCAGCGGCGACGAGAACAGCTGGGTGCGGATCCACACCCAGGCGCCGACGTGGCCGCTTGGAGGCGGGCGTCCCTGGTCCGGGGAAGTCGCGGCAGCGGGGGCGTTCATGTCAGCGCTCCACCAGCGCAATGCGCTTGTTGTACCAGCCCATGAACAGCGAGATCGACAGGCTCACGGTCAGATAGGCGGCCATGATGATGAGGATGCCCTCGATCGCCTGGCCGGTCTGGTTCAGCGTAGTGTTGACCACCGAGACGATGTCCGGATAGCCGATGGCCACCGCCAGCGAGCTGTTCTTGGTGAGGTTGAGGTATTGGTTGGTCATGGGCGGCACCATGACCCTCAGGGCCTGGGGCAGCACCACCAGGCGCAGCACCAGCGCGCGCCGCAGGCCCAGGGCGCCGGCGGCTTCCCATTGGCCGGCGCTGACCGCCTCGATGCCCGAGCGCACTACCTCGGCGACGAAGGCCGAGGTGTAGATCACCAGCCCCGTGAGCAGGGCCGCGAATTCCGGCGTGAGCGTGATCCCGCCCACGAAGTTGAAGCCCCTGAGCTCGGGCATGACCACCGTCAGCGAGGCTCCGCTGGCCAGCCAGCCGGCCACCGGCAGGCCGACCAGCAGCGCCAGCGCCGTGCGGCCCAGCGGAAAGACGCGCCCGGTGGCTTCCCGGCGCTTTTCGCCCCAGTGCGCCAGCGCCAGCGTCGCCACGATGGCCAGCACCAGGCCCCATAGCATCCAGTCGAGGGCGTCGCCCTCCAGGCTGGGCAGCTTCAGCCCGCGGTTGGACACGAACACTCCCGGCAGCGGATGCGCCGCCTGCCGGGGCCCCGGCATGTTCTCGGTGATGAGCGCATACCAGAAGAACAGCTGCAGCAGCAGCGGGACGTTGCGCACGACCTCGACGTAGACCGCCGACAGCCGCGACACCAGCCAGTTCTTGGACAGCCGGCCGATGCCGATGAAAGTGCCCAGGAGGGTGGCCAGCACCAGCCCGATGGCCGCCACGCGCAGCGTGTTGAGCAGGCCCACCCAGATGGCGCGTCCGTAGGTATCGGCGGGACCGTAGGCAATGGGCGATTCGCCGATGGCAAAGCCCGCCTCGCGGCCGATGAACCCGAAGCCGGTGGAGATATTGCGCGCCGCCAGGTTGTGCAACGTGTTGGAAACCAGGAACCACACTCCCAGCGCCACCAGCCCGACGGCGATGACCTGGTAGATGATCGAGCGGACGGACGGGTCGTTCCAGGACAGGCGGCGGGCGGGGGCCGCCCTGGGTGGCGTCTTGCTAGTCGTCATGGGAGCTCGCGGAAATCTGCGGCGTCCGGCCGGTCGCCGGACCGCCCGCTCCGGACCCGGCCCGCCTCCCGGCAGGGCGGGCTCCGGACGGGCGGCGCGGGCAGCCGCCCGCGCGCCGCCAGGAGCCGGATCAGCGAACCGGCCAGCCGTACATCAGGCCGCCGTCGCGCCACGAGCGGTTCAGGCCGCGCTCCAGCTTCATGGCGCTGCTCTGGCCGAGGTTGCGCTCGAAGCTTTCGCCGTAGTTGCCGAGGGTCTTGATGATGTTGTAGGCCCACTTGTCGTCCACCCCCAGGTTCTTGCCCATGCCCGGCGTCACGCCCAGGATGCGCTGGATGTTGGGGTTGGAGCTCTTGGCCATCTCGTCGACGTTCTGGGAGGTGATGCCGTATTCCTCGGCCTCGAGCCAGGCGTTGAGCGACCAGCGGACCACGTTGAACCACTGTTCGTCGCCCTGGCGCACCATGGGGCCCAGCGGTTCCTTGGAGAAATCTTCGGGCAGGATCACGTAGTTGTCGGGATTTTCCAGCGTGGTGCGGGTGGAAGCCAGCTGCGACTTGTCGGTGGTGAAGGCGTCGCAGCGGCCGGCCGAGAAGGCGCGCACGATTTCGTCGTACTTTTCGATGACCACGGGCTTGAACTCGAGCTTGTTGCTGCGGAACCAGTCGGCCAGGTTCAGTTCGGTGGTGGTGCCGGGCTGCACGCAGACGGTGGCGCCGTTCAGTTCCTTGGCGCTCTTCAGACCGAGCTCCTTGGAAACCATGACGCCCTGGCTGTCGTAGTAGTTGACGCCCGCGCCGATCAGGCCCAGGGTGGTGTCGCGCGAAAGCGTCACGGTGGTGTTGCGGGTCAGGACGTCCACCTCGCCGGACTGCAGGGCGGTGAAACGCTGCTGGGTGTTTAGGGGGGTGACCTTGAACTTGCTCGGGTCGTTGAACATGGTGGCGGCGATGGCGCGGCACATGTCCACGTCCAGGCCCTGCCACTGGCCCTTGCTGTCGGCGATGGAGAAACCCGGGATGCCCGTCGATACGCCGCATTGCACGAAGCCTTTCTTCTTGACGGCGTCGAACGTGGCGCCGGCATGGGCAGCGGTGCCGGCGGCGAAAAGTGCCGTGCCGATCGCGGCTAGCTTGAGGAACTTCATGGCGAATCTCCCAGAGTTGTTGACGAGGGTCGGCGACTGCGACGACTGGCGGCCGCCCGTCTGAGGCGATGGTAGGCCCGTGCGCCCGCCACAGCAAGAGGGTAATCCCTTGTAACGAGGGACACAACCCTGTCGCCGCGGCCTTCGCCGGCGGGCGGTTAATATTGCGGTTTCGCCGAGAAACAGGATCGTCCGCGCCTGCGCCATGATCGAATTCCAGCATGTTTTCAAGTCCTACGGACGCGGCCGGAACATCCTGGCCGACATCAGCTTCCGCGTGACTGCCGGGGAATTCGTCTTCGTTTCGGGCCCTTCGGGCGTCGGCAAATCGACCCTGCTCAAGCTGGTGGCGGGCCTGGAGCCGCCCAGCCGCGGCGCCATCCAGGTCAACGGCCAGCGCATCGACCGGCTTTCTGCGCGCGCGCGGCCCTACCTGCGGCGGGCGGTGGGCGTCATCCTGCAGGACACGCACCTGCTGTTCGACCGCAGCGCCATCCAGAACGTCACGCTGCCCCTGGCCGTGACCGGCCTGGCCACCGGCCAGGCCCAGGCCCGCGCGCGGGCGGCCATCGAGAAGGTCGGGCTCTCCGGCAAGGAACCGCTCACCCCCATCGAGCTTTCCGGCGGCGACCAGCAGCGCCTGGCGATCGCCCGGGCGATCGTCAACCGGCCGGCCATCCTCATCGCCGACGAGCCTACCGCCAACCTCGACCACGAAAGCGCGCGCCGCATCATGGAAGTGTTCCGCGATTTCAACCGGGTCGGCGTCACCATGCTGATCGCCTCGCACGACCAGGCGCTGATGGCCGAGCACGCCACCCGCACCCTGCGCATCGAGCCCGGCCGGTTCGAAGACATCGGAGGCCCCCGCGCATGAAAAGCTGGCTGCGTCAGCATCGCTACGCGCTGCGGATCACGCTGCGGCGCCTGGCGCTGCAACCCTTCTCTTCGCTGGCGAACCTGCTGGTGGTCGCGCTGGCGCTGGCCCTGCCGCTGCTGGGCAGCGCCATCCTGGTCTCGGTCCAGCCGGTCGCCCGGCAGGTCTCGGTCACGCCCGAACTCACGCTGTACCTCCAGACCGACGCGCCGGCCGGCGCGGCGCAGGCCGTGGCCGGACGCATCCGCGCAGAATACGCCGGGCAGGTGGCCGGCGTGCGGGTCGTTGCCCGCGACGACGCCCTGGCCGAACTGCGGCGCAACCCCTCCTGGGCGCAGGCGCTGGCGGTGCTGCCGGACAATCCGCTGCCGGACGCGGTGGTTGCCACGATGACCGATGCCGAAGACCTCTCGGCGCGCGCCGGCAAGCTGGCGCAGGCCTGGGGGCAGTGGGACCATGTCGACCGGGTGCAGCTGGACAGCGATTGGGTGCAGCGGCTGGAAGCCCTGCTGCGCTTCGCGCGCATCGGCCTGGTCCTGCTGGCCGCGAGCGTCGCCGTAGTGGTGCTGGCCACGGTCTTCAACACCGTGCGCCTGCAGGCCCTGTCGCAGCGCGAGGAAATCGCCGTGGCGCGCCTGGTGGGCGCCACCGAATCGTTCGTGCGCCGGCCCTTCCTCTACCTGGGCGCGCTGACCTGCTCGGCCGCGGCGCTGGCGGCCATCGCCATCGCCGCGCTGGCGCTGCTGCCGCTGAACCGCGCCCTGGCCGACCTGTCGCGCAGCTATGACGCCGAATTCGCCCTGCACCTGCCCCATCCGGGGCTGCTGGCGCTGGCCGTGGCCGCCGCCGCCGCGCTGGGCGCCCTGTCGGCCCGCTGGTCCGTTACCCGCAATACCCGCTTTTAGGGGGGGTTCAGGCCGCTGACCGCGGCCACGCGCGCCGCGGCCTGTCGTATATTCGGGGCTCGTGCCGCCCCCGGGGCGGCCGGCTACTCGGTCCGCCCTCCTCCCGCCCCCATGCCCTTCCAGGAATCGCGCGCCACGCGCCACTATTTCGACAGCACCTTCGGCCTGCCGGCGGTCAAGGTGCTGCCCAACGAGTTCTACCTCAGCGCCGAAGACATCATGATCACCACGGTGCTGGGATCCTGCGTGGCGGCCTGCGTGCGCGACCCTGCCGCCGGCGTGGGCGGCATGAACCACTTCATGCTGCCGGAGGGCGACGCCGCCTCCCCCTCCTCGGCGACCATGCGCTACGGCGCCTACGCCATGGAAGTGCTGATCAACGAATTGCTCAAGGCCGGCGCCCGGCGCGACCGGCTTCAGGCCAAGGTGTTCGGCGGGGGCGCGGTGCTGGGGGCGATGCAGCAGACCCATATCGGCGAGCGCAACGCCCGCTTCGTCCTGCACTACCTGGAGCTGGAGGGCGTGCCGGTGCTGGCCCGGGACCTGGGCGAGGCGCATGCCCGCCGCATCCATTATTTCCCCCGCACGGGCGAGGTACTGGTACGCAGGCTGCCCGTGGACCGCCGGGCGGGAGAACTCATCGCCCGCCGCGAGCAGGCCGTGGCCCGCGAGCTCCAACAGCCCTTGCCGCCCCGGGTCGAACGCTTCGGCCGCCAGCCGGCGGCGCCTGCGCCATAATGCGGGGATCATGGATTTCGCCTCTCGCATCATCGGCTGGCAGCATGACCACGGCCGGCACGGCCTGCCCTGGCAGGGCACGCGCGACCCCTACCGGATCTGGCTGTCGGAAATCATGCTGCAGCAGACCCAGGTCGCCACCGTCATCCCCTATTACCACCGCTTCCTGGAGCGCTTCCCCGACGTGGCGGCGCTGGCGGCCGCGCCGCAGGAAGACGTCATGGCCCTGTGGGCAGGCCTGGGTTACTACGCCCGCGCCCGCAACCTGCACCGCTGCGCCCAGGCGGTCGCCGCCGAATGGGGCGGGCGCTTTCCGCCGGACGCCGGGCGCATCGCATCCCTGCCCGGCATCGGACGCTCGACGGCGGCGGCCATCGCCGCCTTCGCCTACGGCGAGCGCGCCGCGATCCTGGACGGCAACGTCAAGCGGGTATTCGCCCGGCACTTCGGCATCGAGGGCGACCCGGCCAGGCGCGAGACCGAACGGACAATGTGGGAGCTGGCCGACTCCCTGGCGGGCAGCGTCGCCCCGGCCGACATGCCGGCCTACACCCAGGGGCTGATGGACCTGGGCGCCACGCTGTGCGGCCGCGGCGCGCCGGATTGCGGCCGATGTCCGGTCGCCGGCAGTTGCGTTGCGCGGCGCGACGCGCGCCAGCACGACCTGCCCTCGCCGCGCGCGCGCAAGGCCCGGCCGGAGCGCGAGACCGGCATGCTGGTGCTGGAATGGGAAGACCGGGTATTGCTGGAACGGCGGCCCGAACCCGGGATCTGGGGCGGCCTGTGGAGCCTGCCCGAATTCGGGCCGCAGGAAGACCCGCGCGCGGCCTGCCTGCGGCTGGGAGCCGCGCCGGAAACCGTGTGGCCGCTGGCGCCCTTCGCCCACGCCTTTACCCACTATCGCCTGCACGTGCACCCATTCCTGGTGCGCGCGCGCCCGCAGGCCGCGGCCGAGGGCCTGCCGGACCGGGCCTGGACCGGCCTGGCCGACCTGCCGGGCACGGGCCTGCCCGCGCCGGTGCGCAAGCTGCTGCAAGGCCTGTACGAACACGACGGCACGCGCCTGCCCCTCTAGGGGGTGCGGTCGCGCCAGGCCGCCGCCGCGCCGGGAATCAGCGTTCCGGCGGCTTCCAGCGGCTGATGCTCATCAGCATGCCGCAGGCGATGCCCAGGGTGAGCAGCGCCGTCCCCCCGTAGCTCATGAAGGGCAAGGGCACGCCCACCACCGGCAGGATGCCGGTCACCATGCCGATATTCACGAACACGTAGATGAAGAACACCATGGTCAGCGCCCCCGCCAGCAGCCGCGCGAACTGGCTGCGGGCGCGCACCGCGATGGCAAGGCCGCGCGCCAGCAGCAGGCCGTAGAGCACCAGCATCAGTACGCCTCCGTACAGGCCGAATTCCTCTGCGTACACGGCGAAGATAAAGTCGGTGGTGCGCTCGGGGATGAAGTCCAGGTGGGTCTGCGTGCCCTTCATGTAGCCCTTGCCGTACATGCCGCCCGAGCCGACCGCGATCATGGACTGTATGGTGTGGAAGCCCTTGCCCAGCGGGTCGGAACTGGGGTCCAACAGCGTGCAGACCCGGTGCTTCTGGTAGTCGTGCAGCACCACCCAGTCGGTTTCGGGCCGGCAGAGGTCTGCCTCGTAGTAAACCAGCGACCCCACGGCCACCGCTGCGGCCAGCGCCACCGGCACCAGCAGCCGGAACGACAGGCCGGCGAAATAGATGACGCAGAACCCGGCGCCGAACACCAGCAGCGCGGTGCCCAGGTCGGGCTGCTTGACGATCAGCCCGAAGGGCAGCGCCAGCAGCGCCGCTGCCACGAAGAAGTCGCGGATGCGCACCTGGCCTTCGTGGCGCTGGAAATACCAGGCCAGCATCATGGGCACGGCGATCTTCATCATCTCGGAAGGCTGGATGCGGGTCACGCCCAGGTTCAGCCAGCGGGTCGCCCCCTTGCTGGTCTCGCCGAAGAACTCGACACCCAGCAGCAGTACCGTGCCCAGCAGGTAGAAAGGCAGCGCCAGCCGCATCAGCGCGGAAGGCGGGATCAGCGCCATCGCCCACATGGCGAGGAAGGCGATGGCGAAATTGCGGGCCTGGTCGGCGAAGCGCCAGTCGGTGCCGCCCACCGCCGAATGCATGATGGTCAGTCCCAGCGCCGAAAGCATCAGGAGTATGGCCAGCAGCGGCCAGTCGAAGGCCGTGGCCACGCGGGTGAAGACTTGCAGCAGGCGCTTCATGGCCGGGATTTCCCGGCGCCGGCGTCGGCCACGGCGGACCTGGCTGGCGAGGCGGAGGGAACGGAAGAAGCGGAGGCAGCCGCAGCGGTCTCGCCGGCCGTGGCGGGCGAAGCCGGCGCGGCGGAGACGGCCGGCGGCGCGGTCGCGCCCGAGGCGGCCGGAGCCGGGCGCAGCAGCCAGTTGTCGAACACCTGCCGGGCGAGGGGGGCCGCGACGCTGGCGCCCCAGCCGGCGTTCTCGACGATCAGCGCCAGCGCGATACGGGGATGGTCAGCAGGGGCGAAGGCCATGAACAGGGCGTGGTCGCGCAGGCGCTCGTCCACCGAGCTGGCGCGGTACTGCCCGCCGCGCAGGCTGAAGACCTGGGCCGTGCCGGTCTTGCCCGCCGCCTGGTAGGGAGCGTCCTGGAAGGCGCGGCGCGCGGTGCCCACGCGGGCAACGTCGACCAGGGCGCGCTTGATGGCGTCGACATTCTGCTGCTGCAGCGGAATGCGGCGCGGTGGCCCGGGATCGGTGGGCGTGACCGCCCCGCTGCGCGAATCCTGCACCGCATGCACCAGATGCGGGCGAATGTACTCGCCGTCGTTGGCCAGCGTGGACGTGGCCTGCGCCAGCTGCAGCAGGGTGAAGGCGTTGTAGCCCTGCCCCACTGCCACCGAGATCGTCTCGCCGGCGTACCAGCGCTGCTGCTCGCGGGTCTTGTAGGCCTTCTTCTTCCATTCGGTGGAGGGCAGGATGCCGCGCCGCTCGCCCTCGAGGTCGATGCCGGTGATCTGGCCGAAGCCGAACTGGCTGGTGAAGTCGTGCAACGCATTCACGCCGATCTCCGGCCCCAGCGAATAGAAGTAGGTGTCCGACGACACCACCAGCGCCTTGTGCATGTCCGTCATGCCGTAGGCCGCGCCGGCCGCGTTGCGGAAACGCTGCCCGCCGAACTCGAAATACCCCGGGTCGTAGATTCTTTCCTGGGCCGTGCGCTTGCCCAGCTCCAGCGCCGCCAGCGCGACGAAAGGCTTGTACGTCGAACCGATGGGATAGGTGCCGTAGAGAGGCCGGTTGATCAGGGGGTGGTCGGGGGATTCGTTCAGCAGTCGCCAATTCTCGACGTCGATGCCGTCGATGAACAGGTTGGGATCGAACGAGGGCTGGGAAACGAAGGCCAGCACCTCGCCCGTGGCGGGCTCGATGGCGACCAGCGCGCCGCGCCGGCCCTCGAAGGCCTGCTCGGCCGCGCGCTGCAGCTCCAGGTCGAGCGTAAGCATCAGGTTGGCGCCCGGCACGGGGTCGGTGCGCCGCAGCGTGCGCACGGGCCGGCCGGTGGCGGTGACTTCGACCTCCTCGACACCGGTACGGCCGTGCAGCACCTGCTCCCAGGTCTTCTCCAGGCCCTTCTTGCCCATGACGTCCGTGCCGCGGTAGTTGCCCAGCGCACCCTGCGCGTCGAGCTCATCCAGGTCGGACTCGGAAATTCGGCCGATATAGCCCAGGACGTGGGCCGCGACCGGACCCTGCGGGTACTCCCGCACCCAGCGGGCCCGCAGTTCCACGCCGGGGAACTGGAAGGCATGGGCGGAGAACCAGGCGGCTTCGGTGTCGTTCAGGTTGTTGCGCAGCACGATGCGCGCGTAGCGGCTGGATTCGGCCACGCTGCGGCGAAAGCGCCTTTGCTCGGCCGGGCTGACATAGACCACCTGGGTTAGCGTGTCCATGAGCGCGTCCAGGTCGCCGGCCACTGCCGGCACGACCTCCAGCGTATAAGTGCGATAGTTGCGCGCCAGCACGACGCCGTTGCGGTCCAGGATCTCGCCGCGCCGAGGCGGAATGGGCACCACGGCGATGCGATTGCGGTCGGCGCGGGCGGCCAGGCCCTCGTAGCGGTCCACCTGCAAGGCCCAGAAGCGAGCCGCCAGCAGGCCGAAGCAGGCCAGGATGACCGCCCCGGCCACCCATGCCCGCAGGAGGAAGCGCTGCTTCTGCTGCTGGCCGGTGTTCTTGAACTCGAACATGGGCCGCGGCCTCAGGCGGAAGAAGATTCCGGATCGTCGGACCGGCGCTGCGGCAATTGCAGCAGCCAGCCGACCAGCGGCCACAGGGCGGCGCTCAGGCAGGCGCCCACCAGCCATTTCCAGCCCGGCCATGCGCCGGCCAGCCAGGCGTGCAGGGCCAGCGTCACGGCCTGGGCGAGCACGAAGATGGGCAGCATGTGGATGGCCTGGCTCCAGAGATCGAAGCGCTGCAGCCGGCGATGCAGCGCGCAGGCGCCGTAGGTGACCAGCGTGTAGGCGAGCGCGTGCTCGCCCAGCAGGCCGGTATCGTGCACGTCCATGAGCAGGCCGAAGGCGAAGGCGGCCGTCATGCCCACCAGGCGCGGCTCGTGCACGCACCAGAAAGCCAGCACCAGCAGCAGCAGGTCCGGCGCCTGCGGCCACAACCGCCAGGGCAGCAGCGACATGAGCCAGACGAACAGCAGCGAACCCCAGACGAAGGCCGGGCCGGCCGGGCGCTCCAGGCGCTCGGGCTCGACCGACGTGGGACGCGGCACCGGGGGTTTGCGGCTGCGCAGGATCGGCTGCGTGCCGCCGGGATTATTGCGCGCCTGCACCGGGATCGGCCTCCTTGTCGGGTTCCGGCGATGCCGGGCCGGCCGGTTGGACCGCCGAGGCCGCACCGGGTTCCGTGTCGTCCACGTTGACCTGCAGCACCAGGAAGTGCCGGTAGCGCTCGGGGTGCGCCAGGGGCTCGGCCACCGCCCGCGCGAAACCCGAGGCCGTATCGCGCTCGACCTGCTCGACCCGCCCCACCGGCAGGCCGGCCGGAAACAGCCCGCCCACACCGCTGGTGATCAGCGTGTCGTCGGGACGGATGTCGGCGTCGGCCGCGAAATAGCGCACCTCGACCTTGCCCGGCTGGTTGCCGCCGAAGGCGATCAGGCGCAGGCCGTTGCGCAGCAGCTGCACGGGGATGGAGACCTGTTCGTCGGTGAGCAGCGCGGCCTCGGAGGTGGAGGGCGTGACCCGCACGACCTGGCCCACCACCCCGCCTTCGTCGATCACCGGCATGCCGGGGGCGATGCCGCTGCGGCTGCCCTTGTTGAACACCAGGCGCTGGTTGAAGGTATTGGCCGGCTCGTAGAGGACCTCGACCACCACCGCGGCCTGCCCCACGCTGTCGGTCACCCCCAGCAGCCGCCGCAACTGTGCGTTCTCGGCGGCCAGTTGCGCGGCGTGGGTGGCGACCTGCGCCAGCTCGATGCGCTGGCGCTGCAATGCCTCGTTTTCCGAGCGCACCAGGGACGCCGCGTTGACCCAGTCGTCTACCTTGACCACCAGGTCGCGCGGCAGCAGCACCGCCCGCTGGAAGGGGTACAGGCCGATGGCCAGCGCCTGGCGCAACGGCTCCAGCATGCGCCATTGGGAATCGGCAAGCAGCAGGGCCAGCGCCAGGGCGACCAGGGCGAAGAGCTTGAACTCGGCCGAGGGGCCGCGCCTGAACAGCCGGGGCGTCGCGTTCTGTTGCATGGCGTATCGGACCCCGCGCGGCCGTCCGCGCCGCCGCCGGCACGCGGGGGGCGGGCCGGCGCGGGAAGGACTAATCGTTGATGAAGATGGCGCCCAGCTTTTCCAGGTGCTCGAGCGCGTCGCCGCAGCCCCGGACCACGCAGGTGAGCGGGTCTTCGGCCACGACCACCGGCAGGCCGGTTTCTTCCTGGAGCAGCCGGTCGAGGTCGCGCAGCAGCGCGCCGCCGCCGGTCAGGGCGATACCCTTGTCGGTGATGTCGGCGCCCAGTTCCGGCGGGGTCTGTTCCAGGGCGATCTTGACGGCGGAGACGATCTGGTTGAGCGGGTCGGTCAGGGATTCCAGGATCTCGTTGGACGAGACGGTGAAGCTGCGCGGCACGCCTTCGGCCAGGTTGCGGCCCTTGACCTCGATCTCGCGCACCTCGGAGCCGGGAAAGGCCGACCCGATCTGCTTCTTGATGAGTTCGGCGGTGGGCTCGCCGATCAGCATGCCGTAGTTGCGGCGGATGTAGTTGACGATGGCCTCGTCGAACTTGTCGCCGCCCACGCGCACCGAGCCCTTGTAGACCATGCCGCCCAGCGAGATCACGGCAACCTCGGTGGTGCCGCCGCCGATGTCGACCACCATGGAGCCGCTGGCGTCGGACACCGCCAGGCCGGCGCCTATGGCCGCGGCCATGGGTTCTTCGATGAGGTAGACCTGGCTCGCGCCGGCGCCCAGGGCCGACTCGCGGATGGCGCGGCGCTCGACCTGGGTGGAGCCGCAGGGCACGCAGACGATGATGCGCGGGCTGGGCGCGAGCATGTTGCGCGGGTGCACCATGCGGATGAACTGCTTGAGCATCTGCTCGGTGACGGTGAAGTCGGCGATCACGCCGTCTTTCATGGGGCGGATGGCCTCGATGTTGCCGGGCACGCGCCCGAGCATCTGCTTGGCTTCCTGGCCGACCGCCTGGATGATCTTCTTGCCGTGGGGCCCGCCTTCGTGGCGGATGGCGACCACGGAGGGCTCGTCCAGCACGATCCCCTTGCCGCGGACGTAGATCAGCGTGTTGGCGGTGCCGAGGTCGATCGCCATATCGCTGGAAAAATAACTGCGCAGGAATCCGAACATGGGCGTCAGCTTGAAATATTGGGAGAGAACTGCAGGCGGGGTCTGCGAGGGCCGCTCGACCCCGGGCACGGGGTCAATTAAATGACGAATGATAACTTATAATCCCTTCGAAACAGCCCGTAAATTCGGGCTTTTCGAGCTTTTGTTACGGTCGGGGCGCAGGCCCGCACGGCGCTCCCGGCCCCCCTCCCGCGGCTTTCATATCCCATGGCGCTGAACGAACAAGACGTGGCCCGCATCGCCCGGCTGGCCCGCATCGACCTGACCCCGGAGCGGCGCGAACGCGCCCGGCAGGAACTGAACGGCATACTCGGCCTGATCGAACGGCTGCAAGCGGTGGACACGCAGGGCGTCGAGCCCATGGCCCACCCCCTGTCCGCGCACGAAGAAGTGGTGCTGCGGCTGCGCGAGGACGAAGTCACCGAGACCCCGTCCGAAACGCGCCGCGCCGAGCTCATGGCCAACGCCCCCGCCGCGCGGGACGGCCTGTTCCTGGTTCCCAAAGTCATCGAATAGGCGCGGCCATGACCCTGCACGAAACATTCGGCGGCATCGCCGGCCTGCGCGCCGCGCTGGACCAGCGCCGCGTCAGTGCGGTCGAGCTGGCGCAGGACGCGCTGCGGGCCGTGGCCGGGCGCGCCGACCTCAACGCCTTCCTGCACGTCGAGCCGGAACTGACGCTGGCCCAGGCCCGCGCGGCCGACGCCCGCATCGCGGCCGGCCAAGCCGGCCCGCTGTCGGGCGTGCCCATCGCCCACAAGGACGTTTTCGTCACCCGCGGCTGGCGCACCACCGCCGGCAGCCGGATGCTGGCCGATTACGTCAGCCCCTACGACGCCGCCGTGGTCGAACGCCTGGAACGGGCCGGCGCCGTCTCGCTGGGCAAGCTCAACTGCGACGAGTTCGCCATGGGCTCGGGCGACGAGAACTCGGCCTCCGGCCCGGCGCGCAACCCCTGGGACCCGGCGGCCGTGCCCGGCGGCTCCTCGGGCGGCTCGGCCGCCGCGGTGGCCGCGGGGCTGGTGGCAGCCGCCACCGGCACCGACACCGGCGGCTCGGTGCGCCAGCCCGCCGCGCTGTGCGGCGTCAGCGGCATCAAGCCCACCTACGGATCGGTCTCGCGCTTCGGCATGGTGGCCTTCGGCTCCAGCCTGGACCAGGCCGGCCCGCTGGCACGCAGCGCGAGCGACCTGCTGGCCGTGCTCGAGCCCATGGCCGGCTTCGACGAACGCGACGCCACCAGCCGCCCGTTCGAGGGCCCGCGCCCAGGCTACGAGCGCGCCGCCCAGGCCTACGCGCAGGCCGGCGCGCGCCCGCTGGAAGGCCTGCGCATCGGCGTGCCGCGCGAATACTTCGGCAATGGCCTGGCCGCGGACGTCGGCGCGGCCGTGCAAGCCGCGCTGGCCGAATTCGAGAAGCTGGGCGCGCGCCGGGTGGAGATCTCCCTGCCGCGCACCGAGCTGGCCATCCCCGCCTACTACGTGATCGCCCCGGCCGAGGCCTCCAGCAACCTGGCGCGCTACGACGGCGTGCGCTACGGCCACCGCGCCGCCGAATACGGCGACATGATCGAAATGGTCAGCCGTACGCGCGCAGAGGGCTTCGGCCCGGAAGTCCAGCGCCGCGTGCTGATCGGCACCTACGTGCTGTCGCACGGCTACTACGACGCCTACTACCTGCAGGCCCAGCGGCTGCGCCGGCTGATCGCCGAAGATTTCCAGCGCGCCTTCGCCGGCCAGTGCGACGTCATCATGGGCCCTGTCGCGCCCACCGTGGCGCGCAACCTGGGCGAGAACCGCGAGGACCCCACCGCCGACTGGCTGGCCGACGTCTACACCCTGGGCGTGAGCCTGGCCGGCCTGCCCGCCATGTCGGTGCCTTGCGGCTTCGGCAGCGGGCCGGTCAACGGCCGGCGTCCCGTGGGCCTGCAGATCGTGGGCAATTACTTCGACGAAGGCCGCCTGCTGGCCGTGGCCGAACGCTACCAGGCCGTCACCGACTGGCACGCCCGCCGGCCGGAAACGCCGCGCTGCGGCGGCCCGTCCTCCGACATGGAATCTCGATAATGGCCTGGGAAATCGTCATCGGGCTGGAAACCCATACCCAGCTGTCCACCGCCTCCAAGATCTTCTCCGGCAGCAGCACGCGCTTCGGCGCCGCGCCCAATACCCAGGCCAACGTGGTCGACCTGGCCCTGCCCGGCAGCCTGCCGGTCATGAACCGGGGCGCGGTCGAGCGCGCCATCCGCTTCGGGCTGGCCGTGGGCGCGACCATCGCCCCGCGCTCGGTCTTCGCGCGCAAGAATTACTTCTACCCCGACCTGCCCAAGAACTACCAGATCAGCCAGTACGAGATCCCGGTGGTCCAGGGCGGCTCGCTGAGCTTTTTCGTGGGCGAGCAAGAAAAGACCGTCACCCTGACCCGCGCCCACCTCGAGGAAGACGCCGGCAAGTCGCTGCACGACGACTTCCAGGGCCCGCACGGGGAGCCGGCCACCGGCATCGACCTGAACCGCGCCGGCACGCCCCTGCTCGAAATCGTCTCCGAGCCCGAGATGCGCTCGGCCGCCGAGGCCGTGGCCTACGCCCGCGCCCTGCACGGCCTGGTGGTCTGGCTGGGCATCTGCGACGGCAACATGCAGGAAGGCTCCTTCCGGGACGCCAACGTGTCCGTGCGCCCGGCGGGCCAGAAGGAATTCGGCACCCGCACCGAGATCAAGAACGTCAACTCCTTCCGCTTCCTGGAGCGCGCCATCCTGTACGAGGCGCGGCGCCAGATCGAGCTGATCGAGGACGGCGGCACCGTGGTGCAGGAAACCCGCCTGTACGACGCCGACCGCGACGAAACCCGCAGCATGCGCAGCAAGGAAGACGCGCACGACTACCGCTACTTCCCCGATCCGGACCTGCCGCCGCTGGTCATCGGCGCCGACTGGGTCGCGGCCGTGCGGGCCACCATGCCGGAACTGCCGGCGGCCATGCGGGCGCGCTTCCAGGCCGACTACGGTCTGACCGCCTACGATGCCGCGCAGCTCACCGTCGGCCGCGACGTGGCCGCCTATTTCGAATCGGCGGCGCGCGCCCTGCCCGCCGGGCAGGCCAAGCAGGTGGCCAACTGGGTCATGGGCGAAGTCTCCGCCGCGCTCAACCGCGACGAACGGGACTTCTCCGGATGCCCGGTGCCCGCCGACGCCCTGGCCGCGCTGATCGCGCGCATCGCCGACGGCACGCTGTCGACCAAGATCGCCCGCGAGGTGTTCGCCGCCATGTGGGCCGGCGAGCACGGCGGCCGGCCCGACGCCATCATCGAGGCGCGCGGGCTGCGCCAGATCAGCGACGCCGGCGCGATCGGCGCCATGATCGACGAGGCCATCGCCGCCAACCCCGCCATCGTCGAGGAATACCGCGCCGGCAAGCAGAAGGCCTTCAATTCGCTGGTCGGCCAGGTCATGAAGGCCGCGCGCGGCAAGGCCAACCCGCAACAGGTCAACGAACTGCTGCGCGCGAAGCTGGACGGGCAGGGCTGAGGCCCGCCGGCCCGGTCACGCCGCCGGCGCCCCGCAGACGCGGTCGCGCCCGGCGAGCTTGGCCCGGTACAGCGCCGCGTCGGCCGCGCCGACCAGGGCGTCCGCGTCCATGCCGGCTTCGCCGCAGGTCGCCGCGCCGATGCTGACCGTCACGCGGCCGTAGTCGCTGCGCGCGTGGACGATGCCCAGCGCCGCCACGGCCCCGCGTATCGCCTCGGCCGTCCGCGCGGCATGGGCCGCGTCGGCGCCGGGCAGCGTGACCACGAACTCCTCGCCGCCGTAGCGCGCCGCCCGGTCGCCGGGCCGCCGCAGGCAGCCCCGGATACGCTGCGCGACCGATTTCAGCACGCCGTCGCCCGCCTGGTGCCCGTAGCAGTCGTTGTAGGCCTTGAACCAGTCCACGTCCACGAACAGCAGGGACAGGGGCCGCGCGCCGCCACTCCCTGCGCAGGGTCTCGTTGAAGGTGCCGCGGTTGTCCAGGCCGGTCAGCGCGTCGGTGCGCGCCAGCCGGTGCAGGGCCTCTTCCGCGCGCTGGCGGCGCCGCAACTCGCGGGCCAGCAGGAAGGCCCCCGCCAGCACGATCACGCTGCATGCGGCGACCAGCAGGCACAGCCGCTCGGCGCGGCGCAGCCAGCCCGCGTAGACGTCGCTGTCGGCGGGCGCCACGGAAACGATGATGGGCAGACGGTCGAGTTGCCGGTAGGCATAGATGCGCCGGATGCCGTCTATCGCCGCCCGCTCGTGGATCACGCCCTCGCGGTTGACCAGCATCCGGGAGAACACCGGGGAATCGCGCAGGTCGCGGCCCACCACGCCGGCGTCGTACGGCAGGCGCGTAATCAGCGTGCCGTCCGCCAGGGCCAGCGCCGCCGTGCCGTGCTCGCCGACTTCCAGCCCTTCCAGCAGGCCACGGAAGTAATCGACGCTCAGGACTCCCGCGGCCACGCCTCCGAAGCCGCCTTCCGGCCTGGCCACGCGCCGGCTCAGGACCATGGTCTTGCTTCCACCCGGGACGGCGGCGGGCCAGCCGATATACAGGCCCTGCGCCCTGCCGTCGCGATGGACGGCGAAGAAGTGCCGGCCGGCGGCATTGGCCGCCCACGGCGGCAAGGGGCCGGAAGCGGCCATCGGGCCGCCCTGCCCGTCGAGCAGGAAGAGGGAAGACAGGTATTCGCCCGGCGCCACGCGGTCGAACAGGATGCGGTCGCGCAAGCTCTGCGGCAGCGCCATGACTTCCGGCTCCGACACGCCCTCGGCGGCCGCCTGCAGCGACAGGTCGTAGAGCTCGATGTTGCGCGCCACATCGCGCTCGATGATGCGCATCAGGTTGCGGGCGTGCTCCACCGCGCGCTGGTAGACATCGACGCGCGCCTGGTAGAGCAGCCACCCGCTCAACGCCCAGCTCGCCGCCAGCATCGCGCAGGCCGCGATCACCACACCCGCCGGCGACAGGGCCCGGGCCGTGACCCGGGATACCTGTCGGCGCACGGGGAAAGGCAGAAACAGGCGCATGCGCGGCGGCCGCCCCGCGCTCAGGCCACGCCGTAGCGGGCGCGATAGGCCAGCACCGCGTCGCGATGCCGGGCGTACTGCGCGTCCTGCGCGAGCAGGTCCAGGATGTCGGCCAGCGACGCGATGCTCACCACCGGCATGCCGTAGCGCCGCTGGACTTCCTGCACCGCCGAATGCGGCGACAGGTCGCCGTCCGGGCCGGCACGCTCCATGCGGTCCAGCGCGATCAGCACCGCGGCGGGCTCGGCGCCCGCCGCGCGGATGATCTCCACCGACTCGCCCACCGACGTGCCGGCGGTGATCACATCGTCGATGATGACCACCCGGCCCGCCAGCGGCGCGCCCACCAGCGTGCCGCCCTCGCCGTGGGTCTTGGCTTCCTTGCGGTTGAAGGCGAAGGGCACGTCGCGCCCTTTCCGCGCCGGGTGCGCGGCCAGTGCCACCGCCGTTGCCGTCGCCAGCGGAATGCCCTTGTATGCGGGGCCGAACAGCATGTCGAAGCCTATGCCCGAATCCACCAGCGCCTGCGCGTAGAACTGCCCCAGCCTCCCCACCGAGCCGCCCCGGTTGAACAGGCCGGCGTTGAAGAAATACGGGCTGGTGCGGCCGGACTTGACCACGAAGCTGCCGAAGCGCAGCACGTCCTCACCCAGGGCGAAGCGGACGAAATCGGTACGGGAATTGGCGTTCATGCGTAAAGAGGCCGTCGCGCGGCCCGGAAAAAAAGACAAGGTCGGGAAACAGCGCCATTATCCGACAACTCCCCGCCTCCGGCCTCGCCGCCGCCCTTGCGGGCCCTGCGGCTGTCGCCCGCGGGGGCCCCGGCGGACCGCGTGGCGCCTGGCGGGATCGGGTACCCTTACGCCATTGCCGGCCCTCGCCGGCGGCCCGCGGACGCGGCCGCCGCGGGCTGCCCCGAACCTGGATGAACCTCCCCATGCTGCGCATCGTCTCCGCCAATCTCAACGGCATCCGCTCCGCCGTCCGCAAGGGCTTCCTGCCCTGGCTCGCCAGCCAGGAAGTCGATTTCGCCTGCGTGCAGGAACTCAAGGCCCAGGCCGCCGACATGACGGCCGACATGCTCAACCCGGACGGCCTGTACGGCTACTTCCACTACGCGGAGAAAAAGGGCTACAGCGGCGTCGGGCTCTACGCCCGGCGCCAGCCCGAGCAGGTCGTGCAGGGCCTGGGCATCCCCGAGATCGACGCCGAGGGACGCTACCTGGAACTGGTCTACGACGGCCTGTCGGTCATCTCGGTCTACCTGCCTTCCGGTTCCAGCGGCGACCATCGCCAGGCCGCCAAGTTCGCCTTCATGGAGCATTTCTACCGACACCTGGCGCAACTGGCGCGCTGCGGCCGCGAGGTCGTCCTGTGCGGCGACTGGAACATCGCCCATCGCGAAATCGACCTGAAGAACTGGAAAGGCAACATGAAGAACAGCGGCTTCCTGCCGGAAGAACGCGAATGGCTGGGCCGGGTCTTCGGCGAGCTGGGCTGGACCGACGTCTACCGCCGCCTGCATCCCGATGCCACCGGCGAGGCCTACACCTGGTGGAGCAACCGCGGCCAGGCCTGGGCCAAGAACGTGGGGTGGCGCATCGATTACCACATCGCCACCCGCGGCCTGGGCGAAAAGGCCGTAGCGGCGTCCATCTACAAGGACGAGCGCTTCAGCGACCATGCGCCGCTGACGGTGGACTACGACTGGACTCCGGGAAGCGCCGGTGCCTAGTCCGGACTCCGGATCGCCGGAGCCTGCGCGGGCAGCGGATCCCGCGGCAGCGGCCCGGCCGTTCTCCCCTTTCGACGATCCGCAGGCCGTGGCCAACTATGCGCAGGGGCCGGCGCGCAACGTTCCCGGCTGGGCCGACATGGTGCGGATGGCGGACCTGCTCCTGTCGGAGCGGGTCGCCGGGGACGGCCGCGTGCTGGTCGTGGGAGCGGGCGGCGGCCTGGAAATGAAGCGTTTCGCCGACGCGCACCCGGGCTGGCGCCTGGTGGGCGTGGACCCATCCCACGAAATGCTCGAACTGGCCCGGGCCGCGCTGGGCCCGTCGGGTGCGCGCGCGGAATTCCACGAGGGGTATATGGATACCGCGCCTGCCGGGCCGTTCGACGGGGCCACCTGCCTGCTCACGCTGCATTTCGTGCCGCTGGCCGAGCGGCCGCAGACGCTGCGGGAGATCCGGCGGCGGTTGCACCCCGGCGCGCCCTTCGTGGCTGCGCATCTCAGTTTCCCGCAGGAACCCGGGCAGCGTGACGCCTGGCTGGGCCGCTATGCGGCCTTCGTCGCCTCTTCCGGTATCGAGCCCGGCAAGGCCCGGGCCGCCGCGCAGGCGATCGGGTCCCGCCTGCCGATCGCCTCTCCCGGCCAGGACGAAGCCATGCTGCGCGACGCCGGCTTTTCCGATGTCCACCTGTTCTATGCGGGCTTCGCGTTCCGCGGCTGGGTCGGCCACGCCTGACCGCCCTCGGCGGCGGCCCGCGTCCGACAGGGCAAGCCCCTGTTCCCCTCAGGGTTACGGCATGGGGTTTCGGCGTTGTGAATGATAATGGTTTCCATTATCTTATGCGTACGACCGGCGCCCGCCGCGCCGCCCTGCCGGGACCGGCAGGCGCTCCCCCTACTCCCTATTCGTACGGGCGGCGCGTACGCACGAGCCGGGAAGCGAGGTTACCGCCCATGAGCATCGCCGCCTTCTGCATGGCCTATGCGGGGTTCTCCGCCCTGTGCATGGGCATGGAACGCCATTGCGAAGACTGCTTCGGCCGGGCGCTCCCGCGGCGCGGGCGCGCCGCCCTGCGCCTGGCCGGCGCGCTGGCGCTGGCCTTTTCGCTCTATGCCTCGGTCCAGGTCTGGGGCTGGGGCTCGGGCGCAGCCGAATGGGTGGGCATACTCACCCTGGCGGGGCTGCTGCTGATCTGGCTGATCGCCTACTGGCCGGCGGCGGCAACGGCCGCCGGCGGGGCCTGCGCAGTCGCCGGCGTCGCCCTGGGCTGGCTCTAGGGCCGGCCGGCCCCGGCCGCTCCCTTCTATCCGCCCCGTGCGCCCTCCAGGCGGTACACATCCGCGTGCAGGCGGCTCACGCCGGCGCGCTGGAACTTGGGTTCCTTGGCCAGGATGTCGCGCCGGTCGATGCGCTCGGCACGGCTGTGGCCGGCATACAGGGACCGGACTTCCGCTTCGCCCACGGAAAAGGGCGGCCCGTCCATTTCCTGCTGCGGATAGTCCAGCGCGATGAGTAGGCCGCGGTAGTCCGGCGCGAGCCGGCCGTAGATTTCCCGCGCATAGCGCTCGCGCATGGGCCGGGGCAGTGCCACCAGGGCCGCCCGGTCGTAAACGCCCCGGCATGCCGCCAGCGTGGCGGCGTCCAGGCCGAAGATATCCCCGCACAGGATCTCCACGCTGCCGGCGCAATACAGCGGCCCGGCCACGCTGTCGCGCACTTCGGGCGACAGCCCCTGCTCCCGGAAGAACTGTTCGACGGCCAGCGGCGACAGCTCGGCGCCCAGCACCTGCAGACCCTGTCCGGCCAGCCAGGCCATGTCGTGCGACTTGCCGCACAGCGGCACCAGCACGCGGCTGCCGGCCGGCAGCCGCAGCGCCGGCCAGTATTTCTGCAGCAAGGGCTCGACCCGCTCCTGGTGGAAATGGGTACGCCCTTCGCGCCAGCGCGCCAGCCAGAATTCCGCGTCCATATCGCCTGCCATCCGTGGGAAGGAAAGCCGCCATTGTAGGAAGATCCGGCGCCGATTCTGCGGTATAACCCCGCACTGGCCCGCCGGGGCCCGCCCGCTCGCGGTCCGGCCCGCCCAAGAACGACACCATGGAATCCGGACGCTGCTCGCAGGTAATCGATACGCTGGCCGGCCCCGGCCGGGAAGGCCGGCTGCCGTGGGTGCTGCTGCGCCCGCGCCCCATGGACGGCGACGCGGTCTACGAGGGCGATTTCGATTTCCTGATCGACGGGGCCCGCTACGGCGAGATCCTGGCCGCGGTCTTCGACGCCTGCCGGCGCGGCGGGGTGAGCTGCATCGTGCGCCAGCGCTCGCCCTTCAAGCGGCAGATAGAACTGCTGGACGACCGGGGCCGCACCACGCTGGAGCTGTGGTCGCAGGCCGAATTCCGCGCTTCGCGGCGGCACGGCCCGCTGAGCCGCGCGGCGCTGGACTACCGCGAACTGGAGGCCGCCGGCCCGGCCGCCCGCGGCAGCCTGCTGGCGGCCGTGTTCGCGCTGCACCTGCACCACAAGCGCAAGGACCTGGACGCGCCGCTGACCCGCGCGCGCCTGGCGGAATTCGCCGCCCGGCCCGGGCTGGAACCCGGGCTGAAGGCCGTGCTGCAAGGCCTGCACGACGGCACGGCGAACCTCGATCAGGCCCATGCCGCGGCCCTCGCCTGCGTGCGCGCGCACGGCGCGGCGATGGTGCCCCCCTGGCGGGTGGCGGCCCGGCGGCTGGCGGCCGCCGCGCGCGCCGCCCTGCGCTGGCGCGCGCGCCGCACCACCGCAGTGGTGGGCCCGGACGGCAGCGGCAAGACCGCGCTGATCGACGCCATCCGGCAAGGCCCGGACGGCGGGCGCTACCGCTTCCAGCGCTTCAAGCGCTTCTTCCGCCGGCCGCTGGTGCATATCTTCCGCGGTGAACCACGCAACGTGCGCGACGAGAAAATGCTGTGGCTGGTGCTGCCCGTGGCCTGGCTGTACTTCCAATCGTCGCGCTGGCTGTCGGGCTGGGGCAAGAGCTACGTACTCGACCGCTATTTCTACGACTACCTGGTCGCCGACGTGCGCAGCGAGACCCGGCCGCTGCGGCGCATCCGCGGCTATCGCTGGTGCAGCGCGCTGGTCCCGCGGCCGGACAGACTGGTGGTCGCCACCTGCCCGCCGGAGGAAATCCTGCGGCGCAAGCGGGAAATGTCCGAAGCGTCCATCGACGCCCTCTACGCTGTCTACCTGGACCAGGTGGCACGCGCGGGCATTCCCGAAACGCTGTGCTGCCACACCGGCGTGCCGCTAGAAACCTCGCGGCGGCGGGTGGCGGAATTCCTGGGCGAAGGGTCGGGCCGCTCGTCCTGAGCGGCTATCTACAGGACAGGTCCGGAGATGTATCCGGACAGGACACGGCCGGACTGCCTCCCGCGGCCGCCCCGAAGCCCGAGGCCAGCAGCGCCAGGACGCGCCGGCGGAACTGGGCGCTCTTCTTGCGGGCCAGAAAACCGAAGGTGCGGCGCGCCCAATAGCGCATGCCGAAATGCCTCGCGCCCAGGCCGTCGACGAACACCAGCCGGAAGCGGCCGTCCGGCAGCTGCCGCACCAGGAAATTGTCGGGGCCGAAATCGGCCAGGATGACGCGATTGGCCGCCAGCCAGTCGAAGGCCTCGACGACCAGTTCGTAAGCCTGGGCGAGGTCGATCAGGCCGCTGCGCAAGGCTTCGAGCAGCGGCGGCGCCGGCGTGCCGTCGGGCTGCCGGACCAGGTCCACCACCAGGCCGCGGCCGCGGTTGGTCATGACCCATCCGTGCACCCGGGTCAGGTGCGGCGTGGGCACGCCGCGGCGGGCGAGCAGGCGTCCGTAGTGGTAGTCGATGTCGTTCTGGGTGCGTTCCTGTTCCGGCTTGGCCACCTTGACGCAGAGCGCGGGATTGATGGGGTGCCGCCAGCATTCGCGGTCGTTGCCCGAGCCGACCTTTTCGGAAAGGACCAGCACGAATTCGGGGGCGTCGGAGGCGTCCCAGGAGATCGCGGAACCGGGCGAGCCCATGGAGATATATGGCCAGTCATCAAATTGTCACGCCGCATTTAATGACGTTTCCCCGGAAAAGGCAATGCGCTGTAACACGGATGTGGTAAGGCCGCCTCACAGCCTGCGGGCGGCCAGCCGCCCGGTCAACGGGCCGGCTCCGTGCCGGCAAGCGCCCGACCCGGCCTCACGCCGCCCCGCTTTCGGCCGCGACCCGGGCCGCGGCCGCCTCGATGGCGGCGTCGGACAGATCGTCCACCGGGATGCGGCGGCGCTGCGCCCACGCCCGGAAATGCCGGGCCTGGGAGCGGGCGTAATGCGGGTCGTAATGCAGGGCCATCAGCTCGGCGAACAGATCCGGCAAGTTGCCGGCGCGGGCCCAGTCCTGCCAGCGCCCGACGGTTTCGCGCCCCTGCAGTTCCTTGAGCGAACCCAGGCGCTCGGCCAACCCCTGCGGGTCGTCGCCCAGGTAGGCGTAGTCGCGCAACAGGTAAGCGAGCCGCGCCCCGGCAGAAGCCTCGATTTCCACGCAGGGCGCCTCGCGCATCCGCGCCACCAGCGGCAGGGGCAGCGACAGCCTGCCGATGCGCGGGCTTTCGCCTTCGACATAGACGGGGCGGCCCGGGTCCAAGGCTTCGAGCGCCGTGGCGACCAGCGTCTCGAACCGCTTCTGGGACGGCTGCGCCACGCCCGGCAGGGCCCCCAGCAGGGAGCCCTTGTGGCTGGCGCAGGCCTCCAGGTCGAGCACCTGCTCGCCGCGCGCGGCGAGCGCCTGCAGGATGCGGGTCTTGGCGCTGCCGGTGGCGCCACACAGCACACGCAGCGGCAGCCGGGGGCAGAGCGCTTCCAACTGGTCGATGACGTGGCGGCGAAAGGCCTTGTAGCCGCCCGCCAGCTGGCGGGCGTCCCAGCCGACCAGCCGCAGCCACGTCACCATGGAACCGCTGCGCAGGCCGCCGCGCCAGCAATAGACCAGCGGCTTCCAGCCGGCCGGCCGGTCGGCGAACCGCTCGCGCAGGTGGCGGGCCAGGTTGGCCGCCACCATGGCGCCGCCCACCCGCCGCGCCTCGAAGGCGCCGGTCTGCACGTAGAGGGTGCCGACGATGCGGCGCTCTTCGTCGTCCAGCACCGGGCAATTGATGGCGCCGGGGATATGGTCCAGCGCGAACTCGGACGGCGAGCGCGCGTCGATCAGGGTGTCGAAGGCATGCCGGTCGGCCGGGCGCACGACGGCGGGACGCTGCGTCATGCGCGCGCCCCGCCCAAGCTGGCACAATGGCGGCACGCTTTTCCCGACACGGCTGGGCTCCTACCCATGAATTCCATCGCTCTCACACAGTTCTCCCACGGCGGCGGCTGCGGCTGCAAGATCGCTCCGGGCCTGCTGGCCGAGATTTTGGCACAGGCCCCGCAGGGGCTGGTGCCGCCGGACCTGCTGGTAGGCACCGAAACCAGCGACGACGCGGCGGTCTACCGGCTCAACGACAGCCAGGCACTGGTGGCCACCACCGATTTCTTCACGCCCATCGTCGACGACCCGTACGACTTCGGCCGCATCGCGGCGACCAACGCGCTGTCCGACATCTACGCCATGGGCGGCACGCCCATCATGGCCCTGGCGCTGGTGGGCATGCCCATCGCCAAGCTGCCGCCGGCGGTCATCGGCCGCGTGCTGGAAGGCGGCGCGGCCGTCTGCCGCGAGGCCGGCATCCCGGTGGCCGGCGGCCACAGCATCGACGTGCTCGAACCCATTTACGGCCTGGTCGGGCTGGGGCTGGCGCACCCCGACCGCGTGCGCCGCAACGCCGACGCGCGCGCCGGCGACACCCTGGTGCTGGGCAAGCCGCTGGGTGTAGGCATCCTGTCGGCCGCGCTCAAGAAAGGCGAGCTCGACGCCGGCGGCTACGCCGAGATGATCCGCCATACCACCCAGCTCAACCGGGTCGGCGCCGACCTGGCCGGGCTGCCCGGCGTGCACGCCATGACCGATGTCACTGGTTTCGGGCTGGCCGGCCATCTGCTGGAAATCTGCCGCGGCTCCGGGCTGGGCGCCGAGGTGCGCCTGGCGGACGTGCCGCTGATCGACAGCGCCGTCCGGCACGCGCGCCAGGGCCTGGCCACTGGCGCCTCGGCCCGCAACTGGAGCGCCTACGGAACGCAGGTGGACTGGCCGGCCGGCGCCGCCGACTGGCAGCGCGCGCTGGCCTCGGACCCGCAGACCAGCGGCGGCTTGCTCGTGAGCTGCGAGCCCGGCGCCGTGCCGGCCGTGCTGCGGGCCTTCCGCGACGCCGGGTTTGCGCAGGCGGCAGCCATCGGTACCATGACGCAGGCGCCGGCCGGCGCAGGCCGGCTGCGCTTTGCCTAGGGCCGGTCCCTGCCTAAAGGGGTGTACGCACCCGCAGGCATCCCGGGGGCGTATGCCGGAACCCGCCACGACACAGGAAACGCCATGCCCATGGAAGGAAGCTGCCACTGCGGTGCGATCCGCTTTTCGGTCGACGCCGACCCGCCCGCCACGGCCGTCAGCTGCAATTGCTCGCACTGCCGGCGCAAGGGGCTGCTATTGGCCTTCGTGCCCGCCGAACGTTTCACGCTACAGGACGGGCACGAGTTGCTGGGCACCTACACGTTCAATACGCATCGCATCCGGCACCGCTATTGCCTGGCCTGCGGCACCCAGCCCTATGCCGAAGGCGCGAACCCCGACGGCTCTGCGGTACGGGCCGTCAACCTGCGCTGCGTGCCCTCGGTCGACCTGGACGCGCTGGCGCTGCAGCGCCACGACGGCGCCAGCGCCTAGCGGACTGCCCGGCAACGAGAGCGCCCGCCTGCCCGAGAGACCAGGCGGACGTCACTGCGCCGCTGCGCCTTCCCCGGCCGGCGATGCCGGAGCCGCGCCGCCTTGCGCCGGCGCACCCCCCGCCGCGGGGCTGCCGGGAGAGGCGTCGGCAGGCGCCGGGCTTCCCGGCTGCGGATCGTCCGGCGCGACGGTGCCGGACGGAGGAGCGGCCGGCGGCGCAACGGCGGGCGCGGCGGCCCCTGGGTGCAAATCGCCGGCCGCCGGGCCGCGGGGCACCGGCGCGGCCGGCACGGACAGCGGCGCCGTGCCGGAAGACTGCGCCTGCGAGGCTGCCGGCGACGCCGCCCGCGCCGCCGGCAGGTACTTCTGCAGCAGGCCGAAGAACCCGTCGTAGAACGACTTGCGCGTGATCGTCTCGCTGCTGGTCTTGACCAGCGCGTCGTCGCCCGAACCGAAGGGCAGCGACACCGCGCCGAGCACGCTCACGCCCACGCTGGCCGAACTGCTGGTCTTCTTGACCGAGTACCGGTCCTGCAGGGCATTGACGAAAACCGTGGCGCGCTCGCCCGTGCCGCCGTCCGGGGCGCAGGTGACGTTGAAGATGAGCTGCGCGTGCCGACCTTCCTCGTCGCTGAAATTCTTGTTCGCGGCCACGCTGTCGGGCTGCGCCTTGTCCAGGTTGTAGCCCTGGCTGAGCAGAGCCCGGCGCGCGGCGTCGCAGGCGGCCGCGGGCGCCGCGTCGTAGGTGCGCGAATAGGTGGCGCTCTGGCCGAAGCTCTCGGTTTCGTAGACGGCCGGCTCGCGGGCGCAGCCGGCCATCGCCGCGGCGGCGACGGCGAGCGCGCCGACACGCAGCGCTCGGACAAGGGGCAGGGACGCAATGGCAGGCATGCCCCGATTATTCCGCCGGTCGGCGCGCCTGCCTGCTTCCAAGCGTATGCGTCGCTCGAAATTTGTAACAGCACCGATTCAGGGCATAATGCCCTGTTTTGCATCCCCAGGGTTCTTCCCTTTAGAATCCCCATCCGCACCGTTTTAGAGCAATCCACACCCCGAGTGGGCACCATCCCGGGGCAGCTCATTTCCACCCTAGCCTCGGAGAATCTTTTGAAGTTACAGCGCCTGGACGACTTTCTCGCCCAAGTGGCCGCGCGCGACCCGCACCAGCCGGAATTCATGCAAGCGGTCAAGGAAGTGATGAGCAGCCTCTGGCCGTTCATCCAGAAACATCCCCACTACGCCGACCACGCCTTGCTGCAGCGCCTGGTGGAACCCGAACGCGTCATCCAGTTCCGCGTGGCCTGGACCGACGACCAGGGCCGGGCCCACGTCAACCGGGGCTTCCGCGTGCAACACAGCTCGGCCATCGGCCCCTTCAAGGGCGGCATGCGCTTCCACCCGTCGGTGAACCTGTCCATCCTCAAGTTCCTGGCCTTCGAACAGACCTTCAAGAACGCGCTTACCACGCTGCCCATGGGCGGCGGCAAGGGCGGCTCGGACTTCGATCCCAAGGACAAGTCCGACGGCGAAGTCATGCGCTTCTGCCAGGCGCTGATCCTCGAGCTCGGCCGCCACCTGGGGCCGGACACCGACGTGCCGGCCGGCGACATGGGCGTGGGCGCGCGCGAGGTCGGCTTTATGGCCGGCATGATGAAGAAGCTGTCCAATTCGGCGGCCGGCGTGTTCACCGGCAAGGGCCTGTCCTTCGGCGGCAGCCTGATCCGGCCGGAAGCCACCGGTTACGGCACGGTCTATTTCGCCGAAGACATGCTGGCCCGCGCCGGCCAGTCCATGGACGGCATGCGGGTTTCCGTCTCGGGCTCGGGCAACGTCGCGCAATACGCGATCGAGAAGGCCATGGCGCTGGGCGCCAAGGTGGTGACGGTATCGGATTCCAGCGGCACGGTGGTGGACGAGGCCGGTTTCACCCACGAGAAACTGATGGCGCTGATGCAGCTCAAGAACGAGGAGCGCGGCCGGCTCGACGCCTACGCCCGCCGCTTCAAGCTCAAGTTCGAGGCCGGCCGGCGGCCCTGGCATGTGCCGGTGGACCTCGCCCTGCCCTGCGCCACCCAGAACGAACTGGACGTGGACGACGCCCGCACCCTGATCGCCAACGGCGTACGCTGCGTGGCCGAGGGCGCCAACATGCCCTCCACGCTCGAAGCCGCCCACGCCTTCCTGGCCGCCAAGGTGCTGTACGCGCCCGGCAAGGCCAGCAACGCCGGCGGCGTGGCCGTCTCGGGGCTGGAAATGAGCCAGAATTCGGTGCGCCTGTCCTGGACGCGCGAAGAGGTCGACGGCCGCCTGCACGCCATCATGCGCCGCATCCACGAGGACTGCGTGCATTACGGCCAGGGGCGCGGCAAGTACATCAACTACCTGGACGGCGCCAACATCGCGGGCTTCGTCAAGGTGGCCGACGCCATGCGCCAGCAAGGCCTGTACTGAACCGCGCATACGGGCGTGCCGGACACGGCGCGCCCGACAGGTCGGAAACAGCGGGGAAAGGATCGTAACGGGCCGTGCCCGCGCGGCCTGCTATGCTGGGACCATGGTCGATTACGGCCAGGTCCGGCGCGGCAAAGCGCCACCATGAGTTCTCCCAAGGAGCCCGGCATGGCGACGTCCCTTTCCCCCAACTCTTCCCCCTGCATCCTGCTGGCCACCGACCTGAGCGCACGCAGCGACCGCGCGCTGGACCGCGCCGTGCAACTGGCGCAACAGCGCCAGGCGCGCCTGGTCGCCCTGCACGTCATGGAGCCTTCGGCCGCCAAGAGCCTGGGCGCGCCCCCCTGGCGGCGCAGCGCCGGCGACCACCGCGAGCTGGCCGAGCGTCGCCTGCGCGACGACCTGGCCGGTACCGGCGTGGCGGCCGAAATGCGGGTCGAGACCGGCAAGCCGCACGAGGTCATCGGGGCGATGGCGGCGGAACTGGGCTGCGAGCTCATCGTGTCCGGCGTGGCGCGCGACGAAACGCTGGGCCGGCTGCTGCTGGGCTCCACCGTGGAAAAGCTGGTGCGCCAGTCGGAAACCCCCACGCTGGTGGTCAGGCGCCGCTGCCGCGGCCCTTACCGGAAGGCCGTGGTGGCCACGGACTTCTCCGAGGGCTCGCGGCACGCCTTGCTGGCCGCGCACCGACTGCTGCCCGGCACCGCCCTGACGCTCTTCCATGCCTTCGAGACCCCGCTCGGGCGCAGCGGCGCGGACAGCGTCCAGAGCGCGCGCGCCGAGGCCGAAACGGCGGCGCGGCAATTCGTGTCGGCCACGCCCGAACTGGCCGGCGCCGAACCGCCGGAATGCCGGATCGAGCACGGCCCGCCCGCCACGCTGCTATCGGAATACGCCTGCGCGCAAGACCTGGAGCTGGCGGTCGTGGGCACGCACGGGCTGACCGGCCTGCTGCGCACGGCCATCGGCAGCGTGGCCGAAAGCCTGCTGGAATCCCTGCCCTGCGACGTACTGGTGGTGCGGCAGACCCACGCGCAGGACCTGCGGGAGGGCCGCTAGGGCGGACGGCGCCATGGAGGCCGCGCACAGGCCTCCCACCCGGGCAGGCATTGCGGCTGGGCGCCGGGCGGGGCCGCCGCGCGGCGACCGCATGCCGGCCGCACCGGCTGCGGTCAATCCCGGTCCAGGCGCTCGATGTCGCGCCGCCGCCAGCGCAGCAGCGCGAGCCCCGGCAGCGCGATCAGCACGGTCAGCATGAAGAAGCCCGGCCAGCCCAGGCTGTCGACCAGGGGCGGCGTCAGCGGCCCGGCCAGGTAGGTCCGCCCCACGGCGGACAAGGCCGACAGCAGGGCGAACTGGGTGGCGGAAAACTCCTGGCGGCACAGCCCCATCAGCAGCGCCACGAAGGCGGCCGTGCCGAGGCCGCCGCACAGGTTCTCGACCCCCACCGCCAGCGCCATCAGGGCCACGCTCTTGGGTGCCACGGCGATCAGCCAGTAGCCCAGGTTGGAGACAGCCTGCAGCAGGCCGAAGGCCATCAGCGCCCGGTACAGGCCCAGCCGCGCCATGAGGCTGCCGCCGGCCAGCGCCCCGACGATGGTGGCCGCCAGCCCCAGCAGCTTGTTGACGGTGCCCACCTCCGTCGGTGTGAAACCTGCCCCGCGGATCAGGAAGGTGGTCGACAGCGCGCCGGCAAAGGCATCGCCCAGCTTGTAGAGCACGATCAGGGCCAGTACCGCCCAGGCTTCCGGCCGGCCGAAGAATTCGCGCAGCGGCTCGGCCACCGCCTGCCCCAGCGTGCGCGGGGGCCGGGCCGCAGCCTCCGGCTCGGGCGCCAGGAACGTGGCCGCCGCGCCCAGCAGCATGAGCAGGCCCATGGCGACATAGGTGCGGCCCCAGCCCAGCCAGCCGTCGGCCAGGATCAGCGCCAGGCCGCCGGAGACCAGCATGGCGACGCGGTAGCCCAGCACCGACAGCGCGGCGCCGGCGCCGCGCTCTTCCTTGCGCAGCACGTCCGTGCGGTAGGCGTCGAACGCAATGTCCTGGGTGGCCGAGCAGAAGGCGACCGCCAGCGCCAGCAAGGCCAGCGGCAACAGCGCCGCGGCCGGCGAGAGCAGGCCCATTGCCATGATGCCGGCCGCCAGCGCGATCTGCATCACGAACATCCAGCCCCGGCGCCGGCCCAGCAGGCCGGGTGCGTAGCGGTCGACCAGGGGCGCCCACAGGAACTTCAGCGTATAGGCCGTGCCCACCAGTGTCAGGAAGCCGATCTGCTGCAGGGATACGCCGTCGACCGTGGCCCAGGCCTGCAGGGTGCCGCCGGTCAGGGCCAGCGGAAGGCCGCTGGCGAAGCCCAGCAGGAACAGCGGGGCGACGCGCCGGCCCGCGTAGATGCCGAGGGGGGAAGGAGTAGCGATGGAAAGCCTCCGGGGTGACGGGCCCTGGCCGTACGGCCGGGCCTTCGTGCAGGGTCCCCGGGAGTGTAAACGCTGGCGGCGGGCGGGCTGCTGCCGCCAGCCGCTGCCTGCCGCGTCAGCGGGCAGTGAAGCGGTACACCGCCAGCGTGCTGCGCCAGTGGGGCAGCACGCGCACTTCGCGCCCCTGGTTGAAGGTGGCGCGCGCCAGGATGCGCAGCCCCAGCTTGGCGGCCAGCGCCTCGAAGTCGCGCAGGGTGCAGAGATGGATGTTGGGCGTGTCGTACCAGGCATAGGGCATCTGCCCCGTCACCGGCATGCGCCCGCGCAGGATGGACCAGCCGTGCGGCCAGTAGCCGAAATTGGGAAACGACACCACGCCGTAGCGCGCCACCCGCGCCATCTCGCGCAGGATATGCTCGGTGCGGCGCATGGCCTGCAGCGTCTGCGACAGCACCACCGTGTCGAACTGCCCGTCGCCGAACAGCGCCAGGCCCTCGTCCAGGTTCTGCTGCACGACCTCGACACCGCGGCGCACGCAGGCGATGACGCGCTCGTCGTCGATCTCGACGCCGGCGCCCGTGACCTGCCGGACGTCGCGCAGGTAGGCCAGCAGCTCGCCGTCGCCGCAGCCCAGGTCCAGCACGCGGCTGCCGGGTTCGATCCAGCCGGCGATGCGCGCCAGGTCGGGGCGCAGCGCCGGCGCGTCGCCCGGGCGGGGCGCGACCGGGCTCACGGCCGGCCTCCCGCGTCCAGCCCGAGCTCGCGCCCGATGCGGTCGAAGTAGGCGGACACGACCGCGTGGTAGCGGCGGTCGTCCAGCAGGAAGGCGTCGTGGCCGTGGGGCGCGTCGATCTCGGCGTAGGTCACGGGGCGGCTGCTCTGCAGCAGCGCCCGCACGATCTCGCGCGAACGCTCCGGCGGGAAGCGCCAGTCGGTGGAAAAGGAAACCACCAGGAAATCCGCGCGCGCCGGCGCCAGCGCCCGTGCCAGATCGCCGCCGTGCTCGCGCGCCGGGTCGAAGTAGTCCAGCGTGCGGGTGATCAGCAGGTAGCTGTTGGCGTCGAAATAGCGGGAGAACTTCTCGCCCTGGTAGCGCAGGTAGGACTCGACCTCGAACTCGACGTCGTAGCCGTAGCGGTAGGCGCCGCCTTCCGCGGGCTCGCGCTGGGTGCGGCCGAATTTCTCGGCCATGTCGTCGTCCGACAGGTAGGTGATGTGGCCGATCATGCGGGCCACGGCCAGCCCGCGGCGCGGCACGGTATGGTGGGCGTAATAGTCGCCGCCGTGGAAGTCCGGGTCGGTGATGATGGCGCGGCGCGCGACCTCGTTGAAGCCGATGTTCTGGGCCGACAGCCGGGGCGTGGTCGCCACGATCACGCAATGGGCGACCCGCTCGGGGCAGGTGATGGCCCAGCTCAGGGCCTGCATGCCGCCCAGCGAACCGCCCATCACGGCGGCGAAGCGCGCGATGCCCAGGCGGTCGGCCAACCGAGCCTGGGCCATGACCCAGTCTTCCACCGTGAGCACGGGAAAGGCGGCGCCCCATGGCTTGCCGGTGGCCGGGTCGATGCTGGCCGGGCCGGTGGAACCGAAGCAGGAACCCAGGTTGTTGACACCGATGACGAAATAGCGGTCGGTATCCACCGGCTTGCCGGGGCCGACCATGTTGTCCCACCAGCCGACGTCCTTCGGGTCGTCGGCCGAGATGCCGGCCACGTGGTGCGAGGCGTTCAGCGCGTGGCAGACCAGCACGGCGTTGCTGCGCTCGGCGTTGAGCGTGCCGTAGGTTTCGTAGGCCAGCTCGTAGGCGCCCAGCGTGGCGCCGCTGGCCAGGGACAGGGGTTCGTCGAAGGCCATGCGCCGGGCGCGCACCACGCCGACCGAGCCGGCCGCGGGCGGCGGATGGGTCGGGTCGGAAACGGCAGCCGGCGCGGAGAGAGGGGCGAAACGGCCCGGGGAAGACAGGACAGGCGCAGTCATTGCGGGACCTCTTTAGCTGGATTTATGAGGCGCCCGCAAGCGGATCAGGCAAATCGGCGCCGGAATCGATAGGTGCCCGATTTTAGCATCGAGCCGGCCGGGCGGCTCACGCGCCGTCGGCGGCAGGTTCCTGGCCCACGTATTCGTAGGAGGCGGTATTGATGCGCGATACCCGCCATTCCACCGGCTGGCCGTGGAAGGAATAGGCCAGGCGGCGGATCTCCAGCAGCGGCGAGCCCGGCGCCACGCCCAGCCACTTGGCGTAGGCCGCCTCGGCGGCGCAGGCGCGCACGCGCTCGTCGGTGGCGATCACGTTCAGGCCGAAGACGTCCTGGTAGAGGTTGTAGAGCGTGCTGGGGCGATCGCGCAGGTGCTTTTCGGTCATGCCCTCGAACAGGGCCTCGGGCAGCGAAATATCGTCGACCATGACCACGTCGCCGTTGAGCGAAAGCCGGTTGACGAACTCGAAGACGTGGGCGCCGGTGTCCAGCCCCAGCCTGTCGCGCACCAGCGGCGAGGCCCGCACCTTGCGAAAGCGCAGCAGCTCGGTAGTGGGATAGGACTTGTAGCCGTCCTGCCGCAGCACGCGGAAGAAGCGGAAGAAATGCCGATTGCGGTTGTGCACCGCGACGAAGGTGCCGCGCCCCTGGTGACGGATCAGGATGTTCTCGGCCACCAGCTCGTCGATGGCCTTGCGCAGGGTCCCTATGGACACCCCGAAGCGCTCGGCGAGGATCTTCTCGGGCGGAATGGCGTCGCCCTGCTTCCATTCGCCGTCCGAGAGCGCCGCCAGCACGGCCTGCTTGACCTGGCGGTAAAGCGGGCTGCCCAGGGGTACGGCGTGTTCGGAATCGAATTTCATTATTCGGGATGGAAAGGCGACGGGGCCGGATTGTACCCGCACAGCATAGCGCAATCATATAGATGACACGAGGATTCATCCAATATATTTGAATCATCTATATGATCTGTTTGACTTCGGCGGGAAACGAAAATAAGATAGCCGCCGACATGCTCCGGGCGCGGCGCCCGGACGCTGCCCGGCATCTTCACGAACGAGAGGAAACAATGATTCACGCCGTATTGCACGAAGCCAAGGACACTGTCGCCGTTGCCGTCGTCGAGGGCATCAAGGCCGGCACCGAACTGAACGCCTGGATCATGGACGACGACAAGGTCATCCAGGTCAAGGCCCTGCAG
>Ga0182748_1000365_pt1 | contig 49011 bp, 44 predicted proteins | sample eDN3rd37CKraftOP_FD_128877 | JGI IMG/M metagenome (GOLD analysis project Ga0182748, IMG submission 128877) | Enriched Organic Plus compost microbial communities from Emeryville, California, USA - eDNA 3rd pass 37_C Kraft OP (version 2) (version 2) ... | reverse complement strand
GAGCGCGGAGGTCTCGGCGGATGCCGACTGCCATGTCCCGAGCGCCAGCCCCGCGAACGACGCTCCGCCCGACCCCAGGGCGAGCAGCGCCACCACGACGCCGAACGCGGTGACGTGCCGGGCGGTCATCCACGCGGGCAGCACGGGGCTCAGCCCGGGGCGCCGCGCCGCCGCCCGGGCGACGCCACCGGCGACGGGACCGAAGAGGGAGAGGGCCAGTGCCGCGATCGCGGCGAGACCGAGGGCCGGGGCGACGGCGACGACGATGAGGGACCAGGCGTTCTCGGTGAGCGCGGCGGCATCCTCGTGCAGACCGCTCAGCTGCCACAGGAAGAACGCCGCCGCGACGACGAGCACGAGCGTGCTGAGGCCGGTCACGGCGGTGCGTCCGCGCACCGCGTGCGCGTCCTGCCCGCGGACCTGCGCGCCGCCGGCGACGCCCGCGAGGACGAGGAGGGCCAGGGCGGGGACCGGCCACGTGGCGGTCAGGGCTGCGACGAGGGTGCTGCCGGTCGCCACGACGACGCCGACCGCCGCGGCCCACCCGACGAGCGCGGCGGACCCGACGACGGCGACCGCCTCCATGAACGCCATGCGGCGCTCTGTGGCCCGGTCGAGACCGCGCGCCCGCAGCAGGGCGATCTCGGCCGTGCGCGCACGGCCCAGCAGGCGGGCGAGCTGGAGGACCGCGATCACGCCGGCGATCGCCGTGAGCGCGAGCGGCACGGGCGCCACCGCCCCCACCGCGAGCACGCCCGCGGTGGCGTCCTCGAGCGTGCCGGCCAGACCGCCCTCCGTCGACGCCCCTCCGGGGGCGAGGTCCGGGACGGCCTTCGCGAGGACGCCGAGATCGGCGAGGTCGGCCGCGGTCCAGGCGATCGTCCACGGGGTGAAGGTCTCGGGGTCGACCGTGAGGGTCCAGCGGCTCGACGATCCGGCGGCTCCGATCTGCTCCACGACGTCGAGCGATCCGCCGAAGCGGGCGGCGAGGAGGGTGCGGGCGCGCTCCGCCTGGGCGTCGGGGTCCTCCGTCGCGGGAATCTGCAGGACGGTGTGGCGATCGGCGGGCGCGGCGCCGGCGACGGCGTCGACCACCGCATCGCGCACGGCGTCGGTCAGCCAGCCGAGCGCGAACGACAGCGCGAACACCAGCACGACGACCGTGGCGCCGATCGCGGCGACGAGCCGAGCCTGTGCGCGCGTGCGCGCGAGCGTCAGCGAGCGACTCGCCATGCAGCCTCCTGGTTCCGGACAACCGGGAGAGTCTTACACAGGGGCCTTAACATTCTGGAAACCTTTGTCGGGGGCCCCGCGATATCCCGCTCGCGACCTCCCGCCGGGGGTGCCAGCATGGACTCATGGCCCTTCACATCACCGGAGACGACCGCGCCGACGAGCTGCTCAGCGCCGACCCCCTCGCACTGCTGATCGGGATGCTACTGGACCAGCAGGTGGCGATGGAGACGGCGTTCGCGGGGCCGCTCAAGATCCGGGAGCGCATCGGCTCGCTCGACGCGGCGACCATCGCCGGCTACGACCCCGACCGGTTCGCGGAGGCGTTCAAGACCCCGCCCGCCGTGCACCGCTTCCCGGGGTCGATGGCCGGGCGCGTGCAGCAGCTGTGCGCGGCGATCGCGCGGGACTGGGATGACGACGCCTCGGCGATCTGGACGCGGCCGGCGGAGGGCGCGACAGAGGGCCCGGACGGCGCGACGGTGCTCGCCCGCCTCAAGGCCCTCCCGGGGTTCGGCGACCAGAAGGCGAAGATCTTCCTCGCCCTGCTCGGCAAGCAGTGCGGCTTCACGGGCGCCGGCTGGCGCGAGGCATCCGCCCCGTACGGCGAGGAGGGGTCGTTCCGCTCCGTCGCCGATATCGTGTCGCCGGAGAGCCTGACGAAGGTGCGCGAGCACAAGCGCGCCATGAAGGCTGCCGCCAAGGGCGCCTGAGCGCCACCGAGCGCTGCCGACGCTCACGATCCGTCGGGCTGCCGGTCATCCGTGACGCCGTGCCGTCACGCGCGGAAGGGCCGATACGACCGTGCCGCGACCATGTCGATGAACTCCCGCGCCTTCGCGTCGTCGATCTCGTCGAGATCGGCGTCCAGAGGGGACCGGATCGCGCGGTCCACACTGCCGTTGCGGTCCGGCGCCCAGACGTCGACGTCTTTCAGCACCTCGTCCGTCACGACACCGTCCTGCGTGCGGCGGCGCAGCAGTGCGAACGGGACCGGCGCCCCGCCGTCGTCGCGGTAGCGCACGAAGTGGCGGATCTGCGGGGCGTCCTGCTCGGTGAGCAGGGCGACGAACGCGGACAGCCCCGCCGCGGGCCACTCGAACCCGAGCGGCGTCCCGGGGTTGACGACCACGCCGATCCCCGGCGCGAGCCCGCGGAGGAGAGCGGATGCCGGGAGGCCGACGGCCGCGCGCCCGGCGCCGAACTCCGCCGCGATCCGGTCGGTGTGCGTGAACACCGCCGCGAACGACTGATCGTCGCGGTGGACGATCAGCGGCTGCAGCGTCTCGGGGCTCGGGACGGGCTCGGTCGGCGTGAGCACGAGGACCTCGGACGCGGCGAGCGCCCACAGCACCGACTCGGGCTCGAGGCGACCGGCGGTGGCCAGGCGGATCGCGGACTCGACGACCGTGAGGGAGCGGGCCGACGCCATGTCGCGCCTCAGGTCCCGACGAGCTGGTTCGCGACGAGCCGCGTGTCCGCGAGGAGCGACCCTGGGACGCCGGACATCTCGAAGACGCCGAAGTCGACCATGGCCGCGCCCAGGCCACCCGCGACCTCGGGATCGTCGGTGCGCAGCTGCACCCGGACGTTGCCGTCGATGACCTCCAGCACCCGGACGGGGACATCCTGCAGCACGGCGCGGAAGTCGAGCTCGTAGACCTCGCACTCCGTGACGGCGACCGTGCGGCTCCACGTCGCCGGCCGATGCTGGGTCCATCCCTCGCCGTCCGGCTGCACATACGAGGTCAACTCGAGCGCCTCGCCGCTGACATCCGCGGCGTACTCCGTGTCCCGCCAGACGGCTCGCGTGCCGTAGTAGCGAGAGGAAGGCCTCCACTCCCGCGCTCCGGTCCAGCCCCGAGCGGCACCGAGATAGGTCGAGACGCGCTCCTGCCGCCCGTCGGCGTGGATGCGCCACACCTCCGCCCCCGGCGAGTAGCGGGTCGTCGACAGGATCCATACCGGGACGATGATGTCGCCCACCGGGCGCAGGAATCCCGAGGGGTACGACGGCCACGGGCGCTCAGCGCCGGGCGGTCGGCTCAAGGTCGCGCAGGCAGGCAGCACGAAGCGCACCACATCCAGCCACGTCGCACCGTCGTCCGCCAGCCCGTACGCCGCTCGGAGCGCGTCGGGCGTGCGCAGCTCGACCGCCGCCGAGGCCTCGACGACGAATCCGCCGACCTGATCGTGACCGCGCTCGGTCACGAGACTCGATGCGCCGGGAACCAGCAGCTTCTGGAGGATGATGCGACCCGTGGACATCACGTCCCTTTCAGATCTTGTCTCGTGACCTCGACGCGGATGTCTTCGATCTCGTCGGCGGGGACGAGCGCCTCCCACCCCATGTACTGATTGCCGGAGAACCCCGCGGCGACGGCCTCATCCGGCTGGGAGCCGTCGTACGTCACCGTCACCAGGCCGCGCTTCACACCGTGCCTGACCACCGAGACGATGGAGACAGGTGCCCCATGCCATCGGCCGCGCGCGGTCTGGTGATAGAGGGCATCGAACACGCTCCGCGGGAGCATCACCCACGGGTGGTTCGGATCCGTGCTGAGCTCCAGAGCTTCGGGGAACCGCTCGAGCGTCGGCACACCGTCCACCTCGATGCGCGCGTAATCCCGCCCCCCGGAGTGGAGGCGGTACCGCTGACCGCGATATTCATAGAATTCCGCGTCGGTCGGGATATCGGTCATCAGTTTCCCTGGGGAATCCACTCTCCGCCGCGGAGGACGGCGTAGAGCCGCTGCGTACCGTCATCGAGCACTTCCCAGATCTCTGCCCCGTCGCCCATCCTCACCCTGTCGGCACGGTACTCGGGAAGGATGTCATCCGCCTTCAGGAATCCGTTGCCCGTGAAGGGCGGGGAGTAGTGGTCGACGGACCCGTCGCCGCCCATGGAGCTGTGCATCTGCGGCCGGATGGCGTCCGGTCGGACCGAGGGGTCCGCCTGGAATCGCAGCACGTAGGCGGATCCGTCGTCGGCCGCGAAGTTCGTGTGGGGGTAGTCCAGCCGGAGGGCTTCGAAGAAGTCGCGCGGCGTGCCGAGGTGCGCGGTGTCGTCGGCGACCGAGACGGAGCCGCTGATCACCGTGGTGTCTCGAAGGACGATGTTCTCACCCTGGCCGAACTCGAGCGTGACGGAGCCGTCCGCCTGCACCGCGAAGTGCGGCTGATCCAACACCTTCTGGAAGACGGTGTCGGGCGTGAGCTGTGCCGTCAGCGAGTCGCGGATGCTGTTGACGATGGAGCGTTCGCCCACCGACAGCGAGCTGATCGGTCGGTTGATCAGGTCGATGAACTCCGCGCGGGTCACGCCGTTGCTCGACAGGAGACTGTCGGACACCCTGCTCGGTCCGAGCTGCTCCGGGGCGAATGTGGCGGCGTGGTCGAAGCCGTCCATCATCGAGTACACCCGGTCCGGCGACATCCCGTTCCCGTCGGCGTTCGGGTGCGCGGTGTCCACATCGTGGCCGCCGCCGTCGGCGGGACCGTCGCCGCCCGCGTTCCCGGAGCCGCCGTGGCCCGGCTGGTCCGCCCCGTGACCGCCGGCATCCGATCCGCCGGTCGTGGTCTCGGGCTCGCGGACGACCGTGGGCTCGCCCGAGCCGCCGGTCTCGGTGCGCACCGGCGGCGCTTCGTCGACGATCGAGTCGACGACGTGGGGCACATGCGGCGTGCTGCCGCCGGCACCGACGAGCTCCGGTTCGCGGACGGGCGCCGTGACCTCGGGGCCGCGGCCCCCGGGAAGGTCGAACGCGCCCTCCGGAAGCTCGACGCGGACGCCCGGCGCCTCGAGCACCGGGATGCCGTCGTCGACGCGGACCGTGATCTGGTCGAGCGGGACGCCGTCGTCGAGCAGGCCGTCGAGCGCCGACGACACATCCGCGGCACGGCTGACGTCGACGCCGCCGAGGGCGATGTCGTCGACGGCGCTGAGGTCGAGGCTGCCGATGACGCTCTTGAGCCCGTCGAGGCCGAGCCCGCCCACGCGCAGCGCGCCGTTGACGGCCCATGCCCCGGGGTCGATGAGGTCGGCGATGCGCGCCATCTTGCTGAGCACGTTCGCCGCGGTGCCGGCCGTCTTGACGCCGGCGACCGCCGCGCCCGCGGGGATGAGGATCGTCCCGACGTTGAACACGCTCTCGCCGAGCGCGGTGCCGGGGTCGTCCGCCCACTTGTCCCACGCGATGATCGCCTTGCCGGTGTTGAGCAGGGCCTCATCGGCCGACTGCGTGAACTCGCGCACCTCGTCGGGGAGGAACCCGCCGCCGTTCTGCTGCGCGATGTCGTCCGCCGCGATCAGAAGATTGAGTCCCGGTGTCGAGCGGATGGCGAGACCTGCCGCGAGCAGACCCAGGTTGCCCCATGCTGCGCCGTACGCCTCGCCGGAGAACCACTCCCCGGTGGCCGGGTTGTATCCGAGCACGAGGGTGCCGAGGCCCTCGACCGTGCCCCAGATCCCGCCGACGACGATGCCCTCCCACAGGAAGTCCTTGAAGACGAAGTTGACGGTGGCCTCGCCGCAGCCCTCGGAGCGCTCGACCTCCGCGCCCCAGGGCATCTCGGTGCCCTCGGGGATCTCGTCGAGGCCGTAGCCGTTGGCGTCGTCCTCCGACTGGAAGGAGTGGAGAGGCGCGGCGCCGTACAGCGCGCGGATCTTGTTGGCGGCCGTGCGCTCCGCCTCCCACAGCAGCACCATCTGCGCGTTGACCGCGGCGATGAGCTCGTTGTTGCGGTCGACGGCGCCCTGGTCCTCGTGCCACTCCTTGTGGACCGAGCGGTACTGCGGGATGTCGGCGGCGGCCGCGGGGGTCGTCGCGTACGCGTAGGAGCCGTAGTAGCCGTTCGCACTCACCCACGCGGGGTTGAGCTCGCGCACCTGCACGCCGTTGGCGACGGTGTTGTCGACGAACCACTGGGCCTGCCTGCGCAGCGAGTCGAGCTCGGCCTTGATCGGCGCCACGTCGGCGGCGAACTGGGACAGCGCGCTCGCGACGACGTCGAGGTTGTCGCCGGCGGTCGTGGCCTGGCTGTTCACCGGCGCCATGAGCCCGAGCAGCGTGTCGGACTCGGGGGCGATGTACACCGCCGCCATGCCCTGCCACTTCGTGTGGACGGCGGCGCCGTTGTCGCGCACAGAGGCGGCGATGGTGCGGATCGAGGCCGCATTGGTCTCGATCGCCTCGATGTCGATGTCCTTGCCGGGGATCTGATCCGGCTTGATCGCGTCAGGCATCAGTACGCCACCATCCCCGGGCCGAGGGGCGGCGGATAGACCTGCTCGACGGCGGCGTTCGCGTGCGCCTGCGCCATCGTGGTGTCACCGTCGACGTACGCCTGTGTGGCGTTGACGACTCCGCTGGCGGCGGCGGCGATACGCGTGTTCATCGCCTGGATCCGCGGCCCCTCCTCCTGCTGGAAGTAGTTCTGGATCGCCTCACTGATCGCGCCGGACTGTGTCGCCGTCACGGCGGCGCTCACGGCGCCCTCGAGGCCCATGAGTGATTCGCCCAGTGCTTCGGCAGGAACGTTCACGTCCGTGAGGACGGCGACGACTCCTGACGCACTGATGTCCCAGGTCGTCATGCTGCGACGTGGGGCGGGTCAGCCGATGTTCTCGACGGCCGTGCGGGCACGCTGCCCCGCGTTGGCCGCCGTTCCGTCGTTGCCCTCCATCGTGGAGCGGAGCAGACGGATGATGCCGTTGACCTCGTCGGCGGCGCGCTTCCAGCGGAGCTCCTTGGCGCGGTACTCCTCCGACACTCCATCGGCCTGGTAGTCGGCCATCGCGTTCTGCACGGCGCGGTCACGGTCGGCGATGAGGCTCTCCAGCAGGCCGGCGATGCGGTTGAACTCGCCCTGGACCTCCTGCGAATCGGCGACGCTGTAGGCGCGGCGGTCGTCCTGTGCCATGTCGTTGTCTCCTCGGTCCTCGTCAGCGGCTGCTGCTGAATCGTGCGGCGTCGAACGACGCGCCGCCCTGGGCGGCGTTCGTCTGGTCGACCATCTCGGACTCACCCTCGCGGAAGGCGCGGTCCATCCCGGCGATACCGCCGAGGACCGCGGCGAGCGAGGCGTTCAGCTCGGCGGACACCGCGTCGACGCGGCCCTTGAAGTTGTCGAACGACGCCTTGGCGGCGCCGGCGTGCGAGCGCATGATCGGATCCGCCGCGGCCACGAGCTGCTTCACGAGCGCTCCGAGGTCGTCGCTGGATCCCGACGTCTGCTTGGTCAGGACGGTGAGCGTCTCCGCTCCCATGTCGAACTTCATCGCGTTTCACCTTTCTCAGGTTTGTGACCCGATATCCCCCGAGGGCGCGAACCCTGCCCGTCGACTCTAACCGACGCCCCGGATCCCCGCTGATAAGGGATTTATCTGTGAACAGCGACGACGGAGCGGCTCCGGGCCCCGGCTAGACTCTCCGGGACCCGTCGGTGGGAAGATCCCTCGCGGCGGGTGGGAATGACTGCATGAGCGCGCACGAGACCATCCACGCCCAGGTGACCGTCGATCCTCTCGTGCTGACCGTGCCCGCCGCGCCCGCCCAGCGGATCGCCGCCTTCACGATCGACATCGCCGTCACGGTCAGCCTCGTCGCCGCCGGGATCCTGTGCGCCGGCTTCGGCGCGCCCGCCGGGGCATGGGTGCTGCTGAGCGCGGCCGCCGTGTTCGTCGGCGGCAGTCTCGTCGCGCTCGCGCTCACCGGACGCACGCTCGGCGCGCTGGCGGCCGGCATCCGCTCCGTGGAGCGCGCCTCCGCAGCCACCTCGGGCGGCCGCCTCCCCGCCGACATCCTCACAGGGCGTCTGCGCACATTCGACCTGCGCCGCGGGCGCGACCCGCTCGCGCCCGCACTCGCGTCCTTCCGCTTCCCGGAGCAGCCCGCGAACGCCGCAGCCCCGCCCGCACCCCGGCGCGGAGAGCTGCAGCGTCCGGCGATCGTGACCCTCGACTCGGGCCAGCGGCTTCCGCTCGAATCCACCCTCGTCCTCGGCCGCAGCCCCGTGGCCACCCCGGACGCGCCGTCGCCCGTCTTCCAGTGGCTGGACCTGTCGCGCACCCTGTCGAAGTCGCACGCGCGCCTCGAATGGGACGGTCGCCGCACATGGATCACGGATCTCGGCTCCACGAACGGCACGGCGCTGCGCACCACCGCAGGAGATCAGCCGCTCATCGCGCACCAGCGCACGCCCCTCCCCCCGGTCGCCGTGCTCGCCCTCGGCGACCGCCTGCTCACGATCGCGGTGCCCGCATGAGCGCCGCCGGATCCCGCTCCTTCGCCACCGGCCCGACGGCCGAGGCGCCGCACCCGCTCATCGACGCGGCGGGCGACGGGTGGGCGGCGACCGAGACGCGGGCGGACGTCATCGCACTGACCCCGGCCATGAGCGACTTCCTGCACCGCGTCTCGCGGGAGCGCGGCCGGCCGCTCGTGGTCAGCGGCGAGCACTCCCGCATGACGCAGCCCCTGCGCGAGGTGCTCGACGACGTCGGCGGCCACTGGGTCGTCCGCACGGACGCGGGCACCTTCCACGACGCCCGCACCGGCGCGCTCCTCGACCGCGCCGCGGACGTGCTGGCACTCGGCAGGCGCCCCACCGAGGGCGCGGTCGCGCCGGAGTTCCTCCGCTCCCCCGTCTCGACGCGCCTGCGCATCGTGGTGTCGTTCTCCACGCGGCACCGCGTGAGCCGCACGGTGCGCCTGGGCGGGCCCGCCGAGACCCTCGCGACGCAGCTCGCCGGCGAGGCGCCCGTGGCGTGGGGGGCGACCGAGCCCGTCGTCGCGCCGTGGAGCCGCGACGAGCTGACCGCCTACTCGCGGCGTCGCATGCCCGCCGACAGCCGCTGGATCGCGGTGGGTGCGGCATCCGCCCCGTACGTGGCGACCATCGCCGTGGCCCGCACCGCGGAGGGGGTCGAGGAGACCACGCGCGCGTCGGCGGACCGCGGCCCCGCGGGCGATCCCCGCCACGCGGACCTCGCGGCGGACGCCGCCGCGGCCCTGCGCGCCGGCGCGACGCACGGGATGCCGCTGCTCGGCTTCGCGTTCGCATACATCGGCGCCCCCGACCTCGCCGCGCGCGCCGTCGCCGAGCCCGCCCCGCAGCCGCTCGCGCTGTTCATCGGCCCGCCCGCCGTGCGCCTCCTGTCGGCGGACGACGCGGACCTGCCGCGCCGGTGGGCGGGGGACTTCGGCGCCGAGCAGGTCGGGCGTCCCCGCCTCCCCGGGCTGCTCGTGCCGCTCGGCTCCGCGGACGGCGGCGGATGGGAGCGGCTGGGCGCGCTCCTGCGCTCGGCGGATGCCGACAAGGTCACGTCCGCGCTCGGCCTCGTGCCGCGCCTGGCCGTCGAGCTCGCGCGCGCCGAGGAGCGTGCGCGCGACGGACACCCGACCCCCGAAGGAGGAGCCGATGCCTGATCAGCGAGATGCCGTCCTCGTCGAGGCCGCGCGCACGCAGCGCATGCGCCTCGGCTCCGCGCTCCTGTACGGACGGATCGAGGAGCGCCGCACCGTCAACGACAATCTGCGCCGTCTGATCGCCTCGGTCATCGTGGCGGCGCTGGCCTGCGCGGCGTGCGTGGGCGTCTCGTTCGTGGCCGATCTGCTCGCGCAGCAGGCGGCCGCGAAGGCGTCGACGAGCCAGTCGTACGTCCCTGTGAACGGAGTGGCCCCGTGACCGACTACACCCGCCTGAGCGTCCACGGCTCGCTGCGCCGCGCCGAGGTCGTCGTCCCCACGGACGAGCCGGTCGGCGCGGTCCTGCCCCGCCTCATCGAGCTGCTCGACGAGCCCACCGGCACGGTGGCGCGCCCGCTGACCCTCGTCGGCGCCGACGGTGAGCCGGTCGACATCGCCCAGAGCCCGCAGCAGCAGGGACTGCTCGACGGGGCGTCCCTGCGCCTCGTGCGACTCGACGCCGCCCCGCCGCCTCCGCTCGTGATCGACGTGACGGATGCGGCGGCCGACGCCCACGGCGCCCGCGCCGACCGATGGGGCGCGCGGGCGCGCCTGGGCGTGGGTTTCACCGCGATCGGCGCGGCGGCGGCGGTCGCGGGCCTCGCGGTCCCGCTGCTGAGTGCCGGGGCGCTCGTCGCCGCCCACGCGACCGCGCTCGCCGTGCTCCTCGCGGCCGCGATCGGGTTCGGGCTCGGACGCCTGGTCCGCGTGTCGGGGGCGTTCACCGCCGCGGCCGCCGGGCTCGCCCTGCCGCTCGCCCTCGACGCCGGACGGCTGGCCACCCTCGGCGGGCTCGCAGATGTCGCCGTGCTCATCGCGGTCGCGGGCGGCCTGCTCGCCCTGGGCATCGTGCTGCTGCTCGGCGTCGGCGTCGGCCTGCGCCGCCGGGGCGCGCTCGCCGGCGGCGCGATCGACATCGTCCTCAGCGGGCTGCTGCTCGTCCCCCTGACGCTGGGGATGTCCGCCGACGGCGCCGCCGCCGTCACGGGCACCGTCGCGGCGTTCCTCACCGGACTGCTGCCCTGGGTGTCCCTGTCCGCCGCCGGCCTCACGGGGCTGGACCAGCGCGTCGCGGACGGTGAGCCGCTGCCGCGGGCCCGTGCCGCCGCGGCGATCGACGACGCGTACGGCGCCCTGACGTGGGGCGTCGCGGCCACCGCCGCCTCCCTGGCCGTCACGGGGGCCGCGCTCGTGTTCGCGCAGTCGGTCTGGTCCGTCCTGCTGGCGACCGCTCTCGCCCTCGTCGCGGCGCTGCGCACGCGCGCCTTCCCGCTCGTCGCGCAGGGGGCGCTGCTGTGGGCGTCCGTCGCCGTCATCGCCCTGGCCGCGCTCCCGGGGCTGCTCACCGCGCCGGGCACGGCCTGGCTCGCCGTCGCCGCGGCATCCGCCCTCGCCGTCCTCGTCGGCGTCGCCGTCCTGGTCCGCCCCCGCCCGCACCAGCGCGCGCGCCTGCGGTCGCTGGGAAACGTCGTCGAGCTCATCGCCGTCGTCGCGCTCCTGCCGCTGGTCGTCGGCGTCTTCGGCATCTACACGGATCTGCTCGCCCTCTTCGGAGGCGGCGCGTGACCCTTCTCGACACCCGCGGGATCCCCCGCGCCCTCTTCGCGAGCGGCGCGGGACTGCGGGCGCGCCTCGAGGGGTGGGATGCCGGCATCCGCGGCCCCGTCGGGTCGGTGCGCCGCATCGGCTTCCTGCAGCTCGAGCCCGGTGTCGGCGCCACGACCCTCGCCCGCGAGACCCTCCGCATCGTCGCGGAGCGCCGCACCGATCCGCCGCTCGCGGTCGACGTCACGGCCGACGGGGCCCTCGCCGCGCACCTCGGCGCCGACGTCACGCCGCCCAGCGACCGGCGCGCGTACGCGCGGACGAGCGCCGATGCGACGGCGGGGCTGTCCCGAGGGCCGGACGGCGCGTTCGTCCTGCGTCCGTCGGGGACCCAGACGGATGCCACGGGCGCATGGCTCGACGAGGCCGCGCCGATCTCGCGGTTCTTCGACATCGCGATCACCGACTTCGGGCCGCGGCACCCGACGGTCGACATGGCCGCCGCCGCGGCGCTGTGCGACGTCGTGTGCCTCGTGTCGTCGGCGGAGCGCGGGGCCGCGGAGCTGTCGCGATCCCTGGCGGGCGCCGTCACGGGCCTGCCCGAGCGGCCCCGGGTCGTCCTCGCGCTGAGCGACCTCAGCGGAACCGCTCGGCGCGCACCCGAGGCGGTCGCCGCGCACTCTCTCGACCCTGTCGTGCGGATCCCGCGCGACCCGGGCCTGGCCGCGGGCGCGGCGGCGCGGAGCCTGCGCGCGCGCATCGCGCTGCTGGAGCTGACCGCCGCCCTCGTCGCGGGAGGCACGGCATGACCCTCCGCATCGTGCACCGCCCCGCGCGGGTGGTCCGTCCCCTCGAGAAGCCCGAGTCGATCACGCTCGCGCCTCCGCCGCCCACGACGGAGGGCGCGAGCGGCTTCCCCCTCCAGTCGCTGCTGCCCATCGTGGGCAGCCTGTCCTCGATCTCGATCATGGTGCTGCTGCGCGGCAACCCGATGTTCGTCGTGATCGGCGCCGTGATCCTCGTCGTCGCGCTCGTCGGCGGCGTCGGCATGGCGTTCACAGCACGCGGCAACGCGGCGCGCCAGCGGCGCCTCCAGCGCGAGCGCTACCTCGACTACCTCGAGGAGACCCGCGCGTCGCTGCGGGAGAAGTCGGATCGGCTGCGCGACGCGGCTCTCGAGCGCCACCCCGCCCCCGCCTCCCTCGTGGAGATCGGCGGCGATCCCGCGCGTCGGTGGGAGCGGCGCCCCGGCGACGCCGACTTCCTCACCGTGCGCATCGGCGCGGGAGACCTCCCGGCCCTGCCGGTCTCGCTGCCTCCGGAGTCCAATCCGGTGCAGCCCTTCGACCCGATCATGAAGATCGCCGCCGAGCGCCTCGTGCGCGCGAGCGGCACCGTCCAGGGGATGCCCGCCACGGTCGACCTCGCCCGCGGCGGGCACGTGTCGATCGTCGGCGATCGCGCCGGCGCCCTCACGGTCGCCCGCGCCCTGGCGGCGCAGATCGCCGCGTTCCACTCGCCCGACGACGTGCACCTCGCGGCGGTCTTCCCGTCCACGAGCGCCGAGCAGTGGCGCGGGTTCGACCTGCTCCCGCACGCCAACGGCCCCACCCCCGCGCCCGGCGCGGTCGCCGCGCGGCGCATCGCCCCCGACCTCGGCGAGCTGCTCACGCTCATCGGCGACGAGGTGCGCGACCGCGTCGCGTCCGCCTCGGCGGCGCGGCGCGCCGGCCGCATGACCAAGCCCGTGCGGCTCGTGCTCTTCCTCGACGAGGACGGGGCGGAGGCATCCGCCCTGCCGCGCTTCGACGCGACCCTCGAGCTCGGCGATCTCGGGATCACCGTCGTGCACATCGTCGACGACCGGCTCAAGGAGCCAGGGACCGTCGCCGCGCGCGTGACCGTCGAGGGCACGACGGCCCGCATCGAGGTGCCCGGCGAGGACGACGACACCGTCGAGGCGGTCGCCGTCGACCCCGTCGATCCGGACCTCCTCGAGGTCGTCGCCCGCCCGCTGACGCCGCTGCGTCTCACGCGCACGAGCGCGACGGAGACCGCGAGCGCCGTCGCCCCCGACCTGTCCGAGCTCATCGGGGTCGCCGACGTCGACGCGATCGACGTCGCCGACGCGTGGCGCCCGCGCAGCGCGAGCGACTTCCTGCGCGTCCCGATCGGCGTGGACGACCGCGGCGGCGCCGTGCTCCTGGACCTCAAGGAGTCGGCGCAGCTCGGCATGGGCCCGCACGGCATCTGCATCGGCGCGACCGGCTCCGGAAAGAGCGAGCTGCTGCGCACACTCGTGCTCGGCCTCGCCCTCACGCACGGCCCCGAGGACCTCAGCATGATCCTCGTCGACTACAAGGGCGGGGCCGCGTTCGCGCCGTTCGCCCGGCTTCCGCACGTCGCGGGAATCATCGACAACCTCGCCGACGACCCGCAGCTGACCGAGCGGGCGCGGGCGAGCATCAACGGCGAGGTCGTGCGGCGCCAGCAGCTGCTCAAGCAGGCGGACAACTCGCCGTCGATCACGCACTACCGCGAGCTGCGGCGATCGCGGCCGGACCTGCCGGCGCTGCCGCACCTGTTCCTCGTGATCGACGAGTTCGGCGAGCTGCTCACGGCCGAGCCGGAGTTCGTCGACCTGCTCCTCACGATCGGACGCATCGGCCGGTCGATCGGCGTCCACCTGCTGCTGTCGAGTCAGCGCATCGAGGCCGGCAAGCTCCGCGGCCTCGACACGTACCTCTCGTACCGCATCGGACTGCGCACCTTCTCCGAGTCGGAGAGCGCGGTCGTGCTCGACACCCCGGACGCCTTCCACCTGCCCGCGATCCCCGGCTACGGCTATCTCAAGGTCGACACGTCGGTCTACACGCGGTTCCGCGCGGGCTACGTGTCCGGCCCGGTTCCCGACCGCGCCGAGCAGATCGACCTGCCCGACACGACGCCCGGTCTGGTCGCGCTGCCGCCGTACGACCTCGCCGTCGACGAGCCCGTCGAAGACCCGGAGACCGAGAGTGAACCCGTCCGCCCGGCGACCGGGCGCACGCTCGTCGAGGCGGCCGTGGACCGCGTCGCGCAGGGCGTCGCCCGCACCCGGCCGGTGTGGCTGCCGCCGCTGCCGCCGGTGCTCACCCTCGGCGGCGTCCTGCCCTCGAGCGACGGTGAGAGCCCGGCGCGCGGCGATCTGCGGGTGCCGATCGGGCTGCTCGACGACCCGGCGCACCAGCGCCAGGAGCCGTGGATGCTCGACCTCACCCGGTCGGGCGGGCACGTCACGATCACCGGTGCGCCGCAGTCCGGACGCTCGACGTTCCTGCGCAGCCTCGCGGCGTCGCTCGCGTTCACCCACACCCCGCGCGAGGTGAGCGTCTACGGCATGGACCTCACCGGCGGCGGTCTCTCCCGCATCGACGGCTTCCCGCACGTGGGCGGGGTCGCGACGCGCGGGCACCGCGAGCGCCTGCAGCGTCTGCTCGAGGAGCTCACCGCGATGCTCCAGACCCGCGAGGACGTGTTCCGCGTGCACGGACTGGACTCGCTGGCGGACATGCGCCGCCAGCACGCCGCCGGGCGGCTGCCGCAGCTCCCCTCGGCCGACATCGTGCTGCTCGTCGACGGCGTGGGCGGCGTGCGCTCCGACTTCGAGGAGCTCGACGGCCCGCTCACTCGCCTCCTCGAGCGCGGCGGCAGCTTCGGCATCCATGTCGTCATGACGCTCACGCGCTGGAACGAGCTGCGGATGAACATGCAGAGCCTCATCGGCACGCGCCTCGAGCTCAAGCTCAACGACCCCGGTGACTCGCAGGTCGCGCGCAAGCTGTCTGCGACGCTGCGCGCCGACGAGCCGGGCCGGGTGCTCACCGACGACAAGCTCTTCGCGCAGATCGCGCTGCCCCTCCTCGACGAGTCGGAGGATGCCGACATCGGCGACGCCCTCGAGGAGCTGGCCCGCCAGAGCGCGGCACGCTGGAGCGGTCCGGGCGCAGCGCCCATCCGCCTGCTGCCCGACGATCTGTCGCCGCACGCACTGCCCGACGCCCTCGACGAGCCGGATGCCGTGCCCATCGGCCTGCGCCAGGACACCATGGAGCCCATCGGCCTCGACCTCGCGGCGCGCGACCAGCACCTGCTCGTGCTCGGCGACAGCCGGTGCGGCAAGACGACCCTCCTGCGCGGTGTCGTGCAGGGCGCGATCGACCGGCACTCGCCGGAGGAGCTCGTCGTCGGGCTCATGGACTCGCGCGGCGACCTCGCCGCCGAGATCCCCGACGACTACCTCGGCGGGCACGCGACCTCCGGAAGGCAGGCCCGCATGCTGGCGGAGTCGATCGCGCAGGAGCTGGAGAAGCGCCAGAACGACAAGGTAGCCGGACCCCGGATCCTCGTCGTCGCCGACGACTTCGACATCCTCTCCGCCGGCGGCACCGAGCCGCTGCGTCCCCTGCTGCCGTATCTCGCCTCGGCGCGCGACCTGCGACTCAACGTGATCGTGAGCCGTCCCGTGGCGGGCGCCTCGCGCGCCCTGTTCGACGTCGCGCTGCAGGGCGTGCGCGACACCGGCGGCACCGTCGTGGTCATGTCGGGAGACCGCGCCGAGGGGCAGCTGCTGCCGAAGCTCTACGCCGAGCCGATGATCCCGGGCCGCGGCCGCGTCGCCCGGCGCGGCGAGCGGCCCACGCTCGTGCAGATCGCGCACTTCGAGACCACCCCGCAGGTCGTCCCGGCAGGATCCGGCGAGGAGGCGACGGATGCCTCGTAGCTCGGCGCTGTTCACGCCGCGACCGGTCTCGGGCGACGATCTCGTCGCCGCGGCACGCGCCGTGTGGGATGCGACAGGCGACCCGCACCGCGGCCCCCTCGAGTGGCGCTCGTTCGACGACGGCGCCGTGCTGCAGGTGACCGCGGGCGACGACGTCCTCGTCTCGATCCTGCGCCCCCGCGTGCTGCCGCGCTTCGACGAGGTCGCGCGACTGTGGCCGTCGGCCGACGTCTCCGGCCTGCCCACCCCGGGCTTCTGGACGGAGGCGGTCACCCCGTGGAGCGCCGCGGGCCGCGTCGGCGTCGCCGTGCTCGACGCCGTGGTCGCCGCGGTGGGCGGGACCGCGGTCCACGACGGACTCGCCGGCGCCTGACCGGCACGCCCCCGGACGCACGGATGCCCCGACCCGCACGAGCCGGGGCATCCGCCGTCTCAGCGGAGCGTCACTTGGTCCCCACCGGGAACGCGTCGATCACGGTCTCCGAGAAGGTGTTGCCGTCGGCGTCCCACGCCTCGGACTTGAGCGAGACCGAGCCGGTGCCCTTCGGCGCCGACAGTGCGGCGGTGAACTCCCCCGCCTTCTTGCCAGCCTTGACCTTCACGACCTCCCACGTGCCGCCGTCGTACGACGCCCACAGCTTGAGCCCGCCGATCGCCGACCCGCGCGAGCCGTCCTGGTGCGACACCTTCGGCTCGAGGGTGATCTTCGTGCCCGACGTGGCGTTCAGGGGGCTCAGTCCCTTCACGTTGTAGTCGAGCTGGAGGACCGGCAGCGCCGTCATCTCCTTCGTGGTGTCACTGCGGAAGGTCCACTCCGTGTGCACCTCGGTCGCCTGGGTCCACCACCGCTCGAAGCGTGCGACGTCCAGCCGCATGCGGAAGGTGTGCTCACCGGATGCGACCTCGCCGGCCGCAGACGGCCACTCGCCCTGCGTGAGCCGCGTGCCGTCCATCCAGACCGAGAACCAGCTCGTCGTCCCGGCATCCGGGCCACCCCAGCTGGCGTTGCCCTCGCCGTCGACGCGCAGCGGCAGGTCGGTCCAGAGGATGTCGCCCTCGCGGCGCACCGACGCCTCGCCCGGCGTGACCGGGTTCGGGCGCAGTCCGCCGTGCACGACCGCGCCGATCAGCGTCTCGGTGGCCGTCTCGCCCGGCTTGTAGGACCGCTTGACGCCCTCGAACGCGCGCGGGAAGCCGGGGGTCGGGGCCGATCCGCCCGCGTAGGCCTCGGCGAGCACCTGATAGCGCGCCTCCGGGTCCGCGTAGTAGTGGATCGTGCGGTTTTCGATCGGCTCGTCGAGCCACCGGTTGAAGCCGATGTAGCTCTCGTCCGTCTCCGCCATGTGCCACTCCTGCAGCGAGCTGCCGGCCCGCTGGCCGCGCACCGCGCTCTGCACCGACGCGGTGTTCTTCGCGTCGAGACGGAACGTGAGGCTCTTCGGGACGCCGCGGACGACCTTCGCCAGGGCGTAGTCGTAGGACGGGTACCCGTAGCCGGTGCCGGTGAGCGTGACGCCCTTCTTCGTCGAGGCGAGGGCCGCGAGCTCGAGCCCCTTCTCGCGCGAGAGCGTCAGCGTCGGCAGCTGCTTGTTCGGGAAGACGCCCATTCCCAGGAAGTCGATGTCCTCCCAGTAGGGCCCGTCGTGCGCGCCGTAGACGATGAGGCCGATGGCGCCGGCGGCCTTGGCGGCATCCGACTGCCCGTTGAGGACCATCACTCCGCCGATGTCGTTCGGGCGGGCCTCGACGAGGGCGATCTTGCCCTTGACGCCCGCCTTCGTCAGCTCGGCGGGGGTGCCCGTCCCGGCCGCGACGACCTGGGCGTTCACCTTTCCGCGCAGCTCGGGCGAGGTCACGGCGTAGCGCAGCTCGGTGCTGAGATCGATCGTCTCGGACTTCGCCTTCGCGACCACGTCGAGCTTCGGCGCGGCGAGGAGCCACGACTGGGTGAGCACGGGCTTGTCCCCGGCCAGCTTGCCGTCGTAGAGCATGTACATCTGGTCGGGCAGCCCGGGCGACGACACGATCGTGCTGGCCGAGGCCGCCTGCTGCACCGGGTAGTCGCGCCCGGGCAGCGTGCGCTTGAGCACCTGCTCGATGTTGGTGACCTGCGACTTCTTCTCCGTGTCGATCCTGACCGGCTCGGCTTTGGCTCCGTCGATGACGACGCGGTGGTCGCCGAGCTCGGTCAGATCCAGGTCACGCGTGAACAGGGTCAGCCCGTCGATGAGCTCGGCGTCCGGCTTGCTGTTGGCCAGCGTCCCGAGGATCGCGTACCGCGCCGGCGGGAGGCGCAGGTCGGCCTCACCACCCTGGATCATGACGTGCACCGGCTGCGCCGACGGGTCGTCCAGGTTGTACAGCGTCGCGTCGCTCGCGGCGATCACCGGCGACCCGTCGGGCTGGCGCGCCTCGAGGTGGAGGGCGGCGAGGTTGGGCTCGACCTGCCATCCCATGACGGTGCGCACGGGCGCGAAGCCCTCGCCCGACGCCACGACGGCGCCCGTGTAGTACCCGGGGGCGACGACGCGCGGGTCGACGGTCACCTCGACGGATGCGGAGCCGTGCGCGGGGACGGTGAGCGTGTCGGTCGCGAGCTCCACCGTCTCGTCGGGGAGGGCGCCGTCGGCGCCGCGCGCGGTCTCGCTGAGGTGCAGCGTGAGCGCCTTGTCCGACGTGTTCGCGTAGTCCAGCGACACGGTGCGGGGCTTCTGCTCCGCCCGCGGCGACGCGAAGACGCCGACGGACAGGGACGGCGTCGACGCGTAGAGCGGCTCCGCGATCGCCTGCGGGATCCCGATCTTGCCGGATCCCTCCTTCCAGATGTCGCCCACGGTGGACTCGGCCGTGCCCATGAGGAGCGCCTTGAGCGCCTCGCCGTCGAGCTCCGGGCGTGCGGCCTTCAGGATCGCGGCGGCACCGGCGACGTGCGGAGCGGCCATCGACGTGCCGTCCATCGAAAGATACGGATCCGTCGACCCGTCCGGTCCCGTGCCCGCGGCGCGGGCGGCGAGGATGCCTTCACCCGGCGCGGTGACGTCGGGCTTGACCCCCGCGTCGCCGAAGCGCGGCCCCCGTGAGGAGAAGCCCGCGAGCTCGTCGGACTTGTTCAGTGCGCCGACGGTGAGGGCGCTGGCCGATGCACCGGGGGAGGTGATCGTCCCCGCGCCGTAGAAGCCGTCGTTGCCCGCCGCGACGACCACGAGCGTGTCGTATCGCTCGGAGATCGAGTCGATGGCCAGGGCCCCCGGATCGGTCCCGTCCGTGTACTCCCCCTGGATGCCGAGGCTCATGTTGATGACGTCGGCCCCCTCCTGGGCCGCCCACTCCATGGCCTCGATGATCCAGGACGTCTGCCCCGAGCCGCGCGCGTCCAGCACGCGGCCGTTGAGGAGCTTGGCGCCGTAGGCGACGCCGCGGTTGGCTCCGTCGGACGCCTCCCCCGACCCGGCGACGATCGAGGCGACGTGCGTGCCGTGGCCGGCCTCGTCGCGGGTCGACCCGCTACCGGTGAAGTCGCGGGCGCCGACGACGAGGCCGCCGTCGAGGTCGGGATGGGTCGTGTCGATCCCCGTGTCGAGGACGGCGACGACCGCGCCCGCGCCGTCGTGGCCGGCCTCCCAGGCCGCGGGTGCCCCGATCTGCGGCATCGACTCGACGTCGAGCGCGTGGATCGGCGCGTCGAGCCAGATCTTGCGCACCGTCGACTTCTGCGATGCCGCGCCCAGGAGTGCGGACGCGTCGTCGGCGTTCACCTCGCCCGCGACGGCATCGATCGACTCGAGCGTGTGCGTCGCGGTGAGGTTGAGCTTCTTCCACCGCGACGCATCGGTCTTCCCGCCGGTCGGCGTCGTCGACTGCACGATCACCGGCACGCGGTCGGAGTCCTGCACCTCGGCGAGCGCCGTGACGTCGAACAGGCTCCGGTCCAGACGCCCGGGGATCAGGTCGGCGACATCCGTCGGGATGACGTAGAAGTGCTCGTCGTCCCCGTAGCTCGTGTAGCCGACGATCTCTCCGGAGTCACGGGGCGCCGGAAGGAACTCGACGACGGGTCCGCTCTTGCCGGGGTGCAGGACCACCCGGTCGCCGGTGATGAGGGTCACCGCCGACATCGGCGGCTCCGCCGTCACGCCGAACGCCGCGCCGGGGGGCGGCGGTGCGGCGGCGGCCGGCAGCGTGGCCGGGGCGACCAGAGCCGCTATCCCGACCGCCGCGAGGGCGCACTTTCCGATGAGGCTGAGGGGTGTGCTTCTGAACCGCACGCAGATCTCCTGTACTCGTGAGACGACGGCCGCGCACCCGCGAGGATCCGGTCGGATGCGGGGGGCCGTGCCGCCGGCATCCGCACCGGCGACGCCTTGACCCAAGCAGGCGCGCACAGCGCGGACAAGCGGTTTCCAGAAGTTTTCCAACGCTGGAAACACGGGGCGGAGAGAGAGCGGCGCCGGAAATTGGTTGCGATCAGCAACTTATCTGCGCGGACATCTTGGACCGAGGTCAGAAAATTCTTCACGCGCTCGTAACGGCCGGGAAACCCGCTCTGGGGGAACCATGCTCCGCAGACGACGGATGCCCCGCCCCGAGGGGGCGAGGCATCCGTGCGACGTCGTGCGCGCCGGGTCAGGCGCCGCGCAGGCGTTCGGCCAGGTAGGCCTCGACGCCCTCGAGCGGAACCCGCTCCTGGCCCATCGAGTCACGGTCGCGCACCGTGACGGCGCGGTCCTCCAGCGAGTCGAAGTCGACGGTGACGCAGAACGGCGTGCCGATCTCGTCCTGCCGACGGTAGCGACGGCCGATCGCACCCGCGTCGTCGAAGTCGGTGTTCCAGCCGTGCCCGCGCAGCGTGTCGGCCAGCTCCCGGGCGATCGGAGAGAGGTTCTCGTTGCGCGACAGCGGCAGCACCGCGACCTTGACCGGCGCGAGGCGCGGGTCCAGGCGCAGCACCGTGCGGGTGTCGGTGCCGCCCTTCGCGTTGGGGGCCTCCTCCTCGCGGTAGGCGTCGACGAGGAAGGCCATCATGGCGCGGGTGAGGCCGAACGAGGGCTCGATGACGTACGGCGTGTAGGTCGTCCCGGACGCCTGGTCGAAGTATGCGAGCTTGCTCCCCGACGCTTCGGCGTGACGGTTCAGGTCGTAGTCGGTGCGGTTGGCGATGCCCATGAGCTCGCCCCACTCCTTGCCGGTGAACCCGAAGCGGTACTCGATGTCGATGGTGCCGTCCGAGTAGTGCGCGCGGTCCTCCTCGGGCACGTCGAAGCGTCGCATGTTGGCCGGGTCGATGCCGAGGTCGATGAACCAGTCCCACGAGGCCTCGACCCAGTGCTCGAACCACTGCTGCGCGTCGGCGGGCGGCACGAAGTACTCGATCTCCATCTGCTCGAACTCGCGCGTGCGGAAGATGAAGTTGCCGGGGGTGATCTCGTTGCGGAACGACTTGCCGACCTGGCCGACCCCGAAGGGCGGCTTCTTGCGCGAGGCCGTGACGACGTTCGAGAAGTTGATGAAGATGCCCTGCGCGGTCTCGGGGCGCAGGTAGTGCAGGCCGGACTCGTCGTCGACGACGCCGAGGTACGTCTTCATGAGGCCCGAGAAGGCCTTGGGCTCGGTGTACTGGCCCTTCGTGCCGCAGTTGGGGCACGGGACGTCGGCGAGGCCGTTCTCGGCGGGGCGGCCCTTGCGCGCCTCGAAGTCCTCCAGCAGCGTGTCGGCGCGGAACCGGCGGTGGCAGTGCAGGCACTCGACGAGCGGGTCGGTGAACGTCGCGACGTGACCCGACGCCTCCCACACGCGCTTGGGCAGCACGACCGACGAGTCGAGGCCCACCATGTCGCCGCGTCCGCGCACGAAGGTCTGCCACCACTGGCGCCGGATGTTCTCCTTCAGCTCGGTGCCGAGGGGGCCGTAGTCCCAGGCCGACCGCGATCCGCCGTAGATCTCACCGGCTTGGAACACGAATCCGCGATGCCGGGCGAGGGTGATGACTTTGTCGAGGCGCGACTGATCGGCCATGGTGGCTCCAATGGTCGGGAGTGAGGGGCAATCCTGCCCGGTGCGGCGAGCGCCGCAGCATCCGTCGATTCTACTGAGCCGCGCGCCGCCGCCGCTCGATCCGCACGCTCAGGATCCGTAGCCGCACCAGTGCGCGACCCACGTGAGCAGGCGCCCGCGCAGATCCTCGTCCGCCGCGAGATCGATGCGGCTCACCTCGCCGTCGACGACCGCCTCGACCCAGAACACGGTTCCGCGCTTGTCCTCCATCACGGCGTGCGGGTCGCAGCGGGCCGGGATGATGCGCAGCGGCACGGCGATCGGCCCGGTCTCACCGGGACGCACCGCGACCTCGAGCGGCCACCGGCCTCCCTCACCGCCCGGCATCCGGAACGTGAGGAGATTCGTCTCGCGGATGCCGGTCAGCCGGGCCGCGCCGGCGCCGGTCGGCACGACGGCGAGCTCCAGCACGGCGGGCGCGCCGGCGTCCGACGGCGCGAAGGACGCGAACGCGACGTCGGCGGCCTCGGCGAGCGCGGCCGCGCGGCACTCGCGCTCGTGCAGCGGCGGGACGAACCCGAGCGGATCCGGGAGCGGTTCGGTCGCGACCGCGTCCATGCCGTTCCACGTGAAGCTCACCGTGACGGTCGTCTCCGGCTCGGCGGGTGCGGGGCACGCGACGGCGGGCAGCTGCACGCGGATGTCGGTGGCCGAGCCGGGCGGGATGGTCGAGGTGCGCGCGACGACGCGCTCGGCGTCCCCGTCGAAGCGCGGATCGCTCACCCGGATCTCGCCCACGATGAGGGGCAGCGCGGTGCCGTTGCGGATCCGCACCTGCGCCTGGCGGGCCGCGACGTCGGAGCGCAGCTGGACGAAGGACACCTCCGTGTCCTCGGGCAGCCGGTCGGGACCGGGTTCGGGGGCGGGTGCGCCGCACGCGGTGAGGGCGAGCGCGATGACGACGGCCACAAGGGCCGCCACCGTCCGCCTCGCACCGCGCATGGCCCTCAGGGTACGCGCGCGGGCGGACGTCGGGAGCCCTGCGCGCGGCGTCGCGATCAGGCGGCGCGGGCGAGACCGCGCAGCACGCTCACCTCGCGCAGCGGCACGAACGTCGAGCGGGAGGCGCGCGGGCGCAGCCGACGCGGCATCCGTCCCTCGTCGCCCGCTGACCGGCGTCGGCGCCCGGAGAGCACCCCGGCGACGGCGTCGATGCATCCCCGCATGGCTTCCTCCTTCGTGCGCGCCTCACCGATGAGACGGCGGGACCGGCGTTCTGTTACGCGAGTCGCTCCGGAGGAGTTCCGCGGGCCCCGCGGTGATAGCGACACTCCTCGGACGAGATGAGGGGGTGCGCGCCGCCCCAAACGACACGCACCCCCGAACCGCGGCGCGTTGTGGACGCGCTGCCTCCCCCGGTCGGCCCCCCCAGAAGCGATGACCGGATACTGATGAGACGGCGGGGGATGCGATCTGTTACGCGAGTTCCGAGAAAAGTTCTCCGCTCAGCTGAGACGGGGCGTCCCGGCCGGGATCCCCTCACCGACGCCGACGCCGCGCACGAGGTCCTGCAGCGCGGCGAGCGCGACCCGCTGCGGCCATGGGCCGAAGGACACACGGGCCACGCCGAGCTCCTCGAGTCGGGCGGGCGTCGGCGAGGAGGGCCCGCCGAGCACGGAGAGCCGGCGCGGACCGAACGCGTCGACGAGGGCACGGATGTGCGCCTCCTCGGCGACACCGGGCACGAACACGACGGGTGCGCCGGCCGCGAGGTAGGCGCGTCCGCGCGTGACGGCGTCGTCGAGGCACTCCTGCGCAGGCCGTCCCTCCTGCAGGAAGGCATCCGTCCGCGCGTTGAGCACGAGGGCGATGCCTTCCGCGCTTCCCGCCTCGAGGGCAGCCTCCACGGCGCGCACAGCATCGTCGAGCGGACGCAGCCCGTCCTCGATGTTGGCGCCCACCACGCCTACGCCGATCGCGCGGCGCACGGTGTCCGCGACGTCGCCGTAGCCGGCTTCGAGGTCCGCGGTGACGGGCACATCGACGGCGTCGACGATGCGGCGGACGGCATCCAGGTGGAGGTCGAGCGGGATCTGCTCGCCGTCCCCGTAGCCGTGCGCGGCCGCGATCGCGTGGCTCGCGGTCGCCAGGGCCTGCGTCCCGGGGTCGGATGCCACGACGCGAGCAGATGCGACATCCCATACGTTCACGAGGGTCAGCAGGCTCGGTGCCTCGTGCAGCGCGAGCAGGCGGGCGGCGCGCTCCGCGGCCGTCACGAGAAGAGCCCGGGGATGACGTGCGGATCCGGGTCGCCCTGCCGCCGCCGACGCAGCGCGACGGGCGCCGGCCACGGCAGCGTGAAGCTCTCGACGGGCGCGTCGACCGCCCCGAAGTCGTCGCCCTTGACGACGACGCGCTCGGGGGTGACCTCGACGAGACGGACCCGCAGAGGCTCGGCGTCCTCGCGGTCGAGCATCCACACCTCGGCGAGCCAGCCGAGGCCGATCTCCTCGAGGGCGGCCTCCGCGTCGAGCCAGTCGACGGGGCCGGTGACGTCGCGGCCGAGGAGGTCCACGGCGACCCAGTCGTCCTGCTCGGGGCGGATCCAGCCCACGAGCTCACGGTCGTCGGGCCGGCGGTGCGGGGTCCAGTCGCGGGGGATCACGCGGTCAGGCTACCGGTCGGTCGAGCTCGGCGAACGCGCGGACGGGGAACGTGCCGAAGCCCTCGACGGCGGGCGGGGCGGCCGTGAACCGCGCGCCGCTCGACGGAAGGGCGCCGAGGTTCGTGAGGTGCTCGACCACGTGGACGTCCGCGCCGAGCAGCAGCGAGTGGGCGGGGCGCTCGCCGCCCGACTCGGTGTCGTCGATGTTGAGCGAGTCGATGCCCACGAGCACCGCCCCGCGGTCGATGAGCAGCTGTGCGGCGTCGCCCGTGAGGAACGGCGCGCCCACGCCGTACTCCGGAGTGCCGAACAGACGGTCCCACCCGGTGTGCAGCAGGACCGCGGCTCCGCGCACCTCCCGATCGGCGAGCATCACCGCCGTGATCCCGCGACGCTCGGGCGCCCAGGCGTCCACGAGGGGGAAGACCTCGGCGGGCAGGCCCACGAGGGTCGCGAGGTCGAGCCCCGCGAGGTCCGGTCCGTCGGCGTACCGGTGGAACGGCGAGTCGAGGTAGGTGCCGGTGTTGCCGATCATCGTGATGACGTCCATCGCGAACTCCGTCCCGGGGGCGTAGCGCGCACGGGAGTCGGCGCGCGTGAGATGCGGGGTGATGACGGGGGCGGGCAGCCCGGGGTAGGTGACGAGCCCGGCGCGGATGGGGTGGCTGAGGTCCACGACGCGGCGGGCGCCGCCCTCGGGGGCGTCGTCGGCCTGCTCGGGTGCGCGCTGCGCGGAGGTGTGCGACATGCGGTCAGCCTAGGAGCCGCGATGCGCGGCGGGATGGCGACCGGGGACGATTGGCGGGTTCCGTGCGAGCACTGTCCGGAGGCCGCCGGTGCCCGGCCCGGTGAGCTACGCCTCGGGCCGCACGAGGAGATATCCGCGCTCGTCGTCGAAGCCTCCGACGACGAGCCCGGCGGCGAGGTGCGCGAGGAACGCCTCGCGCACGCGCACGCGCCACTGCGCCGCCTCGGTGGGCGAGGTGCGGCGGAGCGTCTCGATGTCGCGCGGAACCGCCACGGTCGCGGCGACCCGGTCGTCCGCGGGGGTCGGGGCGGGAGGGGCGGCGAGCGCCCACGAGACCATGAGGCGGTCGGACTCGTCGCCGCGGTTGACGCCGTCGTCCATCGCGCCGTAGTGGCTCACGAGGTACTCGGTGACCCGCGCGCCCAGCACCCGCAGGTTGAAGTGCGCGTTGCGCGACACCAGCGGATCGAATGTCCACGTGATGTGCCCGACGTCGCGCTGCAGCGCCCACGCGCGCTGGTGCTGCTTGAGCAGGCGCCCGAGTCCGCGGCTGCGCAGTCCAGGGAGCACGCCGGTGATGTGCGAGTGCATCGATCGGGCCGCCGGCGCCGCGAAGAAGGCGACGGAGGCGCCGATCATCCGGTCGTCCTCGTACAGGCCGACCGCGTAGTTGCCCGCGTGCGCGAGCGCGCGCAGCAGATTGGGCGGCATCCCGCTGCGGTCGCCGCCCCACACCTCGGCGAGCAGCTCCGCGGCAGCGAAGACCTCCGGCACGGTGTCCAGCTCGCGGATCTCGATCCCGGGAGGCGTCTCGGACGACGCTTCCGACAGCGCATCGGCGGACAGATCGCTCATGTGCCCACGATATCGCCGCACCCGGTGCCGGGCGGCCTTCGCTCCCCGGCGGCGCCGATAGCCTGGAGGGATGGCATCGAGGGATGAGGACGCACGGCGACGACTCACCCGGATGCCTCGACAGGGCGTCATCGTCGCGGTCCTCGCGATCGCGGGCATGTCGTCGTCGTTCATGTTCACGCTCGTGGTGCCCATCCAGGCGAAGCTCCCCGACCTGCTGGACGCGAGCCGCGACGACACCGCGTGGGTGGTCACCGCGACGCTGCTGGCGGCAGCCGTCATCACGCCCATCTCGGGGCGCCTGGGCGACATGTACGGCAAGCGCCGGATCGTCCTGGTCCTGCTCGCGCTGCTCGTGCTCGGCTCGATCATCGCGGCCGTGTCGACGGGCATCGTCGGCGTCATCGTCGGCCGGGCGCTGCAGGGGGCGGTCACCGGCGTCGTGCCGCTCGGCATCTCGATCCTCCGCGACGTCCTCCACGAGAACCGTGTGGACTCGGCGATCGCGCTCATCAGCGCGACCCTCGGCGTGGGGGGCGCGCTCGGTCTCCCGCTGAGCGCGCTCATCACCGAGCACAGCGACTGGCACGTCCTGTTCTGGGTCTCGGCGGGCCTGGGCGTCGTGGTGTTCGCCCTCGTGCTGTGGATCGTCCCGGTGAGCGTCCTGCGCACCGCGGGACGATTCGACTTCGTCGGCGCGGCGGGTCTGACGATCGGTCTCGTCGGTGTGCTCCTGGCCATCTCGCGCGGCAACGAGTGGGGTTGGGGCTCTCCGGCGGTGCTCGCGTGCGGTCTGGGCGGCATCCTCGTCCTCCTGCTGTGGGGCTGGTACGAGCTGCGCATCGCCGAGCCTCTGCTCGACCTGCGGGTCGCGGCCCGCCGTCCCGTGCTGCTGACGAATCTCGCGTCCGTGGCCATGGGGTTCGCGCTCTTCTCCTCGAACGTCGTCTATCCGCAGATGCTCGAGCTTCCCGTCGCGACCGGCGCCGGCTTCGGGCTCTCCCTGCTGATCGCGAGCCTCGTCGTCATGCCGTCGGGCCTGGTGATGATGGTCCTCTCGCCCGTCTCCGGGCGGCTCGCGCACGCGTTCGGCCCCAAGCCGCTGCTCGTCTCGGGCGCCGTGGCCGTGTTCTTCGCGTACGGGTTCACGCTGCTGTTCTCGACCGAGGTGTGGCAGATCCTCATCGCCAACATCCTCATCGGCGTGGGCATCGGACTCGGCTACGCGGCGATGCCCATGCTCATCATGCGGTCGGTGCCGCAGACCGAGACGGGCGCGTCGAACGGTCTCAACGCCCTCTTCCGCTCGCTGGGCACGAGCACCGCCGCCGCGGTCGTCGGCGCGGTCCTCGCGACGTACGTCGCGCCGTACGGCGACGCCGTCGTGCCCACCCCGGCGGCCTTCCAGCTGTCGTTCCTCCTCGGCGCGATCGCCGCCGCGATCGCGGTCGTCGTGGCGCTGTTCATCCCGACCGCCCGCGACCCGCGCGAGACGCGGCCGTCGCTCCCCGAGTGATCCGCTCGTCGGCGCGAACGCCGAGCACACTCGCGGACGCGGGCGCAAGGGTTCTGACGTCGTCGGGGAGCGCCCGCTAGCGTGTGGGGATGAGCGCACCGGACGTCACCACCCCCGAATCGCGCGGGGACACGCGATTCTTCGGCCAGCCCTGGGCGCTCGCCCACATCTTCGGGGTCGAGATGTGGGAGCGGTTCAGCTTCTACGGCATGCAGGGCATCCTGCTGCTCTACATGTACTACTCGGTCGCCGAGGGCGGACTGGGGATCGACCGCACGATCGCGGCGGGGATCGTCGGCGCCTACGGGGGCACGGTCTACCTCTCCACGATCCTCGGCGCCTGGATCGCGGATCGCCTGCTCGGCTCGGAGCGGGTTCTGTTCTACAGCGCGATCATCATCATGGCGGGGCACATCGGTCTGGCCGTCCTGCCGAACGTGTGGGGGCTGGGCACTGGCCTCGTCCTCGTCGCGATCGGCTCGGGCGGGCTCAAGGCCAACGCGACCTCGGTGGTGGGCACGCTCTACGCGGCCGACGATCCGCGCCGGGATGCCGGGTTCTCCCTGTTCTACCTCGGGATCAACCTCGGTGCGTTCTTCGGCCCCATCGTCACCGGCGCCCTCCAGTCGACGGTCGGGTTCCACTGGGGCTTCGGCGCCGCCGCGGTGGGCATGGCGCTCGGCCTCATCCAGTACTCCTTCGGCCGCCGCGCCCTTCCCGAGGCGTCGCGCGTCGTGCCCAATCCGCTGCCGCGACGCCGGCGTCCGCTGATCGCGGTCGTCGCGGTCGCAGGCATCGTCGTCGTCGCGGCGCTCGTGCTGCTCGGCGTGGTGCGCGCGGACAACCTCGTCGGGATCGTGATCGTCGTGACGGCGGGAGCCTCGATCGCCTACTTCGCCGTCATCCTGTCGTCGAAGGCGATCACCGCCGTGGACCGCTCGCGCGTCGTCGGCTTCATCCCCCTGTTCATCGTCAACGTGGCGTTCTGGTCGCTGTACCAGCAGCAGTTCACGGTGCTGACGATCTACTCGGACGAGCGGCTGAACCGATCGATCCTCGGGTGGGAGATGCCGGTCTCGTGGGTCAATTCCATCAACCCGATCTTCGTCATCATCCTCTCCGGCGTCTTCGCCGCGGTCTGGACGAAACTGGGGAGGCGCCAGCCGTCGACGCCGGTGAAGTTCTCGATCGGGGCGATCGTCATGGGCCTCGCGTTCCTGCTGTTCCTGCCGTGGGCGAACGGACCGGCCAACTCCACGCCGCTGCTGGCGATCGTCGGCATCCTGTTCGTGTTCACGGTGGCCGAGCTGTTCATCTCCCCGGTCGGCCTGTCGGTATCGACGAAGCTCGCGCCCGCGCGCTTCACCACGCAGATGGTCGCGCTCTACTTCCTGTCGGTGTCGCTGGGCACCTCGATCGCGGGATGGCTCGCCGGCTTCTACGACCCGCACGACGAGGTTCCCTACTTCGCGATCCTCGGCGTGATCGCGATCATCATGAGCGCGGCGCTGTGGGCCGCGGTCAAGCCGGTGCTCGCCCTCATGCGCGGCGTCCGCTGACCTGCCTCAGCGGGAGCCGCCCTCCGCGACGCCCCAGGCGCCTTCGAGGCGCCGGAACGACTCGTCGATGAGCGCGAGCAGGTCGGCGTCCTCGTGGGCGAGCCACTGCTCGTAGGCGGCGAGGCTCAGCCCGAGGCACGTCCACGCGATCGCCTGCGGCTCGAGGGCGTCGGGCCGGTCCCCCAGGCGCGCGGCGGCGAACTCGGCCACGACCTGCCGCCACTCGGCGTAGCGCAGGGTCGAGTGCGCGAGCAGTTCGGGGACGTTCAGCAGCAGCCACATCCGCTCGCGGTGCACGTGCAGCTCGTCCGCGGGGAACCGGTTGAACTCGACCACCGCGAGACGGAGCGCGTCGCGCAGCGGGATCTCCTCCGGCTGGCTCGCCAGGTGCGCCCGCATGCGCTCGAGGAGGACGTCGAAGTCGCCCCACGGCAGATCGTTCTTCGAGCGGAAGTACCGGAAGAAGGTGCGGCGCCCGATGCCGGCCGCCCGCACGATGTCGTCGATCGTCGTCTCCGCGAACCCGCGCTCGAGGAAGAGCTGGAACGCCACATGGCTGAGCTCGCCCTGCGTCGTCGACGGCGCGCGTCCCATGCGGGGCCGCGCGTCCCCCTCCGGGGCGGGCGTCGCATTCGCCATCACGGACTCTTCCATTCGGCACTCGGTGTCATTAGTATCGGCCCCACGGATGGATCTCGCCAGTGTCGGCGAGGAGGCTCGAGAGGAGCATTCCATGGATCGTCTTCAGTCCGCGCAGACCGCGACCGCCCACGACGACGACGCCGTCGCATCGGACACCCTCGTCGAGGAAGTCTCGATCGACGGCATGTGCGGCGTCTACTGATCGGCCCATGAACACCGCATCGATCCGGCGGCGTCGCCGGATCCGCGCGCGCTGCGCGCACCCGATCGCGCGGTCCTCCCGCCGCGGGATCGCCTTCGCACGTGCATCCACGACCGCCCACGAGGGCGGACACACCTGGGGAGGCGCTCGCTCCCCCATCGCCTGAAGCCGCCTTCCCGAACTTCGTCGGCCGCGCCGCGGTCGCGGTGGCTTCGTGCGCGTTCGAACCGAGAGGAAAGAAGATATGGCAGGCAGAGTCGAGGGCAAGGTCGCCCTGGTCACCGGAGCGGCACGCGGTCAGGGACGCAGCCACGCGCTCCGTCTCGCGGAGGAGGGCGCCGACATCATCGCGGTGGACCTCTGCGCACCCGTTCCGGGGCTGCAGTACCCGCCGGCGACCGAGGAGGACCTCGCCGAGACGGTGCGGCAGGTCGAGGCGCTGGACCGCCGCATCGTGGCGAGCAAGACCGACATCCGCGATCGCGCGGCGCTGAAGACCGCGATCGACGAGGGCGTCGCGACGCTCGGCCGACTCGACATCGTCGTCGGCAATGCCGGGATCTGCATCATCGCCGGGTGGGACGAGGTCACCCCCGAGATCTGGGACGAGACGATCTCGACCAACCTCACCGGCACGTTCAACACCGTGCAGCTGTCCGTCCCGCACCTCATCGCGGCGGGCGGCGGGTCCATCATCCTGACCAGTTCCGCCGCGGGCCTGAAGGGACTCCCCTTCCTCACGCCCTACGTCGCCTCGAAGTTCGGCGTGACCGGCCTCGGCAAGGCCTTCGCCGCCGAGCTCGCCCAGTACAGCATCCGCGTCAACACGCTCCACCCGACCGGGGTCGCGACCGCGATGGGTGAGATGGGCGAGGCGTTCCCGCCGCTGCTGGAGAAGAACCCCGCCGTCGGCGGGATGCTCGCCAACATGCTGCCGATCCAGACGACGGAGCCGCGCGACCAGTCCAACGCCGTGCTGTTCCTGGCGAGCGACGAGGCGCGCTACGTCACCGCCCTGTCGATGACCGTCGACGCGGGCAACACCGAGTACTGAGACACCGGACACGAGACAGAAGGAGAACATCATGGGAGTCCTCGAAGGCAAGGTCGCCTTCATCACCGGGGCCGCACGCGGCCAGGGCCGTTCGCACGCCATCCGCCTCGCACAGGAGGGCGCCGACATCATCGCGGTCGACATCGCCGCGCAGATCGAGTCCGTCGCCTACCCGATGTCGACGCCCGAGGACCTCGCCGAGACGGTCCGAGAGGTCGAGGCGCTCGACCGCCGCATCCACGCCGTGCAGGCCGACGTCCGCGACCGCGCGGCGCTGCAGAGCGCGCTCGACGCGGGCGTCGCGGAGCTCGGTCGGCTCGACATCGTGCTCGCCAACGCGGGCATCGCACCCATGTCGATGCACCCCGGCGAGCAGGAGTGGTACGACGTCATCGATGTCAACCTCACCGGGGTCTACCACACGATCGAAGTCGCCAAGCCGGCGCTCATCGCGGGCGGCCAGGGCGGCTCGATCGTCATCACCAGCTCGACGGCGGGCCTCGCCGGCATCGGCGGCGACGCCCCGGGCGGTCTCGGGTACACCGCGGCCAAGCACGGCGTCGTGGGGCTCATGCGGTCGTACGCGAACCAGCTCGCCCAGCACAGCATCCGCGTCAACACGATCCACCCGACCGGGGTGAACACCCCGATGGTCGTCAACGACGTCATGCAGGAGTTCCTGGAGAGCGACCCCCAGCTGAGCAACGCCATGGCCAACGCCCTCCCGGTGCCGATGATCGAGCCGGTGGACATCTCGAACGCCATCGTGTTCCTCACCTCCGATGCGGGCCGCTACATCACCGGCGTGACGCTGCCCGTCGACGCCGGCTTCCTCAACAAGCGCTGAGAAAGGAGAGACAGACATGGGACGAGTGGAGGGCAAGGTCGCCTTCATCACGGGCGCCGCACGCGGTCAGGGGCGGTCGCACGCCATCCGCCTGGCGCAGGAGGGCGCGGACGTCATCGCGATCGACGTGTGCGAGGCGATCCCGGAGAACCCGTACGACCCGGCGACCGAGGAGGACCTCGCCGAGACGGTCCGCCAGGTCGAGGCACTGGACCGGCGCATCATCGCCACCAAGGCCGACGTGCGCGACTTCGCCCAGGTGCGCGCCGCGGTGGACGAGGGCGTCGCGCAGCTCGGGCGCCTGGACATCGTGTCGGCCAACGCCGGCATCTCCGGCCGGCCGAACAAGTCGCAGGACATTCCGGACGACGAGTGGTCGAACATGCTGGACATCAACCTGTCGGGCGTGTGGCGCAGCGTCAAGGCGGCGATCCCGCACATGCGCGAGGCCGGCAACGGCGGATCGATCGTCATCACGAGCTCGGACGCCGGACTGTTCGCGTACGAGAACATCTCGCACTACGTGTCGGCCAAGCACGGCGTGATCGGCCTCATGCGCACGCTCGCGCTCGAGCTCGCGCCCGACATGATCCGGGTCAACGCGATCTGCCCGACGACGGTCGACACCGACATGGTGCAGAACGAGGCGATCTACCGGCTGTTCCGTCCGGATCTGGAGGCGCCGACGAAGCAGGACTTCGCCGACGCGGCGAGCCAGATGAACGCGCTGCCCATCCCGTGGGTGGAGGCGGTCGACATCTCGAACGCGCTCCTGTTCCTCGCCTCCGACGAGGCGCGGTACATCACCGGGGTCGCCCTGCCCGTGGACGCCGGCGCGGCCGTCAAGTGACGGGAAGAGGCGCACCGTGACGATCGACGCGCTGTCCGCCGTGGAGGACGCGGCCGCGCTCCGCGCGAACCGTGCCCGGATCGCCGCCCACCTGGTCGGCCGTGAGCGTGAGCTCGAGCTCACGCTCGCGGCCGTCGCCGCGGGACGGGACATCGTGCTGGAGGGGCCGCCCGGGACGAGCAAGACGACGATCCTGCGCGCCATCACCGAGGAGTGGGGCATCCCCCTCCTGTTCGTCGAGGGCAACGCCGACCTCACGCCCGCCAAGCTCGTGGGGCACCACAACCCGGCGCGGGTCCTGCGCGAGGACTACTCGCCGGAGAACTTCGTGCCCGGCCCGCTCCTGGAGGCGATGCAGCAGGGCGGCTTCCTCTACATCGAGGAGTTCAACCGCGCCCCCGAGGACACGCTCAACACGCTCCTGACCGCGATGGCCGACCGCTCCATCACGGTCCCGCGCGTGGGGCGGATCGACGCGCTGCCGACGTTCCGGGTCATCGCCTCGATGAACCCGTACGACAACGTCGGCACGACGCGGCTGTCCACGAGCGTGCACGACCGCCTCAACCGGCTGGCCGTCGACTACCAGTCGGCCGACGAGGAGGAGCGCATCGTGCGCCTGCGCGCGGATGCGTCGGGGCCGCTCGGCGACCGCCTCGTGCCGGATGCCGTCGCGGTGACCCGCGCGACCCGCGACCACCCCGACGTCCGCCAGGGCTCGAGCGTGCGCGGCGCGATCGACACGACGCTCGTCGCCCAGCGGCTCGCGGCGCTGCGCGGTCTCACCGCCCCGGACGACGACGCGTACCCCGAGCTCGTGTTCGACGCCATGATCGTCGCCCTGTCCGGGCGCATCCACCTCGACGAGGCGGCGGAGACCACGCCCGAGGCGGTGCTTCGCGAGATCTGGGAGGACCGCTTCATCCTCGAGCCCCGTACGGCGGCGCCGGGATGAAGAGAGGCGGCGGCGGACACGCCCCTCCGCAACGCGCGGCGGCGGACCCCGTCGTCGCGGGGGACGCCGCTGCGCCGCACCCCCAAGCAGCTCGACGAGAAGCCGACGGTGTTCGACGCGACCGGCTCGGGCGCGGGGATGATGCTGCGGGCGGACGGCGGACGCGCGCCGGCGCGCAGCGGGGTGCGGGGCACAGGCGCCCCGGGGCAGACCGACGAGACCGGGACTCTCGTCCCGCCGCCCGACGAGACGGCGCGCATCGACCCCGCGGCGCACGCCCTGGCCCGGCAGATCGCGTCGCGCCTCGCCGTGCGGAGGGCCCGGCGGGATGTGACGACGCGCCGCGGCATCGGCGATCTGCTGAGCACCCCGTATCGCGGAGCGTCGGACGAGATCGACCTCGACCGGACCATCGAGGTGCTCGCCGAGCGGCCGGTGCCCGAGGACGAGGACGTCGTCGTGCGCGAGCGCATGCGCACGACGCGCTCGGTCGTGCTCCTCGTCGACGTGTCCGGCTCGATGCGCGGCGAGCGGATCACCACCGCCGCGGCGACGGTCGGCGCCGTCTCGTCGGAGCTCGCCCATGACGCCCTCGCGGTCATCGCCTTCTGGTCGGATGCCGCGATCCTGCTCCGGCTCGGGGACGTCGTCCGTCCCATGGCGCTGCTCGACGGCATCCTGCGCATCCCGGCCCGCGGGCTCACCAACGTCGCCTTCCCGCTCGAGCTCGCCCAGCAGCAGCTGGCGCGCGTGCCGGCCCGGGATGCGCGGGTGCTGCTGCTGTCGGACTGCGTGCACAACGCCGGGCCGGACCCCCGGCCGCTCGCGGCGCGCCTGCCGCGACTGGACGTCCTCCTGGACGCCACCGGGGAGAAGGATGTCGAGCTCGGCCGGGAGCTCGCGGCACGGGGGCGGGGCCTGTGCCGCATCATCCGCGGGCACCGCGATGTGGCGCCCGCGGTCAGCGAGATCTTCGCGGGCGCGTGAGCCCGCCCGAGGTGGAAGGGAACAGTGACGTGGAGCTGAAGTGGTGGCCCTGGCGGCAGAACCCGTGGTTCGAGTCGGTGCTCGAGGCGCAGAGGCGCGCGAAGCGCCGGCTTCCCCCCTCCGTGTACGCGGCCCTCGTCGCCGGATCCGAGCGCGGGGCGACCCCCCGCGACAACACCGACGCGTTCGCCGAGCTCGAGTTCGCCCCGCACGTGGCCGGGCACCGGTCGCCGCGCGACCTGTCCACGACGGTGCTCGGCATCCCGATCCAGCTGCCCGTGCTCATCTCGCCGACGGGCGTGCAGGCGGTGGATCCCGACGGCGAGGTGGCAGTCGCGCGGGCCGCGGCGAACCGCGGCACGATCATGGGCCTGAGCTCGTTCGCCTCGAAGCCGGTCGAGCAGGTCGTGGACGCGAACCCGAACACCTTCTACCAGCTGTACTGGACCGGATCGAAGGAGGACCTCGTCCGCCGCATGGACCGCGCGCGGGCCGCCGGGGCCAAGGCGCTCATCGCGACGCTGGACTGGTCGTTCTCCGTCGGTCGCGACTGGGGCAGCCCCGCCATCCCGGAGAAGCTGGATCTGCCCGCGATGGTGAAGTTCGCGCCGGAGGCCGTGCGCCGGCCGGGCTGGACCCTGCGGTACCTGCGCAAGGGCCTGCCCGACCTGACGACGCCCAATCTGCAGCCGCCGGACGGACCCGCCCCCACGTTCTTCGGCGCCTACTACGAGTGGATGCAGACCCCGCCCCCGTCCTGGGACGACGTGGCATGGCTGCGCAAGGAGTGGGGCGGCCCGTTCATGCTCAAGGGCGTCACGCGGGTCGACGACGCGCGGCGCGCGGTGGACATCGGCGCCGACGCGATCAGCGTCTCCAACCACGGCGGCAACAACCTCGACACGACGCCCGCGACGATCCGGTGCCTCGGGCCGATCGCCGAGGCGGTCGGCGACCAGATCGAGGTGCTCCTCGACGGCGGCATCCGCCGCGGGGGCGACGTCGCGAAGGCGCTCGCGCTCGGCGCCCGGGCGGTCATGATCGGGCGGGCGTACCTGTGGGGGCTGGGCGCAGGCGGACAGGCGGGCGTCGAGAACGTGCTCGATCTCCTGCGCATGGGGCTCGATTCGGCGGTGCTCGGACTCGGCCACGCGTCGATACACGAGCTCAGCCGCGCGGATCTGTGGGTGCCGCCCGGCTTCGAGCGCGTGCTGGGCGCGCCGCCCGCCCCCAAGCCGCGACCCCGCCGGCCGAGGAGCACTCCCGCCTCCTCGGACGGCGGTGCCTAGTCCGGCATCCGCCCCGAACCCCCGTGCGCGTCCCACTTGTGGCCCCGAACCCGCGGCGTGTCCCACTTGTGACGGCCGCACCGCACCCGGGGTCGCCACTTGTGGGACACCTCGCGCGGCGTGTCCCACTTGTGACCCCGAACCCCCGGCGTGTCCCACTTGTGGCCCCGAACGCCCTGCGCGTCCCACTTGTGGCCCCGAACGCCCTGCGCGTCCCACTTGTGGTGGCCGCACCGCACCCGGGGTCGCCACTTGTGGGACACTTCGCGCGGCGTGTCCCGGAAGGGGCGGCCCGCGGCGGCGAGAGGTCGCCGTTTCCGGGACATGCTCCTGCCCGGAGCCGCGGTCTCCCCGCCCCTCAGTCCTGCGCGGTCGAGAACGCGGCGTCGAAGGCGGCGGCCGGCGGCGTGATCGCGTTGAGCTCGCGCACGAACGCGAGCGCCTCGGGCGCGCCCTGCAGGCGGTCCATTCCGGCATCCTCCCACTCGACGCTCGTGGGCCCCTCATAGCCGATCGCGTTGAGCGCCCGGAAGATCGGCTCCCACGGCACCTCGCCGTGCGCCGTCGACACGAAGGTCCAGCCGCGCCGCGGGTTGGCCCACGGCAGGTGGGATCCCAGCACGCCGTTGCGGCCGTCGAGGTTGGTGATCGACTCCTTCACGTGCACGTGGAAGACGTGGTCGGCGTAGTCCAGCACGAACGCCACCGGGTCCAGCTGCTGCCACATGAAGTGCGACGGGTCGAAGTTGAAGCCGAAGCTCGTGCGGTGCCCGATGGCCTCCAGCGTCGCCTTCGCCGTCCAGTAGTCGTACGCGATCTCGGAAGGGTGCACCTCGAGCGCGAAGCGCACGCCCACCTCCTCGAACACGTCGAGGATCGGATTCCACCGCTCGGCGAAGTCGCGGTACCCAGCCGCCACCCACTCGTCCGAGGCGGGCGGGAACATCGCGACGCCCTTCCAGATCGACGAGCCGGAGAAGCCGACCACCGTCTTCACGCCGAGCTTCGCCGCGAACCGCGCCGTCATCTTCATCTCCTCGGCGGCACGCTGCCGCACCCCCTCGGGGTCGCCGTCGCCCCACACGCAATCGCTCAGGATGTCGCGGTGACGCACGTCGATGGGGTCGTCGCACACCGCCTGCCCGGCGAGGTGGTTCGAAATGGTCCACACCTTCAGGCCGTTGCGCTCGAGGATGTCGCGCCGGGACTGCACGTACGCGTCGTCGTCCCAGCGGGCCACATCGATGTGGTCACCCCAGCAGGCGATCTCGAGGCCGTCGTAGCCCCACTCGCCGGCGAGCCGGGCCACCTCCTCGAACGGCAGGTCGGCCCACTGGCCGGTGAACAGCGTGATCGGTCGCGCCATCGTCATTCCTCTCTCACGTTCGTCTCGCCCCGCCCGCCGGACGACCGGGGCGTCTCTGCGCGGTCAGCGACCCGTGGCCACCCACGCGGAACCATTCTGGGAGCTCTCCTCCACGGCGGCCAGGACCCGCTGGACGGCGAGCCCCTCCGCGAAGGTGGGGTGCGGGTCGGTGCCCTCGGCGATCGCCTCGACGAGGTCCTTCACCTGGTGGCTGAACCCGTGCTCGTACCCGAGCATGTGACCGGCCGGCCACCACGCCCCCGCGTACGGATGCTGCGGCTCGGTCACGAGGATCCGCGTGAACCCCTGCAGCTCCCCCGGCGCCGTCCGGTCGTAGAAGCGGAGGGTGTTGAGGTCCTCGAGGTCGAACGCGAGCGCGCCCGCGTCCCCGGAGACCTCCACGGTCAGCGCGTTCTTGCGGCCGGTCGCGAACCGGGTGGCCTCGAACGAGACCAGCGCGCCCTCGGCGAGCCGCCCGGTGAAGATCGCCACATCGTCGACCGTGACGTCGCCGTACCCCTCGCCGGCGGTGCCGGACAGGCCCGACCCCTCCCCGAGCAGCGGACGGCGGGCGACGATCGTGTCGAGCACGCCGGAGACGCTGTCGACCGTCTGCCCGGTGACGAACTGCGTCATGTCGATGATGTGGGCGCCGATGTCGCCGAGGGCGCCCGAGCCGGCGTGCTCCTTCTGCAGGCGCCAGGCGAGCGGCGCCTCCGGGTCGACCAGCCAGTCCTGGCGGTAGGCCGCGCGCACCTGCTGGACCCGGCCCACCTTGCCCGCCGCGATGAGATCGCGCATGAAGGTCACCGCGGGAACGCGCCGGTAGGTGAAGCCCACCATCGCACGCACACCGCGCGCGTGGGCGGCCGCCGCGGCATCCGCCATCGCCTCCGCCTCCGCGACCGTGTTCGCGAGCGGCTTCTCGCACAGCACGTGCTTGCCGGCCTGGAGCGCGGCGATCGCGATCTCGGCGTGCGAGTCGCCGGGGGTGACGATGTCGATGACGTCGATGTCGTCCCGCGCGATCACCTCGCGCCAGTCGGTCGCGGTCTCCGCCCAGCCCCAGGTCTCGGCGGCGGCGGCGACCGCCTCCGGACGACGGCCGACGAGCACCGTCATCTCGGGCCGGAACGGCAGCGGGAAGAAGCGCGGCGCGACCCGCCATCCCTGGGAGTGCGCGGCCCCCATGAAGCCGTGCCCGATCATCGCGACGCGCAGCGTGTCACTCAACGTGGTGTCCTCTCGTGAGGGTGAGGGGGCGCCCGTCACGCGGACGGGCGCCCCGCGGTGTCGGTCTTACTCGAAGGACAGCTCGATGAACTCGTCCACGTTGTCCTTGGTGACGACCGGCGCGTCGAGCACGATCCGGTTCGGCACACTCGGCGTGATGAGGTCGCTCATCGTCTTGCTCTGCGCGATGAGACGCGCCAAGGCGATGCCGTCTGCGGCCTGCGTCGACGGGTAGATGACCGTGGCCTTCAGGACCGTGTCGTCCGCCTTGATGGCCTCCATGGCGCTGCGGCTTCCCGCGCCGCCCATCATGAAGAACTCGTCACGGCCGGCCGCGTCGATGGCGGCCAGGACGCCGATGCCCTGGTCGTCGTCGTGGTTCCAGATGGCGTCGATCTTCGGGTTGGCCGACAGCAGCTGGGATGCCGCCTGCTCGCCGCCGGCGACGGTGAAGTCCGCCGCGACGCGCGCTGAGACCTCGAGTCCGCAGTCCTTCAGCGCATCGGCGAAGCCCTGCGAGCGGTCCTGCGTGAGCGGCAGCGAGTCGATGCCCGCGATCTCGGCGACCACGGCGTCGGACTTCCCAGACAACTGCTCGCAGATGTACGTGCCGGCGCTGACGCCCATGCCGTAGTTGTCGCCGAGGATCGTGCTGCGCGCCGCGAAGGGGCTGGAGAACTCGCGGTCGACGTTGATGACGGGGATACCCGCCTCCATCGCCTCGATCGCGATCTCCGTGAGCGCGGCGCCGTCGGTCGGCAGCAGCACGATGGCGTCGACGCCCTCGTTGATGAACGTCTCCACCGCCGCGATCTGCGCGATCGGGTCGTTCGTGCCCTCGGCGACCTTCAGCTCGACGTCGGAGAAGCTGTCGGCGGCGGCCTGCGCGCCGGAGTTGATGGCACCGAGCCAGCCGTGGTCGGCGGCCGGACCGGAGAAGCCGATGACGACGGTGTCGCCCGCCGCGGCGTTCTCGTCCTTGGACGTGCCCTGGTCGACGACGTTCTCGCTGGCGCCTCCGCCCGTGCAGCCGGCCAGGAGGCCGATCGCTGCCACGAGGGCGGTGCCGGTGAGAATGGCGCGCGTGCGCGCCTTCCCGAGTGAGCGCATTGTTCCTCCTTGAATTGGTGCAGCTCCGGTCGGCGCATGGCCCGAGATGACACTGTCCACACCGCGAGGGGTCCACGCCGACGAGGGACACGGTAACAGAAGTGTCGCGGGCATAGTCAACTTTTGTTTTCGAAACGTCATAAGTTCCTGAGGGACATTCGGCTGGACGATCCGCGGAATCATGCTCGCGCCGTCGGCGATCGCCCCGATCGAGTGCGACATGAAAGGGTCGCGGAGATCCGGAACAGCGTGTTATGTTCGCCGCGTGATCAAAGTTGACCATTCCGAGTCATTACTCAGCGTTCGAGGAGTGACGAAGAGCTTCGCGGGGGTGCGCGCCCTCCAGGGCGTCGATCTCGACGTGCGCCCGGGCGAGGTGCACTGCATCCTCGGTCAGAACGGCGCGGGCAAGTCGACGCTCATCAAGACGCTGGCCGGGGTCCACCGTCCCGACAGCGGTGAGATCCTGTGGCGCGGCGAGCCGGTCGAGATCTCCGACCCCGAGGCGGGGCTCGAGCTCGGCATCGCGACGATGTACCAGGAGCTCGACGTCGTCGACGGCCTGACGATCGCGGAGAACATCTTCCTCGGCCATGAGCTGTCCCGGGGCGGATTCGCCCGCCGCGCGGAAGCGGCCCGCCGCACCCGCGAGCTGCTCGGGCGACTCGGCCACGCGGGGCTGTCCCCGCACGCGGAGGTCGGACAGCTCAGCGCCGCGAACAAGCAGATCGTGAGCATGGCCAGGGCGCTCTCGCACGACATCCGGCTCATCATCATGGACGAGCCGTCGGCCGTGCTCGACAGCGAGGAGGTGCGCAACCTCTTCCACGTCGTGCGGGAGCTGACCGCCGCCGGCATCGCCGTCATCTACATCACGCATCGCCTCGAGGAGATCCGCCAGATCGGGGACCGCATCACGGTCCTCAAGGACGGCCGGTCGATGGCGACGGGCCTCGAGGTGGCCGACATCCCGACCGCCGAGCTCATCCGCCTCATGACCGGTCGCGCCGTCGAGAACGTGTTCCCGCCCGCCGTGCCCGTCCCGTCGGACGCGCCCGTCGTGCTCGAGGTCGAGGGTCTCAGCCTCGCCGGCGTGTTCCAGGACGTGAGCTTCCAGGTGCGCGCGGGGGAGATCGTGGGCCTGGCCGGCCTCGTCGGCTCCGGGCGCTCCGAGATCCTCGAGACGGTCTACGGGGCTCGCAAGGCGACGGCGGGATCCGTGCGCGTCGGCGGGCGGCGCGTGCGCAACGGCTCGGTCGTCGCGGCCGTCGACGCCGGGATCGGCCTGTCCCCCGAGGAGCGCAAGAGCCAGGGCCTCGTCCTCGACGAGCCGGTGTACGTCAATGTCACGCTGTCCTCGATGGACCGCTTCGCGCGCGCCGGATTCCTCGACGAGCGCGCGGCCCGCACCGTCGCGCGCGAGCAGATCGAGGCGCTCGAGCTGCGCCCGGCGGATCCCGATCGCCCCGCGGCGACCCTGTCCGGCGGCAACCAGCAGAAGATCCTCCTCGCCCGGTGGCTCGTGCACGGCACCCGCGTCCTGCTGCTGGACGAGCCCACCCGCGGTGTCGACGTGGGTGCGCGCGCCGAGATCTACGCCCTCATCCGGCGCCTGGCCGCGGCCGGCAACGCCGTCGTGATCGTCTCCAGCGAAATCGAGGAGGTTCTCGGTCTCGCCGACAACGTGCTCGTGGTCGCCGACGGCCGCGTGCTGGAGAACCTCCCCGCTTCGCAGATCGACGAGCACGGCGTGCTCGATCTCGTCATGAAAGGAACCGCGGCATGAGCGATCAGACCGCTCCCGAGACCGTCTCCGCCCCGCCCGGCGCCCCCGACGGCGGAGGATCCGGCACCGGCAAGTCCCGCCTGCAGCGCGCCCTCTCGGGCTCCGTCGGACGGAACCTCGGACTCGTCCTGGCCCTCATCGTCATCGTGATCGTGGGCGCCGTCACGGCATCCGACACGTTCCTCACGGTGAACACGCTGCTCACGATCCTGCGCCAGGCCTCGATCATCGGCGTCATCAGCATCGGCATGACCCTCGTCATCATCTCCGGCGGCATCGATCTGTCGGTGGGCTCGGTGATGGGGCTGGCCTCCGTCGTCGCCACGATCGCCGTCATCCAGGACCTCGCCGACGACCTGCACTGGGTGGTCATGGTGGTCGTGGCCCTCGCAGTCGGGCTCGCGGCCGGGCTCATCAACGGCATCGTGATCGCCTACGGGAAGGTGGTCGCCTTCATGGCGACCCTCGCGATGCTCGTCGCGGCGCGGGGTCTCGCCGAGATCCTCGCCAACAAGCGGACTCTGCAGGTGCGCGACCGCGGATTCATCCAGTTCATGAACCTCGACATCCTCGGGGTCGACATGCTGATCTGGATCTTCGCGATCGTCGCCGCGCTGGGCTGGATCCTGCTGAACCGGACGACGTTCGGCCGCCGCACCGTCGCGATCGGCGGCAACCGCGAGGCCGCACGCCTGGCCGGCATCAACGTCAAGCGGCACATCATGTGGCTGTACGCGATCTCGGGGCTGTGCGCGGGCATCGCCGGCGTCATGATCCTGGGACGCACCACGGCGGGCACCTCGACCCACGGGCAGCTGTACGAGCTGGATGCGATCGCGGCGGTCGTCGTCGGCGGCACCCTCCTCATCGGCGGGCGCGGCACCATCACCGGCACCGTCTTCGGCGTCCTCATCTTCGCGACACTCTCCAACGTGTTCGTGCAGAACAACCTCACCTCGTCGGTGCAGGCGGTCGCGAAGGGCATCATCATCGTGGTCGCGGTCCTCCTGCAGCAGCGGTTCGCCAAGCCGGTGGGGCGCCAGACCTGAGCGAGAGGCACGGACGTCGGGAGTCCTCGGGCCATGCGGAGATCCGCCGCGCACCGGGCGTCATCCTTCACCCAGCGGGCAGAAGTCGGTGGAGTTCGGACGATCCGAGCGTGTGATTGACTGGAACGTGACCAATATGAGTGCGGAGACGACGTCCACCGGGATGGGCGTGAGCGAACTGTTCCAGCTCCTGCGCGACGGGGCTCCGCGCACGCGGGCGCAGCTGGCGAAAGCGACAGGCCTGGCCCGTTCCACCGTCGCCGCACGCGTGGACGAGCTCATGCGCTCGGGGCTCATCACCCCGGTCGCCGACGCCGCGTCGACGGGGGGACGCCCGCCCTCGCAGTTCGCCCTCAATCCCGCCGCGCGTCTCGTGCTGGCCGCCGACATCGGCGCGTCGCACGCGACGGTCGCCGTGCTCGACCTCGCCGCGACCGTGCTCGCCGAGCGCACCGAGCCCCTCGACGTGGCGCTTGGACCGGAACGCGTCCTCACCCGCGTCGTCGAGCTCGCGCAGGACCTCCTCGCCGAGTCCGGCCGAGGTCTCGTCGACGTCGGCGCCGTGGGGATCGGCGTCCCGGGCCCGGTCGAGCACTCCACGGGGCGTCCGGTCAATCCGCCGATCATGCCCGGGTGGGACCGGTTCGACGTCCCCGGCTGGATGGCGCAGCACCTCGACGTCCCGGTGCTCGTCGACAACGACGTCAACATCATGGCGCTCGGCGAGCGGACCCGCGCGTGGCCCGGGGTCGAGCACCTCGTCTACGTCAAGGTCGCGACGGGCATCGGCGCGGGCGTGATCTCGGGCGGTCGCCTCGTGCGCGGCGCGCAGGGCGTGGCCGGCGACATCGGGCACGTCCGCGTGGCGCGGGGGTCGGACGTGCCGTGCACGTGCGGCAACCGCGGGTGCCTCGAGGCGCTCGCATCCGGACCCGCGATCGCGCGCGAGCTGCGCGCCATGGGCATCGACGCGGCATCCGGCAACGACGTGGTGGACCTCGTCAAGCACGGCAACATCGACGCGATCCAGGCCGTGCGGCAGGCCGGGCGCGACATCGGCGAGGTGCTCACCGCCTGCGTGAGCCTCATGAACCCGTCGGTCATCGCGATCGGCGGCTCGATGTCGCGCGTGGGCGAGCACCTCATCGCGGGAGTCCGCGAGGTCGTCTACACGCGGTCGACGCCGCTGGCGACCGAGCACCTCGCGATCGTGCAGTCGGCCGCCGCGGATCACGCCGCGGTACTCGGCGCCGGCATCCTGGCGATCGATCACGCCCTCTCCCCCGAGGCCCTTCAGCGCATCGTCCGCTGACGCGGCGCGCGGGTCGCGGCGCGGGGGCTGCGGCGGCGGTCGCACGGCACGGCGCGGCACGGTGCGGCGCGGTGCGGTGCGGCGCGGTGCGGCGGCGGGGGCCAGCTGGGCTCGGCTCAACCGCGCGCCGACGCCGTGTCCCACAATTGGCGGTCAGGCGGCGCGCACAGTCGCCATATGTGGGACACGATCCTCCGGTGTGTCCCATTAATGGCGGGCAGAAGGCGCCCGAAGTCACCCGTTGTGGGACACGCGCACGCGGTGGCGGGTGGGGCGGCGCAGTGTGGGGCCCCACCGTGCCGGGGCGAGGCCGGACAGGCTGGGTGCGGGGCCTCCGGACCCGGTGCGGGGGCCGCCAGGCCGGCTCCGTGTCCCACAAGTGGCGGGCACGCGGAGTGCGAAGCCGCCACAAGTGGGACATGCCCAGACGGCACCGGGGGGCACGCCGACCAGCCTCACAGGGCCGACCCACACCGCGGACCCGGCCCGGGGCGGGGTCAGACCAGGCGGAGCTCGGCGTCGATCGCGGCGGCGGTCGCCCGCAGGCGCGGGAGGTACGCGTCGAGCAGGTGCTCGAGCGTGTCGCGGGTGGCGCTCGAGGACACGTTGATCGCCGCGACGACCTCTCCCCCGCGCCCGTGCACCGGCGCGGCGACCGAGCGCAGCCCCGGCTCGAGCTCGCCGTCGATGACGGCCCAGCCCTGCGCGCGGATGCGGACGAGCTCGTCGCGCAGGCGCGCGGGGTCCGTGATCGTCCGATCGGTGTGGGCGGTGAAGGATGCCGCGGCGAGCACGGCGTCGAGCTCGGCATCCGGGAGCCCCGCCAGCAGCACGCGACCCATGCTCGTCGCCACGGCGGGGAAGCGCGTGCCGATCGTGATGCGCACGCTCATGATGCGGCGGGTCGGCACGCGCGCGACGTAGACGATCTCGTCGCCGTCGCGCACGGCGGCGGACACGCTCTCGCCCACCTCGCGCGACAGGGCCTCGAGGTGCGGCTGCACGATCTCCGGGAGGGACAGCGCGGACAGGTAGCTGAAGCCGAGCTCGAGCACGCGGGGCGTCAGGGCGAAGACGCGTCCGTCCGAGCGGATGTATCCCAGGGTCTCCAGAGTGCGCAGGAACCGGCGCGCCGCCGCGCGGGACATGTCCGCGCGGCGGGCGACGTCGCTCAGGCTCAGCTCGGGATGCTCGGCGTCGAAGGCGCGGATGACGGCCAGCCCCCGCGCGAGCGACTGCACGAAATCGGATGCCTCGGGACCCTCAGCCACCGACGCCACCGTGTCTCGCCCTGCCCTCGCACCGTCCGGGGAACCGGCATCCGCTCACCGCTCGATGACGACGGCGAGGCCCTGTCCGACGCCGATGCAGATCGCCGCGACCGCGACGCCGCCGCCGCGGCGGGCGAGCTCGTGGGCCGCGTGCCCGATGATGCGTCCGCCCGAGGCGCCGAGCGGGTGCCCGATGGCGATCGCCCCGCCGTGGATGTTGAGCTTGTCGGGGTCGAGCTCGGTCCACAGCTGCGCGCACGCGAGGCTCTGCGACGCGAACGCCTCGTTGAGCTCGACGAAGTCGACGTCGGCCCACGTGCGCCCCGCGCGTGCGAGGGCGCGGTTCGCCGCCTCGACGGGCGCGACGCCGAACACGTCGGGATCGTTGCCGAAGACGCCACGGCCGGTGATGCGCGCGAGCGGCTCGCTCTCGAGCGCGCCCTCGGCGCCGAGCAGCACGGCCGACGCGCCGTCGTTGATGGGCGACGAGTTGCCCGCCGTCACGGTGCCGTCGGCGGCGAACAGTGCCCGCAGACCGCCGAGCTTTTCGAGCGAGGTATCGGGGCGGATGCCCTCGTCACGCGCGAGCTCGGCGCCGGGGACCTGCACGATCTCGCCGTCGTAGACGCCGGCGGCCCAGGCCTCGGCGGCGCGCTGGTGGCTGCGCAGCGCGAAGGCGTCCTGCGCCTCGCGGCTGATGCCGTAGATGGACGCGAGCTTCTCCGCGGACTGGCCGTTGGAGATGGTCCACTCGGCGCGCAGCGCGGGGTTGACCATGCGCCACCCGATCGCGGTGTTCCACAGCGTCTGGTTGCCGACTGCCGGCCACGGCTTGGCGGACTTCTCGACGACGAAGGGCGCGCGGCTCATCGACTCGACGCCGCCCGCGAGGATGAGGTCGGCGTCGCCCGCCTCGATCGCACGCGAGCCCTGGATGACGGCCTCGACGGAGGAGCCGCACAGCCGGTTGACGGTGACGCCGGGCACGGAGGTCGGGAAGCCCGCGAGCAGAGCGCCCATGCGGGCGACGTTGCGGTTGTCCTCGCCGGCCTGGTTGGCGTCGCCGAAGATGACGTCGTCGATGCGCGCCGGGTCCAGCCCGGTGCGCTCGACGGCCGCCTTCATGACGACGGCGGCGAGGTCGTCCGGCCGCACGCCGGACAGGGCGCCGGCGGCGCGGCCGAAGGGCGTGCGGACGGCGTCGTAGATGTAGGTGCCCGGCATGTCAGTGCTCCTCTGCGGCGATGAGGTCGAGTCCGGTGAGCTCCCGCAGCGACTCCACGGTGTTGTCGCCGAAGGCTTCGCGGACGACGAAGCCCTCCGGGGTGATGTCGAAGATCGCGTGGTCGGTGTAGACGCGTGTGACGCAGCCGACCCCGGTGAGGGGGTAGGTGCAGGACGCGACGAGCTTGGACTCGCCGGTCTTGGTGAGCAGGTCGGTCATGACGTAGACGGCCTTCGCGCCGATCGCGAGGTCCATCGCACCGCCGACGGCCGGGATGGCGCCGGGCGCGCCGGTCGACCAGTTCGCCAGGTCGCCGGTCTGCGAGACCTGGAAGGCGCCCAGGACGCACACGTCGAGGTGGCCGCCGCGCATCATCCCGAATGAGTCGGCGTGGTGGAAGAACGCCGCGCCGGGCAGGGCGGTGACCGCCTGCTTGCCCGCGTTGATGAGGTCGGGGTCGATGTGGTCCGCGTCCGGGGCGGGTCCCATCCCGAGCAGGCCGTTCTCGGTGTGGAGGATGATCTCCTGGTCCTCGGGGAGGAAGTTCGCGACGAGGGTGGGCGCCCCGATGCCGAGGTTGACGTACGCCCCCTCGGGGATGTCGGCGGCGATGCGCTGCGCGAGCTCGTTGCGGCTGATGGTGGTCATTTCGCGTTCCCCTCCAGGTCGACGCCGCCGATGAATTCCCCGTCGCGCAGCCAGCGGCGCTCGCCTACGGCCACGACGCGGTCCACAAAGATGCCGGGCGTCACGATCGTCTCGGGGTCGAGCGATCCGAGCGGCACGACCCCGTCGACCTGCACGACGGTGGTGGTCGCGGCGGACGCCATGATCGGGCCGAAGTTGCGCGCGGTCTCGCGGTAGACGAGGTTGCCCCACCGGTCGGCCTTGAGCGCCGAGACGAGCGCGAAGTCCGCCTTGATGGGGTACTCGAGGATGTAGGTGCGCCCGTCGATCTCGCGGGTCTCCTTGCCCTCGGCGAGCTGCGTGCCGACGCCGGTGGGCGTGAAGAACGCGCCGATGCCGGCACCCGCCGCGCGGATGCGCTCGGCGAGGTTGCCCTGCGGCACGAGCTCGAGCTCGATCTCGCCGGCCCGGTACAGCTCGTCGAAGACCCACGAGTCGCTCTGCCGCGGGAACGAGCACACGATCTTGCGCACCCGCTTCTCGGCGAGGAGGGCGGCGAGTCCGACATCCCCGTTGCCCGCGTTGTTGTTGACGATGGTGAGGTCGGTCGCGCCCTGCGCGATGAGGGCGTCGATGAGCTCGACTGGCTGGCCCGCGCGGCCGAAGCCGCCGATCATGACGGTCGCGCCGTCCGGGATGTCCGCGACGGCCGTCGCGACGTCGGCCACGGTCTTGTCGATCACTGCGCCTCCTTGCATCGAGTGTTCGCTGTGCGAACACGTGTGCGTTCTACGTTCATTCTACGCCGTCGGGCGCAAGACCACCAGGAGCCCCCTGCGGCGGCGCGAGTAGGATCCGATAGATGGACTTCCGCGTGCCGCGAATGGATCCGCTCGAGTCGCGGGCGTGGCTCGCCCTCGTCGGGACCGCGGAGCTCCTCCCCACCGCCCTCGACGCCGAGCTGCAGGCCGACGCCGGCATGACCCACTTCGAGTTCATCGTGCTCACGGTCCTGCGGCACTCGAAGGGACTGCGGATGTCGCACCTCGCCGCCGCGACCAACGCGACCCTGCCGCGTCTGTCGAAGGTGGTCGCCCGCCTCGACGCCCGCGGTCTCGTCAGCCGGGAGGCGGAGGAGGGGGACGGCCGTGCCGTGACCGTGCGCCTCACCGGCGACGGCCGGCGCGCGCTCGTGCGCGCGACGCCCGGGCACATCGCCCTCGTGCGCAGCCTCGTGATCGATCGGCTCACCCCGGAGCAGCTCGAGGCGCTGGCCTCGGCGCTCGAGCCGGTCGTCGCCGCACTCGATCCGCAGCGGCGCTTCGGCCCGGCATCCTCTGCGAAGACCGACCCGCGCTGAGCAAGCCGAGCGCCGCGCGACGAGCGGGGTCGCGGCGACCACCCCGCCCGCTCAGGTGGCACAGAGTGCGTCCACGGCGCAGGGGAGGGCGCAGATCGTGACACCCCGCCGGCGGGCGGCGGCGGTCAGGTGTCGCAGATGGTCGGCTCGAGTCGGCGGGGGCGACACATCGTGCCACCTCAGCGATCGAGGAGCGCGCGGCAGCGGGCCACCGCGCGGCGCAGGTCAGGCCCCGTGCTCCTCCGCGAAGACCTCGCTCGCGATCCGGAAGGCGGTGTTCGCGGCGGGCACGCCCGAGTAGACGGCGGACTGCAGGATGACTTCCTTGATCTCGTCCACCGTGAGTCCGTTGCGCAGCCCCGCGCGCAGATGCATGGCGAGCTCCTCGTGGTGGCCGTGCGCGATGAGCGAGGTGATGACGGCGACCGAGCGCATGCGGCGCTCCAGGCCCGGCCGCGACCAGATGTCGCCCCACGCGTAGCGCGTGATGAAGTCCTGGAAGTC
>Ga0182748_1000359_pt1 | contig 49417 bp, 50 predicted proteins | sample eDN3rd37CKraftOP_FD_128877 | JGI IMG/M metagenome (GOLD analysis project Ga0182748, IMG submission 128877) | Enriched Organic Plus compost microbial communities from Emeryville, California, USA - eDNA 3rd pass 37_C Kraft OP (version 2) (version 2) ... | reverse complement strand
TGGCGGCGGCCGGCCGCCTATCTCGACCCGCGCGTCCGGTCGGGAAGCTCCTCCTTCTGGGCGATCGATGCGGAGGAAGGCCTGGCGCGGCTGGCGCGGGACCTCGACAGCGGCGAATGGGCCCGGCGCTACGGGCATCTGCTGGAACGCGAGGCGTGCGATCTCGGCTATCGCCTCGTCACGACGATCTGAGACCTTCGCGGCCCAGCCCCGCCCCTACCCCAGGTGCCGGTTGCGGTAATCCGACGGCGAGCAGCCGTAGCGGGCGCGGAAGCTGCGGGCGAAATGGGGGGCGCTGTTGAAGCCCCAGCTGAAGGCGATCTGGGTGATCGAGCGGTGTCGCCAGCGCGGGTCGCGGAGCTGGGCGGCGCATTCCTCCAGGCGGCGGCGCAGGATGTAGGCCGAGGGGGATTCGTCGCCGACCGAGAAGATCATGCGCAGATAGCGGTCGGAAAGCTGCATGCGCCGGGCGATGAAGCAGGGGCTGAGCTCGGGATTGCGCAGATTCTGTTCGATGAACAATTTCACCTTCCAGAAGCGGCCGGACATGACCGAGGAGGCCGGCTTCAGATCGACGAAGCCGGACATGTAGGAGCTGGCCAGCACGTCGAGCAGGTGGCGCCCGGCGCGCTCGGCGATTTCCGGCTGCATGCGGTCCGAATCCTTGGCGGCAAGGTCGCGGGCCATGGCGGTGACGGTAGTCGCCAGCCCCTGGTCCCGCGCCAGCCGCCGCCCGCACAATATCTCCGCGCGGGGGATGGTGTCGTTGACCATGACGGTGGGCACGCGGAACAGGATGACCTCGCTCGTCCCGTCCAGCCGCAGATCATATTGGGCGCTGTTGTTGCACAAGGTGATGTCGCCTTCGTCCAGCGCGATCTGGTTGCCGTAATGGCTGAAGCTGCTGCGGCCGCGGATCTGGAGGATGAAGGTGGACATGCCGTTGCAGCGGGCGCGCACATCCTCCGCCTCGCGCCGGATCGACACGGTGCCGCAGCGCATGGTGATGAGCTCCATCCGCCCGAGCGCGACGGTGCAGAAGGTGTAGTCGGGGATGCGGGTGAAGACCTCGACCCTGGTCCGTTCCCCGTGCATGTGCGAGGTGTAGATGCCGATCGGCGGGCCGGGCCGGCGCTCCACCAGATCCTGGGCTTGCTCCATCGCGTCCATCCTCTTGCCCCTGGTGCCGGTCTCCGCCGGCCTGGACGGGATGCTATCCGATCCCGGCGGGGGATGCGAGAGTGCGCGGGAGCCGGCCAGGGGCGCCCGGCCCGGCGGAAGGACGGTGTGTCGGATGGGGGCGATCCGGTCCTCCCCACGGGAGGGCTTCGACAGGCGCTTCTTTTCCTGCTTGCAGAAGAAAGGGGACCCCTCCACCACCCTTCGGGTGGTCGCCCTCCCCGGCAACCGCCGGGGAGGAGATTTTGGGGGAGTCGGGTGGAAGCGAGTACGCGGATCAGGTTGCTGGCGGCAGCGGAGCGGATCCTGGTGGAGCAGGGGGTCAATGCCCTGTCGGTGCGGCGGATCGGGGATCGGGCGGGGCTGAACCCGACGCTCGTCACCTATCATTTCAAGAGCATCCTGAAGCTGCTCGACGAATTGTGTTCGCTGAACCTGGATCCGATCCTCGCCGAATGGCGGAAGATCGATCCGGAGCGGATGGCGGGACGAACGCTGGACGAACTGCTGCACGCCTGGCTGGAGCCGATGCTGCACCCGGCCGCCTTCACGCCGGGCGGGCGGGCGCTGATCGTGCTGGACGAGATCGCTTCGCACGGCGAGCCGGCGCTGCAGGCCAAGGTGCTGGGCGCGATGGACGAGTTCGTGCTGCGGCTGCTGGCGACGATGGCGCCGCTGGTGCCGCAGCTGCCGGAGGATGCGCTGCGGGCGCGGCTGCGGTTCATTTCGGCCGCGGTGCTGGGGCCGCCGCCGCGGATCCACAGCGGCGGAAGCGGGCTGGATGAACTGGGATATCTGGTGCCGTTCGCCCGGGCGGCCCTGACGGGGTAGCGGGAGGAGGCCCTTCGATTTGAAGGCCCCCACCACCGCGCTTCGCGCGCCTCCCACGGAGCCGTGGGGAGGACCTTTCCCTTCGCTTGCTTGACCGTCTCCCGGACGCCTTATACGATCGTATAAGATTCGAGGGGACGGGTGTATGGCGGGCGTGCGGGCCGGGGCGCTGGCCGATGGGCTGGCGGCGATGCGGGCGGTGGTGGGCGCTGACTGGGTGTTTTCCGCGCCCGAGGAGCTTCATAGCTATCGCGACTTTTATTCGATGCTGTGGGACGAGCCGGAGGAGCGGCTCGCCTCCGCCGCGGTGGCGCCTGCGAATGTCGAGGAAGTGCAGGCGGTGGTGCGCATCGCCAATGAGCGGGGCATTCCGCTCTATCCGATCTCGACCGGCAAGAATTTCGGTTACGGCGGCCCGGCGCCGGTGCTGTCCGGGAGCGTGGTGCTCGACCTCAAGAGGATGAACCGCATCCTCGAGGTCAATGAGGGCAATGCCTCCTGCCTCGTCGAACCCGGGGTCTCCTATTTCGACATGTACCGCCATCTGCAGGAGACCGGATCCAGACTGTGGATCGACGTGCCCGATCCGGGCTGGGGCAGCATGGTCGGCAATGCGCTGGATTCCGGCGGCGGCTATACCGCGGCGCCCTATCGCGGCCACTGGGAAGCCGTGTGCGGGATCGAGGCGGTGCTGGCGGACGGGGAGCTGCTGCGCACCGGCATGGGCGCGATGCCGGGATCGCAGACCTGGCAGCAATATCGGATGGGCATCGGCCCCTGCCTCGACGGGCTGTTCCGCCAATCCTCGCTGGGCGTGGTGACCAAGATGGGATTCTGGCTGTTCCCGCAGCCCGAGGCCTATCTCAACTGTTCGGTCGACCTCCAGCGCTTCGCCGACATCGAGCCGCTCGTCGATCTGTTCAACGAGCTGGAATATGGCAACATCTTCAACGGCATGCCGTCGATCACCTCGCCGGTGCTGACGCGCGGCAATCCGATGATGTTCCAGGAGATACCGGCGCCCGAGGAGATGGAGCGGCTGGTGCGCGAGACCGGGCTTCCGGCCTGGCGCGGATCGCTGACCTTCTATGGGCCGGAGAAAGTGATCCGCGCCCAATGGGAGCATGTGAAGGAGCGCTTCGCCCCTTTCGAGGCCGCCGCCTTCCGCGAGAACCAGTTCGTCAGGCTGCCGCTGTCGGCCGAGGATCTGAAGACGGTGTCCAAGGCGCGGTTCGGCATCCCGAGCATGGAGATTTTCGCGGTCGGATCGCGCGGGTTCGGCGATTTCAACCCGAGCGACGGGCACATCTGGTTTTCCGCGATCATCCCGCGCAGCGGCAAGGGCTTCGTCGAAGCCAATCGGGTGATGCGCCAGGCCTGCACGCGCCTCGACGTGCCCTTGTTCATGTTCAGCCCGGCAGTGACCTGCTGGACCCGCGCCTTCGTGTTGTTCGCCGCCGTGCCGGTCTACAAGGACAAGGACAGGAACAAGGCGCTGCGCGAGAAGGTGCTGGAGATCATCCGCATCTGCGCCGAGCGCGGATGGGGCGAATATCGCTGCCCGCCCGCCTTCGCCGATGCAGTGATGGGCAGCTACAGCTTCAACGACAATATCCTGCGGCGGGTGAACGAGCGCATCAAGGACGCGCTCGACCCCAACGGAATCCTGTCGGCCGGCCGCTACGGCATATGGCCGCGCTACCTGCGCGACGGGAGGCCGGCATGAGAGCGGCGGTGAAGGCGGGTCTCGCCGCAGCAGCAATCGCTCTGGCGTTCGGAGCGGCCGAGGCGACGAGCGAACGGGGCGGCGAAACGGCGCCGAAGCTCCGGGCCGGCAAGGCGGCCTATGCCCGCTGGTGCGCCGCCTGCCACGCGCCCGACCCGCGCCTCGCCGGGACGCTGGCGCTCCAGACGAAATATGAAGGCGCGGTGCCGCCGGCGCTGGAGGACCGCACCGACCTGTCGCCCGAAGCCATCGCCTATTTCGTGCGCAACGGCATCGCCTGGATGCCGCCGTTCCGGCCGACCGAGATCGGCGACGAGGAACTGGCGGCGATCGGCGCCTATCTCACGGCGCCGATCGGCCGGCGCGGCCCCCATGCCCCCTTGCTCGCCGAGGAGATGATGATGAAGCGGGAGGACCGGAGATGATCAGCCGCCGGACGTTGCTGCAGTGGAGCGCGGCGCTGCCGGTGCTGGTGCCGGCGGCGGCGCCGGCCAGGGCGAAAGGCTGGCCGGCCGGGCTCGACGCGGTGCTGATCGACCGCCGGTTCGGCGAGGCGCGGATGGGCGCGGCGCTCGCCCCCAGGGTGCATGGGTTCGACGGCGACGTGACCGACATCTGGTTCCGGACGATCGATCCGCTGTGGCGCAGGCCCGGCTTCGTGATCGGCGGCATCACCGGACCGGATGCGCTGTTCGTGCTCGAGCGGCTGGCCTGGGACCGCGGGCGGCGAGTGGTCGACCGGCGCGAGCTGCCGGGGCGCGGGAGCGACGGGCGGTCGGCGACAGGCTGGGTGATCGCGCCGGTGCATCCGAGCGTGAGGGCCTGATCCGATGGCCGTGCTTCCGCCCGACATGGATGCCGCCGGCTTTTCCCGGCTGATCGAGGAGTTCCGCGGCGCGATCGGTGCCGACTGGGTGTGGACCGGCGAGGAGGACCTCGGCCCCTATCGCGACAGCTTCTCGCCCGTATGGGACACGGCAGAGGAACGGCGCGCGTCGGCCGCGGTGGCGCCGGCCGACGTCGCCCAGGTGCAGGCGATCGTGCGCATCGCCGCGCGCCACAAGGTGCCGCTGTTCCCGATCTCGACCGGCAAGAACTTCGGCTACGGCGGGCCGTCGCCCAACGTCACCGGCAGCGTCGTCCTCGACCTCAAGCGGCTGAACCGGGTGCTGGAGGTGGACGACAGGCGCCATTTCGCGCTGGTCGAGCCGGGGGTCAGCTATTTCGACCTCTATCGCCATATCAGCGAGCGCGGCCTCAAGGTGATGATCGACTGCCCCGACCCGGGCTGGGGCAGCCCGATCGGCAACGCGCTGGAACGCGGCATCGGCTACACCATGCCCTTCTATCGCGACCATTTCGGTGCGAGCTGCGGGATGGAAGTGGTGCTGCCCAACGGCGAGCTGATGCGGACCGGCATGGGCGCGCTGCCCGGTTCGGCGACCTGGCAGGAATATCGCTACGGCTTCGGGCCCGATCCCGCCGGCCTGTTCGCCCAGGGCAATTTCGGGATCGTCACCAAGATGGGATTCCGGCTGCTGCCGATGCCGGACCATTATCGCACCGGGCTGATCTCCGTCCCGCGCCGCCGGGATTTCGTGAAGCTGGTCGAGCATGTGAACTATCTGTCCGACAGCGGCCTGTGCGGCGAGGCGGTTTACGGCAGCCCGCTGCAGGCGCTGATGGCCAGGCCCGATTTCGCCGCGCTGGCGACCAGGAAGGGCGGCCCTTCGGATGCGGAGATGGACGCGGCGGCGAGCGCGGCGGGCCTGCCGAGCTGGCAGGTGGACCTGCAGTTCTTCGGGCCGGAAGCGGCGACCAGGGCGCATTGGGAGCATGCGCGGGACCGGATCCTGTCCGACATTCCGGGCGCCCAGGCGATCGAGGGCGATCATTTCCCGTTGCCGGCGACCGAGGAGCAGCTCCGCAACACCACCCAGCCCTATCGCACCGGCATCCGGCGCTATGGCGCGCTGGGGGTGCCGAGCCTCGGCATCTGGCGGATCGTGCGGGACGACGGGCATGTCGGATTCTTCCCGATCCTGCCCCGCAGCGGCGAGGCGGTGTTCGCAATGCAGCGGGTGCTGGGCGATGCGCTGCGCGAATTCCCCCTCCCCCCTTATTTCAACGCGACCACCGCGCCGCTCTACTGGCACAGCTTCGCCTTCCAGATGGTGTTCGCGCCGTCGGTGAAACGCAGCGATCCCGAGCATAATGCGATGGTCCACCGCGCGATGAAGAAGGCGGTGGCGGTGGCGGCCGAACATGGATGGGGCGATTATCGCGCGGCGCCGATCTACCAGGACGAAGTGGCGGCAACCTACAGCTTCAACGGCCATGCGCTGCGCCGATTCCACGAGCAGCTGAAGGATGCGATCGATCCGGACGGGATCATCGCGCCGGGCCGCGGCGGCATCTGGCCGAGGAGGTTCCGGAAATGAAGAGGCTCCGCCTTGCCGCGCTCGCCGGCGCGGGCGCTTTGGCCGCGATCGCCGCCACGGCGAACCTTGCCCAGGGGCCGGTGCCGGCCGCAAGCCGGGACGCCGCCGCGATCGCGGCGCCGGAAGCCCGGCCGCTGCGCTACAGGGCCGACCATCCCGGCCGCCTGCCGTTCGAGCGGAAATGCGCGCCCTGCCATGCCGCCGGCCCCGGCGACGACGGGGCGCCGATGCTGCCCGGCACGATGGCGCTGGCGACCAAATATGGCGGCGACAGGCCGGCCGCGCTGGAGCTGCGCAGCGACCTCGGCGCCGAGGTCCTGCTCTATTTCGTGCGGAGCGGCAGCGGCGCGATGCCGAGCTTTCGCAAGGCCGAGCTCAGCGACGCCGAGGTGGAGGCGATCGCCGGCTATCTGGCGGCGACGGCGAAGGGGAATGCGGCGGGCCAGTGACGGGCCGCATGCTCAGCGGGCGGAGGGCGCGGGCCAGGCGAAATCGAGCGCGGTGTCGCCTTCGGCCGCGCCGTCCGGCCGATAGCGCCGCTCGACGATGAAGCCGCGGCCGTCGCGATCCACGGCGACGACGGTGCTGCAGCGCGTCCCATAGACCGGATTGCGGATGAAGATGGGAGACGGGGCCGGCTCCTGCGGCACGTCGGACGGGATTTCGGCGGGGATTCCGAGATCGGGCAGATGCTCTTCCCGCAGCGGATCGAGCAGGCGTTCGGGCGCCTCGGCCCCGCGCACGATCCAGTCGAGCAGCGCGGCCTTGAGCTGCAGCGTCTTGGGCCAGGGTTCGTCGAGCGGGCCGTTGGAGAGGCCGTAAAGGCCGGGCGCGAGGCGGCTGCGCACGGGCCCCGGCCGGTTGGTGAGGAAGCGCGCCTCCGCCCCGTCGGCGACGATCAGGTTGAAGGGATTGAAGGCGGAAAGACCGGCGCGGTCGGGATCGGCAAAGGCCCCCTCCCCGGCCAGCAGATCGGCGACCAGCGTCCCGCGCGAGACCCGGCCCGGCTCCGGCGCGCCGAAGCCGCGCAAATTGGTGACCACCACGAACCGCCCCCGCTCCGACACGCCGAGCCAGGTGCCGCCCGACTGCAGATCCCGGCCGGCGATCAGATGGTCAGGATGTTCCCAGCGCCCGAGCGGCGCGGCGGGGCGGGCGTGCAGCTCGTCCCGGTTGCCGGCGGCGACCAGCAGCCAGCGCGGATGGGCCCGCCAGGCGAAGGCCAGGACACACATGAGGAAGATATCGGCATGGCGGGGGCGGAGGACAATGGCGGGGCGAGACGTCGAAGGACGCGACAGGATTTCTTCAACGGGATCGATTCGGACTTCCGACCCCAGTGCAGCCTGGGCCCGGCCTGCGCCGGGGCGACGGTGGGTGAGGTGGGCTTATCCGACGGGCCTCCTCACGGCCGCGGGAGCGGGTCCGAGGAGGGCCAGAAGCGGGCGGTCGCTTCCGGGAGGGTGGTGAAGAAGGCGTGGATCGCGTGGATCCTGCCGCCCCAGACCTTGAAGGCCTCCAGGGTGACGAGGGCGTGGTCGGGCTCGTAGGAGCCGGTGTCGCCGAAGTTCATCCACAAGAGCACCGTCCCATTCTCCTCGTCGACCGCGGCGACGCTGGCGAGGATGGCGGGGTGGACCATGATATTCTGCGTGTAGAGGCCGCAATCGGGGCGGCCGCAGCCTTCGCCGGCGGTGATGACTCCGTTCTCGACCCGATGGGCGCCGTCCGCGAAGGGGGCGCCCGCGTCGGTGAAGTTCCCGATCCGGAGCCCTTCCGCATAAGTGAGCGCCGTCCGGATCATCGAGTCCCGCGACTGGCGTGCTCCCTCCGGGATCGGATCGTTCATGCCCCGGATCGGCGCGCCGAGCACCCTGGGCTGGAAACGCGAATTGGGCGTGATGCGGCGGACCAGGGTCTCGATGCCGGCGATCCGCCCGCTCTCTGCGCGCAGGACCACCGACAACAGCACCGGATTGCGCCCCTCCCGCATTTCGACATGGGTGGCGGCGATCTGGCGGGCGGTGTCGATATAGTCCTGGCGGAAGCCGCCCTTGCCGGTCACCGACCTCCACAGCCCCTCGCCGAGCTGCTTCTGCTGCGAATCCTCGGTGAAGCGCACGTTCGGCGCGAGCGGCAGCCGGGACGGATCGGCCGCCGCCAGCGCGTCGATATAGCGGGTGAGAAGGCCGGTGAGACAGGCGCGGTCACAGGGTTGCGCCGCGGACGCGGGCGCGGCGGGCGCCTGCGCCTGGGCCGGGAGGGGAACGCCGAGAACGGCGAGCAGCAGGAGATTCAGGGCCGAGGCAGTCCTTGTCCAGATGTGCATGAGATCCCCCTTTCGATGCCGATCGGTCGAAACCTGTATGCGGCATTCGCGGGCGATGCGCGACCTCGAGAGTGAGCGGTGAGGCTCAGCTGAGTGATGGAGCCTTCCCATCAGCCATCCAGAACAGCCGGGTGCGAAACAGGGTTACTGGCCAGGATCCGCAACTCGGGGGTAACTCAAGTTAATTCAGATAACATTTGTCCAGCCGATTCAATTGCTTGAGGCCAGCAAATTCCTTTTTTTGGGAAAATGCGTTCGGGAGACAGACCTGGCCCACACTGCTGGCCCACAGCCGCCGAGCGCGCCGAAGTCTGATAAGGCTCGATATTTCTGATTTGGCTGGGGCGGCAGGATTCGAACCTGCGAATGCCGGTACCAAAAACCGGTGCCTTACCACTTGGCGACGCCCCAGCAGGTGCTGCGCGGGGCCTTAAAGCGACAGGGGCGGAAGGGGAAGCCCCTCGCGACATGGGATATGCCGGGCCGGCCGGTCAGGTCGGGCGCGGCGGCGGCAGCGGCGGCGGAGGCGGCCGGGCGTCGCGGCCCCCCCAAAAGGGTAGCGCCCGCCGCGCGGTGCGGCGGGCGCTCGCGCGCCGTCCGGTCCGGGGCGGGATGGGGGACCCCGACAGACCGGCCGGCGCGCGGAGAGGATGGCGCCGCCAGGGGGAGCAAGCGCGCCATCCTCCCACGTCCAACAAACTTCCGCCCGCCCTCAATGATCCACGGGATCGCGAATGATCGGGCAGGTCATGCAATGACCCCCTCCCCGGCCCCGGCCGAGTTCGGCGCCGCGGATGCGGATCACCTCGATCCCGGCCTTTTCGAGGAGGCTGTTGGTGTAGGTGTTGCGATCATAGGCGAAGACGACGCCGGGCGAGGCGCAGACCAGATTGGCGCCGCTGTCCCATTGGGTGCGTTCGCGCACATAAGCGTTGCCGCCGGTTTCGACGACGCGCATCCCGCGCACGCCGAGCGCCTCGGCCACCACCTCCGGCAGCGAGCCTTCGTCCCGGCGCAGGTCGACCGTCCCCTCGCGGTTGCCGGGGCGGTAGGAAAAGGCGCGGATGCTGTCGACGATGTCGGGATAGACGAGCACGCAGTCCCGGTCCGCGAAAGTGAAGACGGTATCGAGATGCATGGCGGCGCGCAGCTTGGGCATCGCCGCGACGATCACCCGTTCGGCGACGCCGCGTTCGAACAGGGTGGCGGCGAGCTGGCCGATCGCCTGGCGCGACGAACGCTCGCTCATGCCGATGAGGACATTGCCCTTGCCGATCGGCATCACGTCCCCGCCCTCCAGCGTGGCGAGGCCGTGGTCGACGAAGGGATCGCCCCACCAGACGGTGACCTTGCCGGCGAAGTCGGGATGGAAGCGGTAGATGGCGGCGGCGAGGATCGTTTCCTCGTGCCGGGCCGGCCAGAACAGGGGATTGAGGGTGACGCCGCCGTAGATCCAGCAGGTGGTGTCGCGGGTGTAGAGGGTGTTGGGAAGCGGCGGCAGAAGATATTCGGAAACGCCCGCCGCCTCGCGCACCAGCTTCAGCATGTCGCCGCCGACATCTTCCGGAAACTCCTGGGTCGACAGGCCGCCGATCAGGGTCTCGGCCAGCTCGCGCGGGTCGAGATCGTCGAGCCAGGCGCGCAGCGGTTCGACCAGCTCGATCCCGATCTCGTTGGGAATCATCTCGTGATCGAGGATCCAGGCCCGCGCCTCGGGATCGGCCAGGGTCTCGGCCAGCAGGTCGTGCATCTCGACCACCTCGATCGCCCGCGCCTCCATCGCGGCGACGAATTCGGCATGGTCGCGCTTCGCCTCCTCCACCCACAGGACGTCGTCGAACAGCAGGGCATCGCAGTTGCTGGGGGTGAGGCGCATGTGCGCGCGCCCCGGAGCGCAGACCATCACCTTGCGCAGCACGCCGACTTCAGAATGGACGCCGAAGGCAGCCATGGCTCTTCTCCTCGAGGGGGTGCGGCCGGCCGGGGGGCAGGCAGGACCGAGAGCGGGAAAGCGAGAGCATCTGCGTCGCCGTGTCGGGCATGGGGCCTCGCACGCTGCCGGTGGGTCGGGCCAAGCATAAACGGCGCACGCCCGGGGCGAAAATCGGTACAATTCCCGAGACGAGACGCGCCGCGGCGGCAGCCGCATCGGCAGGAACGGCGGCGCGCCTCCGGCTCCCGCCCGCCGCCGCCGTCCGCGCGGAGGAGGCCGTGCGGCACCCCCGCTCCATCGGGTTCATCCCCCGGGGAGGGCAGGGTTTGTCCGGATCAACACGGGCGGGCTTACGTGGGACAGGGATCCCGACCCCCCGGCGGCCGCCGGCCGTAGCCCGGCCCGCCCGCGAGGCCACCGCTTTCCGCCGCGACGGGAGGATACAATGACACGATCGGCAATCGGCAAGATCCTGCTGGCGGCGCTGGCGCTGCCCGTATCGATGCCCGCCGCAGCCCAGCAGCAGGAGCAGATCACGCTCCACAGCCGCACCAATTTCCGCGGCATTTCCTTCACCGTCACCGGGCCGCGGGCGAACATCGCCTTGCCCTGGCAGGTCCGCAGCATCCAGGTGCGCGGCAACGCAAACTGGGACGTGTGCAACCGGGTGCAGTTCCAGGGCTGCACGCGGATCAACCGCAACCAGTCCAACATCCGCATGACGGTGCGCTCGGCGAGCCCGATCTTCGCCGCGGTGCCGCCGATCGAACATGTCGGCAATTCGCTGCGCGGGATGAGCGCGGAATTCTTCCCGCGGCCGAGCGACGGGCGCGGACGCGTGGTGTCCTGCGCATCGGGCGGCAATGCCTGCGCCCAGCAGGCGGCGAGCGCCTTCTGCCGATCGCGCGGATGGAACGGGATGCTCTATTTCCGGCAGGAGACGGTCGGGCGCCAGAATTTCCTGGCGGACGTGCTGTGCGGCCATACCGGACGATGAGGAGGACGGCATGAAGTGCATGGCGTTCGCGGCGGCCGCGGCGCTCGCCCTCGCCGGCTGCGCCGGCGCCGGCAGCGAGACGGGCGGCGGAACGGCGGCGGCAACGCCGCCGCTGGTGGGGACCCAGTGGCGCCTCATCCATTTCGAATCCTCCGACGATGCGATCGGAACGCTGCGGCCGAACCCGAACGAGACCTTCAGCCTGCTGCTGAACCCCGACGGCAGCGCCGCGATGCAGTTCGCCTGCAACCGCGGCACCGGGCGCTGGAGCGCGCCCGATCCGAAGGCGTCGACCGGCGAACTGAAGGTGGAGCCGCTGGCGGTGACGATGGCCGCCTGCCCGCCGAGCCCGGTGGAACGCTTCTCGCGCGACCTCGCCAATGTCCGCACCTTCGTGATCGCGGACGGGCGGCTGCACCTCAACCTGATGCTGGACAGCGGAAATTATGTCCTGGAACCCGTGGCATAGAGGCGCGGCCGCGACGGCGGCGGCGCTCGCGATCGCAGCCCTGCTGGCCGGCTGCGAAACCACGCCGACGCGCGGGCGCGTCACTTATGCCTGCGAGCGGGGACCCGGGCTGACGGTGGAGTTCCACGGAAGCTTCGCCCGGCTGCTCACCGCCGGCGGCCCGCCGATCACGCTGCGGCGGCGGCCGGCCAAGTCGGGCTTCTGGTTCGAAGGGCCCACCCATTCGATCCGCGGCCGGGGACGCGACCTCACCCTGCTGGAAGGCCGGGCGGCGCCGAACCGCTGCTGGATCGTCCGCAAGCACTGAATGCCGCCGAGGGAGACGAGGATGAATGCCACGCTTTCGACCGAACGCCAGGGGCTCGCGAGCGGCGGCGGCCATTCGATCTGGTTCCTGTTCCTCGGCCTCGTCCTGCTGCTGTCCGGGACCTTCGCCCTGCTCGCACCGATCACCTCCACGCTGGCGGTGTCGCTCGTCTTCGGCTTCGCCACCGGCATTTCCGGAATCGCCCAGATCATCCAGGCGTTCGGCGCCAAGAAATGGCGCGGCTTCTTCCTCAACCTGCTGCTCGGCCTCATCTATCTGGTCTGCGCCGTGGTGCTGCTGTCGAGCCCGTTCGCGAGCGCGCTGGCGATCACCCTGATACTGGCGATCTTCCTGATCATCACCGGCTTCGGCGAGATCTTCCTCGGCCTGCAGGTGCGGCCGGAGGGCGGCTGGGGCTGGCTGGTCTTTTCCGGCCTCGTCGCGGTGATCGGCGGCGCATGGCTGATGTTCCGCCTGCCGCTGGCGGGACTGTTCGTCCCGGGTATCGCGCTCGGCTTCACCCTCATCTTCGAGGGCGTCGCCTTCCTCGCGATCGGGCTCAAGCGCGGGCGCCGGACGGACCCGGCGATCGGGTCCGCCGCCGGCGCGGCAGGCGGGGCCTAGGCGCAAGGGCCGTCCGGCGGTGCCGCCCTCCCCTTCCCCGGCCGGCACAGGAACCGTCGGCGCCGCGGCCGACAATGCCGGCCAGCCCCTGCTCCTCGCCGGCGGGCTGGGCCTGCTCCTGCTTCTGTTCGCGGTCGGGCTGCTCGCCTTCGTCCTGCTCGGGCGGGAGCCGACCTTCACCACCCTGGGCGAGGCGCTGCTGGTGGCGGGCGTCGCCGAGATCATCGCCGGCATGGCGCTGCGGCGCGGGACCGGCTGGATCGCGCTGATGCTGGTCGGGGCGGCCAGCCTGATCGGCGGCTTCCTGCTGCTCGGCCAGGCCGACCTCGGCATCCGCCGCTTCTCGCGCGAGCTGATGGGGCCGATCCCCGGCCATACGATCATCATCCTGTGGCTGCTGGTCCGGGCGATCCTGCAGGCCGGCTATTGCGTGATCCGCGGCCACAATGCCGCGGGCCTGTGGATCAGCGCCTTCATCGCCGCGGCCGCCGGCATCCTGCTGGTGGCCAAGGTCCCCAGCGTCTCCGCCCTGTGGATCCTGTTCGGCCTCCATCGCGACCTGCTGCTGATGCTGGGGAGCGGCGTCGGGCTGGGGCTGATGGCGAGCGCGATCGCGATCCTGACCCTCGCCCGCGCCCATGCGGCGGGACGCCATGCGCCCGGAGGCTGGCGGGAGAGCGAGGCCGGTTGATGCTGCGGCGACGCCGGCGCCGGCGCCGCAGCCCCCCATCCAGCGCCGAACCGAAGGAGACGGCTGATGACCAGCATTGTCGCGACCGCCGCGGTCCTCGCGGCTCTCGCCCTCGCGCAGGGCAGCGGATCGGTGGCCCGCGATGCCCGCGGCATCCCGGTGATTTCCAATCCCGCGCAGGTGCCCGAAGGCGCCAACCTGCCGCCGAGCACCGACGGCCCGCGCGACCCGCAGACGGTGTTCGCCCCGCGCCCGAGCGCCGGCGATTATCCGGCCTGCACCAAGGAAGTGACCGACAATTGCATCCAGAAGCACGAGCGCGGGAAGGGCTGATCCCGGCCCTGGCCGCTCGGTCTAGCGCGGCGGATAGACGGCGCGGACGAGGGTGGCGACCGTCACCGGGCAGCGGATGACGAAACCGATCCGCTGATAGAGGGCGATCGCGCTGGTGTTGCCGGCATAAGCGTGGAGGAAGGGCACTTCACCGCGCGCGAGGATCGCCTCCACCACCGCGAGGGTGAGCTGGGCCGCATAGCCGCGGCCGCGGAAATGCGGATCGGTGGCGACTCCGCTGACCTCGGCATAGCCGTCGAGCTTCATCCGCTCGCCGGCCATGGCGACGAGTTGGCCGCCGCGCCGGATCCCGTAGAAGTCGCCGAGCTGGTGGGTGCGCGCGCGAAACGGCCCGGGCTGGGTGCGCTGGGCCAGATCGAAGATCTCGGCCGCATTCGCTTCCCCGAGCTTCTCGACCGGCGCCTCCGAGCGGGCGGTTTCGATGCCGACCTGCTCGGGCGGCAATTTGTCGAACAGGAGCTGCAGCCCGAAACCGGCGCTTTCCACCGAGGTGCCGGGCGGCAGCGGGCTTTCCCCGCGCTGCAGCAGCATCACCGAATCCGCGGGCCCGATCAGGTCGGCGAGCGCCCTGAGGCTTTCCGGACTGTCGTCGGCCGCGGCGGCGAAGGGCGCATAATCGGGCTTAAAGCGGCGCGCCGGCCCCTCCCCGATGGCCAGGTCGGCCTGACGGGTGGTGAGGGCATGCCAGATGGGACGGTCGAGCGGGTGCATGGATGACATCGGGCGCCTGCATGGCGCGCCGTTCCGGCACTGGCAAGGGAGAGGAAGAGGCACCGCGCGGCGCCGATCGCGCCCGGACCGGGAAAGTGCGCCTGTTATCAAAGCCTAAACGGGGGATGCGGTACAGGCGCCGGCGTGAACGCGACCGCCCTCCCGCTGCCGAAATTGCTGCGCGCCACCGCGCTGCGGCGGGATCTGGCGCTGCTGGCCGCGGTGACGATCGTCACGCTGGCGGCCGAACTGGCGCTGGTCGAGCGCAAATATGCGATCTTCGGCGGCGGGTTCGGCCAGTCGCAGGCGCTCACCGGGCCCGGCCCGATCGCCGCCTTCCTGATCGTCCTCCTGGCATGCCACGCGCTGGTCGTCGCCCTGGCGTTCCTGGCGGTGCGCGCCCTGCACCGGTGGCTGAAGCGGCCGCATCTGTTTTCGATCAATTTCCTGGTGCTGGCGCCCGGATTCGCAGTGGCGGCGCTGATCGCCAAGTTCGAGGTGCTGAGCTATTTCAGCGACGCGATCAGCTTCCAGCTCATCCGCAAGCTGGGCGGCGGCAGCCTGTTCGACGCCGCCCTGTTCGTGCTCAGCGACGGCGCGCTGATGATCGCCGGCGCGGTGGCGGCGATCGGCGCCTGGATGCTGGCGCTGCGCCGCTGGGCGCCGCGCGGCGGCGCGGACGGAGGGGGCAAGGGGCGCGGGTTCGCGCCGCGCCCGCGCGCGCTGGCCTGCGCGGCGCTGGCGGTGGCGGGCGCCCTCTTCCTCGCCGGCGGGCAGGCGGAGGTGCGCACGGCGCTTGGGCGGTTCAACGCCGTCTGGCTGGCGCGCACCATCCTGTCCCAGGCGAGCGATTTCGACCGCGACGGCTGGTCGTTCTACACCCACCCGATCGACGCCCGGCCGTTCGACGGGAGCCGCCACCCCTATGCGCTCGACGTCCCCGGCAACGGGATCGACGAGGACGGCCTCGGCGGCGATTTCGTGCCGGCCGGCCTATTGGCGGCCCCCGACAGCGCGCCGGCCACACTTCCCGACAAGCGCCGGCACCTGATCGTGATCGTGCTGGAAAGCACCCGCGGCGACGCGCTCGGCCGGACGATCGGCGGGCGCAGCGTCACCCCGCACATCGATGCGATCGCGGCCCAAGGATCGGCCTTTCCCGCCGCCTACAGCCATGTCGGCTTCACCACCGACAGCCTGAAGAGCCTGTTTTCCGGCCAGCACGAGCCGCGGCCCGGCGGCCCGTCGCTGTTCCGCGACCTCAAGGCCAACGGCTATCGGATCGGGGTGCTTTCGGGCCAGCCGGAAAGCTTCGGCGGGATCGCCGAAACGCTCGGCATGCGCGAGACGGCAGACATTTATGCGGATGCCGAGACGCTGGAGGCCGAGCGGGCGTTCGGCTTCGCGGCCAAGGGCAGCCTGCTGGTCGACGGCGCGGTGCTGCTGCGCGAATTCGACCGCGCGCTGGGGCGGGCCGAGGCATGGGACCGGCCGGTCTTCCTCTACGTCAACTTCCAGTCGCCGCATTTCCCCTATCACCATCCGGGCATGGTGCAGCATCTGCCCGGCCGGCCGATCCCGCGCAGCGCCATTTCGGCGAAGAACAAGGCGTGGGTGGCCGCCACCTACTGGAATGCGGTGGCCGCCGCGGACGCGCAGGTCGGCGCACTGGTGGCGCGGCTGAAGGCGCTCGGCGTCTATGACGAGGCGCTGGTGGTGGTGACCGCCGATCATGGCGAGAGCCTGTTCGACGACGGCTTCCTCGGCCACGGCCACATGCTCAATCGCCAGCAGACGCATATTCCGCTGGTGGTGAACGTGCCCGGCGTGGCGACGCCGCGGCCGATCGGGCTCACGGACTATCGCGCGCTCATCCTCTCGCTGCTCGGCGCCGAGAGAGGCGGCGGCATGAGCGGCGACACAAGCGGCGGCGCGGTGCTGCAATATATCGGGACGCTGGACCGGCCGGCGCATATCGGCATGGTCGAGGAAGGCGGGCGCTGGACGGTGCTGAAGCTCGACGACCGCAGCCTGCGCTTCAGCGACATTCCGGGCGTCCATGACGTGGATGCGCTGGACGGGGCGCTCGGCGCGCGCGCGGCGCGGCTGATCCGGATGTGGGAGGAAGCGCGCTGGACGGCGCACCTGTCCCGAACGCGATAGGAGTCCGGGGCGCGCCGGCGCCCTTCAGTGGAAAATGAGCGGCTCCGGCCGGATCCGGATATCGACCGGGAGATGGGCCGCGACGTCGCCGTCGGCCTGCACGGGCACGGGCCGGCCGGACTCCGCGCGCAGCGCGGTGCAGGTGAAGCTGCGCACGCCCGGCAGGTTGGCGACGCGGCGGCCGCGCAGCATGGCCCAGAGGAAGCGGGCATAAGCGCGCCGCGTCGCCGTCTTCAGCGCGACCACGTGGAGCATTGGCTCGTCGACCCGCGCCTGGGGCGCAAAGCTCCAGGGGCCGGCGAAGTAGCGCCCCTTGGCGACGTAGAAAGCCTCGCACTCGAGGCTGGTCCCGTCATGGGTGAGGGTGATGCGGGGGCGCTGCCAGGCCAGCAGCACCTTCAGGAAGGCGACAGCATAGGCATAGCGTCCGATCCAGCGCTTCAGCCCGGGCGACAGGGCAGCGACCGCCGCGCTGTCCGGACCGGCGCTGGCGCAGGCGAGGAACAGGCCGTCGTCGAGCATCGCGGCATATTGCCGGCGCGGCAGGTTCGCGCGGACGATGCGCCGCGCGTAGAGATCCGGCTCGAGCTCGCAGCGCGCCTCGCGATGGACGAGATTGACGGTGCCGGCCGGATAGAGGCTCAGCGAAATCTCCCGCCCGGTGCGCAATGCCGCCAGCGCGACGTGCCGCAGGGTGCCGTCGCCGCCCACCACGCAGAGATGGCTGGCGCGCCGGTCGATCTCCAGATCGCGGTGCGGCCCGCATTCCGAGCGGATGACGCAGGCCCCCGCGCGGGCGAAGGCCCGGGCGAGGTTCTCCAGCCGATCCGCACAATGATTGCCCGCCGCCGGATTGGCGACGAGTTGAACGACCTTCGCGCCAGCGGTGCCCGCGCCCATGCCATGCCGGGCGAGAACCGATGTGCGCTGCCCCGATGCGACATCCCCCCACTTCATTGCGAAGCCAGCTACATGACAAGGGTAAAGAAGCGGTGATTGCGGCCGATTCGCGCGAAATCGGCGCCTTTCGTCCTTTCGACGCAACGATTCACCGATAAGTTTTTTGACAGCCGGGCTTGCATCGCCAGCTAACACCCAAAGCGGAATCCCTGACGAAGGAGAGTATGACAGTGAATTTCAAGACCGTAGCAATCGCGGCCGCAGCCCTCGCGCTCCCGGCGGGCGCAGCCGTCGCCCAGGAAGCGACCCCTGCGACGGACGCGCATGCCGGCCACACCCAGGCCGAGGCGCAAGCCACGACCTCTACTCCTGCAGCGGGTGCCGTGGTCGCGGCCACCAAGGAAGACATCAAGGCCGGACTCGCCGTGCTCGACCAGCAGGGCGGATCGGTCGGCACCGTCGAATCGGTGACCGACGACGGCGCGATCGTCTCGACCGGCAGCACGCGGGTCCAGCTTCCGTTCAACAGCTTCGGCAAGAACGATCAGGGCCTCGTGATCGGCATGACCAAGTCCGAGCTGGAAGCGGCCGCCAAGGGCGGCTGATCCAGCCGGGTCCGTTCCAGGACAATGAAGGCCGCGCCGTCCCGAAACGGCGCGGCCTTTTTCCTTTTCCGGCACCGTCTGGACAATGCCGTACGCCTTCGCCACGGTGCGCCGCGCGAGGGCGGCCCCGAAGCCGCCCCCCTCATGTCATGAGGCGTGTGTTGGGAGGGAGGACGAATGAGCAACGATCCCCGTCAGATCATCGGTCAGCGGGACATGAGCCTGTTCCAGATGGTGGCCGTGGCCATCACCATCGGGCTCAACGCCCTCGACGGATTCGACGTGGTGTCGATCAGCTTCGCGGCGCCGGGGATCGCGCGCGAATGGGGCGTCGAACAGGGCGCGCTGGGGATCGTGCTATCGATGGGCCTGCTCGGCATGGCGGCGGGATCGGTGCTGGTGGCGCCGGTGGCCGACGTGATCGGACGGCGCCCGATGATCCTCCTCTGCCTCTTCGCCATGGGCGCAGGCATGCTGCTGTCGGCCACCGCCGGCGACATCTACATGCTGTCGCTGTGGCGGATCGTCACCGGCCTCGGCATCGGCGCGATGCTCGCCTCGATCACCGCCATGGCGGCCGAACTCTCGAACGACAAGCGCAAGGACTTCGCGGTGGCAGCGATGTCGATCGGCTATCCGGTCGGGGTCGTGGTCGGCGGATCCTTCGCCGCCTGGCTCCTGATGCGCTACGACTGGCGCTCGGTCTTCATCTTCGGCGGCATCCTGACCCTGATCTTCGTTCCGCTGGTGCTGTGGCGGCTGCCCGAATCCATATCCTTCCTGATGCAGAAGCGCCCCGCCGACGCGCTCGACCGGATCAACCGCACCCTCGGCCGCATGGGCCATCCGACCATCGACACCATGCCCCCGCCGCCGGAGACGGGGACGCAGGGCCGCCCGACCGACATCTTCCGGTCGCCGCTGCTGCCGATCACGCTGGTGCTCACCGGCACCTATTTCCTGCACATCCTCACCTTCTATTACATGCAGACCTGGCTGCCGAAGATGATCGTCGACATGGGCTTCAGCCAGTCGCAGGGCACCGGCGTGCTGGTGTGGGCCAATTTCGGCGGCGCGGTCGGCGGCGCCGTGCTCGGCTGGCTCGCCTATCGCTTCGGCCTCAAGCCGCTGACCGTGCTGGTCGCGCTGCTGACCGGGGTGATGGTGGCGGCGTTCGGCCGGGTCGGGCCGGACCTCACCCTGATCCAGTTCGCGGTGTTCGCGGCCGGCTTCATGTGGAACGCGACGATCATCGGCCTCTATGCGCTGGCCGCCCGGTCCTTCCCCACCCATGCGCGGGCGAGCGGAACCGGCTTCATGATCGGCATCGGCCGCGGCGGATCGGTGCTGGCGCCGATCCTGGCCGGCTTCCTGTTCCAGGCCGGATACGGGCTCCAGTCCGTCTCGCTGCTGATGGCGATGGGATCGATCCTGGCCGCCCTGCTGCTGCTGGTGGCCCTGCGGCGCCCTAAGGCCGCGGAGGCCTGATCCCCGAAGCGACGGGGCCCGTTGTCTGCGGACAGCGGGCCCGCCGACGGCGCAGCGACGTGCGCTGAAATCAGTCCGCGCGACGAATTGCGCTGAATCAAAAGCTCCCTGCCCCGGTGCGCTTAGGAGGCTCCCGCATATTCAGGGAGAAACTCATGCGTACCAAATCTGTCTTAGGGGCCGGACTCGCCTGCGCGATGATCGCCGCCGCCGGTCCTGCGCAGGCCGAAGCCGGCGACCTGCTCGTCCGCGTACGCGGCATCGTCGTAGCGCCGACCGAGAATTCGAGCGAGGTCCTGCCCGCCTTTCCCGGCAGCGAAGTCGCCGTCGACAATGCAGTGATGCCGGAACTCGACTTCACCTACATGTTCAGCGACAATATCGGCGCCGAGCTGATCCTCGCCACGACCAAGCATCATGCCTCCGGCCGCGGCACGCTCGACGGCACCGGCAAGCTGGTCAGCACCTGGGTGCTGCCGCCGACGCTGACCCTGCAATATCATTTCGCGCCCAAGGCGTCGGTGCGCCCCTATGTCGGCGCCGGCGTCAACTACACCATCTTCTATTCCGAGGACGCGACCAACGCGCTGGAGGACGCAGTCGGCCCGACCAAGGTGAGCATGGACGACAGCTTCGGCTATGCGCTCCAGGCCGGTCTGGACTTCGACCTCAGCGACAGGGTCTTCGCCAACATCGACGTCAAATATGTCGACATCAACACCACCGCCAAGCTGAACACCGGCGATGCGATCAACCGCGTGAAGATCGACCTCGACCCGATCATCGTCGGGATCGGGCTCGGCATGCGGTTCTGACGGGTCTCCCCCCTGTCACTCCGGGCCGTCCATCCCCGTTCCAGCATCGGACGGCCGGCCCGGGGTGACCCTTTTCCAGAACAGCGCCGAGCGAACGACTGAACCGTCCCCCGAAAGGGCCGGTCAGCTGTTCGAGATCCGCCCGTAGGCGAGATCGATATAATCCTTGCGCAGCTGCAGCGCGAGTTCCCCGACCTCGAAATTCCAGGGACCCGCGGACGCCACCGGCGTGATCTCCGCGGCGCTGCCGGTGAGGAAGAACTGCTCGAAGCTTTCCAGCTCCTCCGGCCAGATCGCCCGTTCGACCACATTGATCCCGCGGCGGCGGGCAAGGTCGATTACGGTGCGACGGGTGATGCCGTCGAGGAAGCAGTCCGGCGTCGGCGTGTGCAGCTCGCCATCGCGGACGAAAAAGGCGTTGGCGCCGGTCGCCTCGGCCACCTGCCCCCGCCAGTCGAGCATCAGGGCGTCGCTGTAGCCGCGATCCTCGGCCCGATGCTTGGCCATGGTGCAGATCATGTAGAGGCCAGACGCCTTGGCCTGGGTCGGCGCCGTATAGGGCGCGGGCCGGCGCCAGGGCGAAATGTCGAGCCGGAGGCCGCGGCGCAGCGCCTCCTCGCCGAAATAGGAGCCCCAGTCCCAGGCCGCGATCGCCATGTGCGGCTTCGTGCGCTGCGCCGCGACCCCCATCTGCTCCGACCCCCGCCACGCGACCGGGCGCATATAGGCGTCCTCGAGATTGTTCGCCTTGAGCACCTCGTTGCAGGCGGCGTCGATCTCCTCGACCGACCAGGGCAGCTCGAAGCCCAGGATCTCCGCGCTCTTGCGCAGCCGCTCGCTATGCTCGGTGAGCTTGAACACCTTGCCGCCATAGGCGCGCTGCCCCTCGAACACCGCCGAGGCATAGTGAAGCGCGTGGGTGAGAACGTGGATATTGGCCTCGCGCCAGGGCACGAGCTTGCCGTCGAGCCAGATCCAGCCGTCACGGTCGTCGTAGGGGCGTGTGTCGGTCATTTACATCCCGTTTCGCAACTCACCCGACGCGATAGGGCGCGCGGGGAAGCTGGTCAACGGGGAGCAAGGCGCAACGCCTGCTCCGGCGGCGAGGGAACGACGCCGCCGGAGCAGGGAGGCTGCACGAGCGCGGTGACGCGCGGCGCCGACCGGAGAACGCCGAAACGCCGATCCGGTTCACCGCCGCGCGCGGGGAAACCGCGTCAGAGCCGCTCCATCTTCAGCCAGGCGGGATTGCCGAGCCAGGCGCGGCGCATCGCCTGGTCGGCCGCCGCCGCCTCCAGCTCGTTGCCGAGCGCCCGCTCGGTCGCCGCGAGGCCGTAGAGCGCCCATCCGCTGTTCGGAGCCCGAAGCAGCGCCTCGCGGAAAGCCTGGCGCGCCTCATCGTGACGGCCGGCCTTGTAGAGGGCGGCGCCCAGCGACTGGCGGACCGGATAATACCAGTAGGGCGGCTCCATATAGGGAATGCTGTCCTCGATCGCCGCCGCCTCCCGGAAGCGGTCCGCCGCCTCGGCATAGCGGCGCGCGGCGAGGGCGAAGCGCCCTTCCGCCACCTTTTCGGCGAGCTGGAGCAGATCGGGAGCGGGCACACCCTGATCAACCATCGCCTGGAAATCGGTGCCGGTGCGGACGCCGCGCAGGGCGACGAGCTCACGTTCGAAATTGGGCCGGTCCAGCTGCTGCGCATAAGCGGTTGCCCGCGCATAATGGCGCATCGCCGCGACATAAGGCAGGCGCGGATCCGCTTCCGGAAGCGCGAGGATCTGGCCGGGCGTGGCGCCCTGGGCATAAGCGAAATAGGGCGCGGCATGGACCACCTGGATCCAGGCGATCTGCGAGGCGATCTCGCCGTCGAGAATGCCGGCGAGACGCCGGGATTCCCGCACCGCCGTGTCGAGATCGCCGGCCATCTGCGCCGACGTCACGATGAAGTGGACGTTGTGCGGATAATAGCCGAAGCGATAGAGGCCCTGCTCGCCGCTCGCCTGGAGGAACTGCTCGTCGGCCCGCGCCGCCGCGACATTGCTGCTGATCGAATCCGCATAGCGGCCGATGCGGTAATAGATGTGCGCCGGCATGTGGACGAGGTGGCCGGCGCCCGGAACCAGCGGCCTCGCCAGCCGGTCCGCCGCCGCTTCGGCCCGCGTCGGCTCGATGTGATTTTCCATCAGATGGATGTAGAGATGCGCGGCCTGCGGGTGATCGGGATTGCGCGCCAGCACGCCTTCGATCAACTGCACCGCGTCGCCGATCTGCCCCTTGGCGGTGCGGCGATCCGCTTCCCAATAGTCCCAGGGCAGGGTGTCCATGATCGCTTCGGCGGCGAGCACCGCGATGTCGTCATGAGCGGGGAAGCGTCGGGCGGCCTCCAGCATCGCATCGGCATAGGCCCGGTCGAGCGCGGCGCGCTCCGCCTTGGGATCGGCCGAATAGCGCAGGGCGATGGCGTCGATCAGCGCCTGTTCCTCGGGCGACACCCTGTCGCGCAGGGACTGCGCCTTTTCCACCGCCGCCAGCGTCGGCCCGAGCGAGGCATCGTCCATCGGCGCGTTGATGTTGGGGCCGTGGGCGAAGGCTTCGCCCCAGAAGCAGAGCGCGCAGTCCGGATCCAGCCGCTGGCCTTCGCGGAAGGAGGCGATCGCGGCGGCATGGTTGAAACCGTAGCTGAGCATCAGCCCCTGGAGGAAATAGGACCGCGCCTGCCCCCTGGCGGTGATCGGGAAATCGAGGCTGCCGAGGCCGGCCTGGAGCGGCCGCGGCGCCTGCATCGCCGCTGCGGCGGGCCCGGCGAACAGGCCGGCAAGCTGCAGCCGCTTGCGCAGCAGCTCCGCCCCGCGCGGTCCGCCGCAGGCGAGCTTGGCCTGGCGGCCGGGGTCGAGCATCGCCAGCGTTTCCGCCGACGGACCGGTCTGACCGAACGGCCCAATGGAACTGACGACGACGGCCGCGCCGGCAAGGGCGGCGGCCCGAATCATCCTGGTCATGTTCATATCTCCCCACAAAAGCCTGCAAAAACAGGCTCTACGCCGGCGGGTAGGGCGGGCCCGCGACGTTCCTGGTAGAAATACTTATAGCAGATCATCCCGGCGCCGGAAAAGCCCGGAGCGGTTTTACGGGGTTCGACTGTGCGGAATCTGGAGAAAGCTGGCCTGGTACTGGAGCTGTTGTTCGGCCCGACTATCGGCCCCGCCCAAAACCCTTCCCCTGGAGGGCGGAGCTGGTTCTCAGCTTCCGCCGCGCGCGGCCTCGGCCATTTCGCGGCTGCGGCGGACGGCCGCCTCGAGCGTCTGGCGCATCAGCAGCACCAGCCGATCGTGATGGTCGAGCACGTCGAGGCCCTTGCGGGTGGCGCCGCCGGGACTGGCGACGCGATCGGCGAGCTGGGCCGGGGTTTCGTGCGACGCCGCGGCAAGCGCCGAGGCCCCTTCGACGGTGGCGATCGCCAGCCGCGCCGCCTGATCGCGCGGAAGGCCGAGATGGACCGCCGCCTCCGCCATCGCATCGGCAAAGCGGAAGAGGAAGGCGGGGCCGCAGCCCGACAAAGCGGTGACGACGTCGAACAGGCTTTCGGCATCGACCCATTCGACCGTGCCGAGCGCGCGCATCAGCACGTCGACCGCGACCAAAGCGGGATTGTCGGTGCCGTCGCTGTAGAGGGCGATGGCGCCCTTACGGATGCCCACCGGGGTGTTGGGCATCGCCCGGACGACCGTCTCGCAGACGGGAAAGCGCGCGCGCAACGAGGCCTGTTCCACCCCGGCAAGGATCGAGACCAGGATAGTCCTGGCATCGAGCGCCGGCGCAAGCCCGGGCACCGCGGCATCGAGCATCTGCGGCTTCATCGCCAGCATCACCAGGGCCGGAACCTCGTCCTCCGGAGCGACGGTCAGCACCCGCACGCCTCCGGCTACCGGAGCGCCGCTGGGGCGGATGACGGTGATCCGGGCGGGATCGACGCCGGCATCGAGCCAGCCGCGAAGCATGGCCCCGCCCATATTGCCGCACCCGACGAGCCAGAACGGCCCGGGCAGGTCAGGCGTGAGCGTCACGAGGCCCTCAGGCCTCGCCCTGAGTCTCGATCAGCGCGGCGGCGATCGCTTCCTGGGGAGTCTTGTCGGCCCAGAGCACGAACTGGAAGACCGGATAGAAGCGCTCGCATTCCTCGATCGCCGCTTCGACCAGGGTTTCGGCCTGCTGGAGCGTCAGAGTCCCCCCCTCCTCGCCTTCCAGCAAGGCGGCGTGGCGGAAGAGGACCAGGCCCGAGGCCGTCCACAATTCGAAATGGCCGAGCCACAATTGCTCGTTGATCAGACCGATCGTCTCATAGGTCGCGGCGCGCTTGTCCGCCGGAACGCGGATGTCCGGCAGCGCCAGGAACTGCAGCACATGATCGTCCTCGCGCCAGATGGCGCGCAGCTCGTACTGCGCCCAACTGCCCTGGAAGTTGGCGACGATCTCCTCATCGCCGCCGCGTTCATAGGCCCAGCCGTGGGCGCTGAAATAATATTCGAGCATTTCGATCGGTGCGCTAACCTCGCGCTCCATCTCATACTCATCGGCACGCATAGCCCAGTCCTTCGGAACCCAGTGATGGAACGAATCGTGCCTTTCCACACGCGCGAGCGCAATAGCAGGCGGGACAGGTTACCAACAAACTTGTGGATTACCGGCTCCACGAGCCGCTCGCGCGCCCTTTAGCGCGGGGCGGACTCCGGCGCCGGCCCCTCGCCCGCATCCTTGCCGCCGCGCTTGCGCGGCGCAGCCGCAGGCTTCGCCGCCGCAGCGGCCCCGCCGGCCGCCTCGAGCGCGTCGAGCCGGGCCTTCAGCGCCAGGCTTTCCTCGCGCGCGGCAACGGCAATCGCCTTCACCGCCTCGAATTCGTCCCGGCTCACCATGTCGAGCCCGCCGACCCATTCGCGCACCCGTTCGCGGAAGGAAGCCTCGGCCTCCCGGGTCATGCCGGCGAAGGTGCCGGCGGCGCCGTTCAGCACCTTCACGAAATCGTCGAACAACCGGTTTTCGGACTGCATGGCAGCTTCCCTCTCATTCAATATCCACGCTGATATCGGCACCGGAGGCCTGCGGCACAAGATGTTCGGCCCCCGGGTTCAGCATCAGGATCTGGAAGGTGAGCCAGCAGGCGAAGGCCAGCCAGGCGAGATAGGGCAGCATCAGGAGGGCGGCGAGCGGCCGGATGCGGAGGAACAGGATCGCCGCGGCCACGGAAAGGACGAACATGGCGACGATCAGCCCGAGCGCGGTTTCGACCTTGTGGAAGGCGAAGAAGACCGGCGACCAGGCATAATTGAGCGCGAGCTGCAGCAGGAACAGGGCGATCGCCCGCCCGCGCAGGCGCGAACCGCGGGCATGGAACACCAGCGCAAGGGCGAAGCCGAGCAGGATGTAGAGCGTCGTCCAGGCCGCGCCAAAGACCCAGCCAGGCGGCATGGCCGCGGGCTTCACCAGCGCATCGAACCAGGGGTTGCCGTAGCCTGACCCAGCGATGCGGCCGGATATGATGCCGAGCAGCAGCACCGCCGGAACGGTGATCAGGGCGTAGCGCAGGAAGGACATGCGCAGCTGCGCCCGGGATGCGAGTCCGTTCATGCCATGGACCTCATTCGGCAGGCTCCGTTCCGGCGGCTCATTCCGCCGGCTGGGTGCGGGTGGTCGCGAGCTGCGCCTCGAGCTTGCGGGCCACCGCGTCCGGCGAGCCGGTGTAACGCGCGAGCCGCTGATAGAGCACCGGGATCAGGAACAGGGTGATGAGGGTGGCGATCGACACGCCGAACACGATCACCACGCCGATCGACTGGCGCGAGGCGGCGCCGGCGCCGCGGGCGAGCATCAGCGGGACCGCGCCGGCCGCGGTGGCGATCGAGGTCATCAGGATCGGGCGCAGGCGCCGGACCGAGGCCTGGCGGATCGCCTCCCCGATGTCGCGGCCGGAATCGCGCAGCTGGTTGGCGAATTCGACGATGAGGATGCCGTTCTTGGCGGCAAGGCCGACGAGCATGACGACGCCGACCTGGCTGTAGAGATTGAGCGTCTTGCCCATCAGGGCGAGCCCGACCACCCCGCCGGCCACCGCCAGCGGCACGGTGGTGATGATCACCGCGGGATGGACGAAGCTTTCGAACTGGGCGGCGAGGATCAGATAGACGACGAGTATGGTGAACAGGAAGACGATGTAGATGGAGCCGCCCGCCTGCCGGAACGCATGGCTTTCGCCGCGATAGCCGACCGCCACCACTTCGGGCGAGGCGGCAGCCTGCTGCTCGAGGAAGGTAAGCGCCTCGCCCAGCGAATAATCCGGGCCGAGACCGCCCTGGAGAGTGATGGCGCGCAGCTTGTTGTAGCGGCCGAGATCACGCGCTCCGGCGACCTCGCGCACGCGCACGAGGTTGGACAAAGGCACCAGCTCCCCGCTGCCGCTGCGGACGTAGATGGTTTCGAGATTGGCCTCGGTACGGCGATAGGTCGCCTCGGCCTGGACGATCACCCGATATTCCTCGCCCCGATCGATATAGGTGCTGACCCGGCGGGAACCGAGCAGGCTCTGCAGCGCCTGGCTGACGTCCTGCACCGACACGCCGAGGTCGCCGGCGCGGGCGGTGTCGACGTCGATGTGGAGCTGCGGCTTGGTCTCCTTGTAATCGGAATCGAGATTGACGATCCCGGGATTGGCGGCGGCGGCGGCCAGAATCCGGTCGCGCGCACGGGCGAGATCCTCATAGCTGGCGCCGGCGATGACGAAATTGATCGGCTGGCCGCGACCGCGGCTGAGCGCGGAGCGGACGAAGGCATTGCCGCGAATGCCGGGAACCTGCGCGATCTCCCGATTGACCAGGCCGACGATGTCCTGGGTGGTCTCCTTGCGCTCCTCCCACGGCTTCAGGAAGACGATGACGATGCCGGAGTTGAAATCCTCGCTGGCGCTGAAGCTGGCCGGCGCGCGGGCGATGACGCTGCGGACCGCGCCGTGGCCGACCAGGGGCAGCAGCCGGTTCTCGATCTGCGACACATAAGCGTTGAGCTGCTCGAAGCCGGTGCCTTCGGGGGCGTTGATGTTGGCGAGCAGCATGCCGACGTCCTCGGCTGGCACCAGTTCCGACTTCAGGGTGGCGTACAGGCCGCCCGCCCCGGCGAGGAAGATCGCGACCGCGAGCAGCGCGATCCGCGGCTTGAGCAGCACGCGGTCGAGCAGGCGCGCATAGAAGCCCTCGAGCCGGTGGAAGCGATCGTCGACCCAGGCGGCGAGGCGCCCCCTCTCCTCGTGCCGAAGCATCTTGGAGCAGAGCATCGGCGTAAGGCTGAGCGCGAGGAAGCCGGAAAAGGCGACCGCGCCGATCATCGCCGCGGCCAGTTCGCGGAACAGGAGGCCCGTCTCCCCGCTGATGAACATGATCGGCACGAAGACGGCGCAGACCACCAGCGTGGTGGAGACGACGGCGAAGGCCACCTGGCGGGTACCGGCAAAGGCCGCGGCCAGCGGCGGTTCCCCCTGTTCGATGCGGTGATAGACGTTTTCGAGCACCACGATCGCGTCGTCGACGACGATGCCGATCGACAGGACGAGCGCGAGCAGGGTGAGGAGGTTGATCGAGAAGCCGAACAGCCACAGCACGGCGAAGGCTCCGAGGAGGCAGATCGGCACCGTCACCGCGGGAATCAGGGTCGCACGCCAGCTGCCGAGGAACAGGTAGATGACGAGGACCACCAGGATCGCGGCTTCGAGGAGCGTCTCATAGACCTTGTCGATCGCGCGGCTGATGAACAGGCTGTCGTCGGAGCCGACGGAAATCTCCATCCCCTCCGGCAGGGTCGGCCTGATCTCCTCGACCAGCGCCTTGGCCCGCTCCGCCACCGCCAGGGTGTTGGCGCCGGACTGGCGGATGATGCCGAGGCCGATGCTGGTCGCCCCGTTGGAGCGGAAGGCGGCATAGGGGTTTTCCGGCCCCTGCTCGACCCGGGCGACGTCGCCGAGGCGGACCAGATAGCCGTCCGCCCCGCGGCCGACGACGAGCTGCCTGAAATCCCCCGGGGTGGTGAACGGCCGGGCGACGCGCAGGGTGACGTTCTGGGTCTCCGATTCGATGCGGCCGGCGGGAAGCTCGACATTCTGGCGGCGCAGCGCAGTTTCGACGTCGGCTGGAGTGAGGCCGTAGGCGGCGAGCCGCGCCGGCTGCATCCAGACGCGCATCGACGGACGCTGGAGCCCGCCCAGGAAGACCTGGGCGACGCCGTCGACGGCGGAGAAGCGGTCGACGAGGTTGCGGTCCACCCAGTCGCTGAGCTGGAGGTTCGACCAGCCGGGCTTGGACACGACCAGGAACATGATCGGCTGGCTGTCCGCATCGACCTTGCGCACCTGCGGCGGAAGCACGTCCTCCGGCAGATCGTTGGCGGCGGCGCCGACCCGGTCGCGCACGTCATTTGCGGCGGCATCGATGTCGCGGCCCGGCGCGAATTCGACGTTGATGCGGGATTCGCCGTCCTGCGAGCGCGAGGTGATGGTCTGCAGCCCCTCGATCCCCGCCAGCCGTTCCTCGAGCACCTGGGTCACGCGGGTTTCGACCACGTTCGCGGCGGCGCCGGTGTAGGTGGTCTCGATCGAGACGACCGGGGGATCGACGTCCGGATATTCGCGGACCGACAGGCTGAAGAAGCCGACGACGCCGATCACCGCGATCAGCATCGCCAGCACCGCCGCGAACACCGGCCGACGGACGGAAAGGTCGGAGATCAGCATGGATGCGATCCCGGAATGGGGACGCGCGACTCTCCTCCCCTCCCCTTGCACGGAAAGCCGGAGGAGGACGTCAGGGGCAGACCCGTGGGAGGTCGAGGGGCCATCGCCTTATCCCTTGTCCGGAGGCTGCGAGGCCGCCCTGGGTCCGCCGGCTAGGCGGACCGGCACCCCGTCGGTCACCTTCACGACTCCTTCGGTGACCACCTGCTGGCCGGGACGAAGCCCTTCGAGGATCTCGATCCGGCCGTCCATGCGGATCCCGGTACGAACCGGCGTGCGCTTCACCTTGTTCCCCTCGATCACATAGACGAAGCGCGAATCCCCTTCTCCGACCACCGCGAGCTCGGGCACCGCGAGCGCCTCGCGCGGATTGCTCTCGATGGTGACGGTGAGCAGCATGCCGGGCTTCAGCCGGAGATCGGGATTGGGAAGGACGGCGCGCACCTTCACCGCGCGGGTGGCGGGATCGATCACCGGATCGATGGTGTTGATGGTGCCGCGGAACGGCTGGTCCGGAAAGGCGGCCGAGACCGCCTCGATCGCCATGCCAGGCGCGATGGCGGTTAGGATGGTTTCCGGCACGGTGAAATCGAGCTTGATGCGGCTGATGTCGCTGATGGTCGCGATCGGAGTGCCGGCCTGGACCACCGCGCCGGGCGAGATGTTGCGCAGCGACACCCAGCCGGAGAAGGGCGCCCGGATCACCCGGTCGCCGATCGAGGCGCGGGCCTGGGCGGCCTGCGCGCGTGCCTGGGCGGCGGCGGCAACCTGCTGATCGAGGCTGGTGGTGGTGGCAAAGCCGCGCTCGCGCAGCGTCTGGATACGCTGGAGCTGCTGTTCCGCCTCGCGCGCCCGCGCCTCCGCCTCGGCGAGCTGGGCGAACTCCTGGCCGGAGGCGAGCACCGCCAGCGTCTGGCCGGCGCGGACCTGGTCGCCATCGTCGAAATTGAGGCGGACGATCCGCTCGGTAACCGGTGCGGACAGGGTCACTTGCTCGTTGGCGAGCGCAGTGCCGACCGCTTCGATGATGGTGACGAACCGCGCGGCGGCGGCCGGTTCCGCCTGCACCAAAGGCGGCTCCCGTTCCCCCCCGGCCCCGCTATTGCCGCCGCACCCGCCGAGGAGAGCGGCGAACAGTGCGGTAATCAGTAGGCTGCGACCTATCACGTTGAGGGGGCTAGCGCCCGACTTCCCGCTTTTCAAGCACGGTTCGCCGCAATGCAACATTATGACTCGGGTGTGACAATGGGGTGTCGGTCTCGGGACGGGGTCGCCAGGGGCCCGACGCCGTCAAGGTCACCCCCTTCACCGCGGGGAGGGAAAAGACGATGCGGGTCTCCCCTCCGTCACCGGCGCTGCCCCGGAGCGCCGCGCCGGAACGACGGCAAGAGCCTCAGATCACCTTGCCCGGATTGAGGATCCCCTTCGGATCGAGCGAATCCTTCAGCAGCCGCATCAGGGCGAGTTCCTGGGGGGTGCGGGAATGGTGGAGGTAGGCGCGCTTCAGCATTCCGATGCCATGTTCGGCGGAAACGGAGCCGCCCCATTCGCCGACCGCGCCATAGACCACCTCGTCGATCTCATGTTCGGGCATGCCTTCGTCGAGCCGCACCGAAAGGTGGAGGTTCGAATCGGCGAGATGGCCGAAGAAGACCATCACCATGCCGGGCCAGCGGGCGTGGAGCCGTTCGCGGATGAAGGGGACGAAATCGCCGATCCTGGCTGCCGGCAGGCTGACATCGAAGCTGAGCTGCGGCCAATGGACCTTCGGGAACTCCCCAGGGCAGTCGCGGATCGCCCAGAGATCCTGGCGCTGCCGGTCGGACTGGGCGATCACCGCATCGCGCAGCAGGCCGGTTTCGAGCATGCCGGCGATCACCTCCTCGAAACGGGCGGGGTCGCGTTCGGGATCGGTGCCGAGCGTCTCGACGAGGACATAGACGCCATATTCGTGCGGCAGCGGCGACTGGCGGCCGAGGGCGGTGGTGCCCAAGGCGTAGAACTCCGGCCACATCAGCTCGAAGGCGGAGAGGGAGCCGGCGAACGCCTCGCCCGCTTCCCGGAGCAGCTTCAGCACCTGGCCGAAATCGTCGGCGGCGAGCAAAGCGGTGGAGACGCTGCGCGGCCGGGGATAGAGGCGCAGCACCAGCCGGGTGATGACGCCCAGAGTCCCCTCGCTGCCGATGAAGAGATGCTTGAGGTCATAGCCCGCATTGTTCTTCATCATGCTGTTGAGCGAGGTGACCACGGTGCCGTCGGCGAGCACCGCCTCCAGCCCGAGCACGAGGTCGCGCATCATGCCGTAGCGCAGCACCCGGTTGCCGCCGGCATTGGTCGAGGCATTGCCGCCGACCTGGGCAGTGCCGCGGCCGCCGAGATCGAGCGGGAAGAAGAAACCCGCCTCCTCCGCCGCCTTCTGCACGGTTTCGAGGACGGTGCCGGCCTGGACCGTGATGGTGCGGCCGACCGGATCGAGCGCCTCGACGCCGCGCATCCGCTCCATCGACAGGATCAGCGAGGGAACCACCGGTACGGCGCCGCCGGCGAGGCCGGTGAGCCCGCCCTGGGGCGTCACCGGAAAGCCTTCGGCGTGGCAGAGGGCGAGGATGCGCGACACCTGCTCGGTCGTGCGCGGATAGGCGATGCCGGGAAGGCGAAGGCCCTCCTCCATCCGGTTGGTGAAATCCTGGCTGTGACGGGCGAAATCCGCCTCCTCCGGGCCCTTGACGATGTCGTCGCCGAGCTCCCGCTGCAGCCGCGCCACCACGGCGGCCCCGGCGGCGGCTTCGTTCACCGCCAAGATCTGATCCTTCAGCGACATGTACGGCCCTCTCCCAGCTTTCGGCCGGGAGGGTAGTGAGCGTCAGGGCGGCAGGCAACGGGGGCGGCGGTCAATTCTCCGCCCTCCCAAGAGTCCTCCCCGGCAACTGCTGGGGAGGAACTGGCAATTCATTCCCCCTTCCGCGCCGCCAGGAGAAATTCGACATTCCCTTCCGGCCCGGTGATCGGGCTCCGCGTAATGCCCTCCACCATCCACCCGCGCCCTTCGACCCAGGCCTTCGCCTGCTCGCAGACCCGCGCATGGACGGCAGGGTCGCGCACCACCCCGCCCTTGCCGATCTCGTGCCGCTCGGCCTCGAACTGAGGCTTCACCAGCGCGACCAGCCGGCCGCTAGGTCTGGCGAAGTCGAGCGCCCGGTCGAGCACCTTGGAGAGGGCGACGAAGCTGGCGTCGCAGACGATGATGTCGACCGGCTCGGTGACGATCCCGTCGGTCAGATAGCGCGCGTTGGTGCGTTCGTGGACGACGACGCGGGGATCCTGGCGCAGCTTCCAGGCGAGCTGGTTGGTGCCGACATCGACCGCGAATACCCTGGCGGCGCCGCGGCTGAGCAGCACGTCGGTGAAGCCGCCGGTGGAGGCGCCGACATCCAGCGCGACCGCGCCGGAGACCTCCCAGCCGAAATGATCGAGCGCATGGGCCAGCTTGACCCCGCCCCGCGACACCCACGGATGATCCCGCCCGCGCACGTCGAGCGGCGCATCGGCGGCCAGCATCTGCCCCGCCTTCTCGATCCGGCGATCCCCGGCGAAGACCAGCCCGGCCAGGATCAACGCCTGCGCCCGCGCCCGGCTTTCGGCGAGGCCGCGATCGACGAGGAGCTGATCGGCACGGAGTTTCGACATGGGGCGACCGTGGCGGCGGCAACGCGCCGGGGCAAGGGGCATGGCCAGGACCGCCGCCGACGCGTCACCTTCCAAATCCCATTGCTAATGCGAATGCATCGCAATAAAAGCCCGGCCTGACGGGGGACGTCCCCGCAGGTTCGAAGGGGGTTGTTCGTGATGCGTGTTCGACGGCTGTTGCTTGCCTGTTCTGCCTGTGTTGCCCTGGGCGCGGCTGCGATGCCGGCGTGGGCGGCGGATGCGGCGGATTTTGCCGATGCCGATTCGGCGGACGGCGGGGTGATCGTGGTGACCGGGATGGCGGCGCGGAGCGGCGCGGCGACCAAGACCGACACGCCGCCGATGGAGGTGCCGCAGCCGGTGACGGTGATCACCGACGATCTGTTCGAGGCGCAGGGCGCGATCTCGATCGGCGATACGCTGAACTATGTCTCCGGCGTGCAGACCAACCCCTATGGACCGGACAGCCGGGTCGACGGGGCGATGGTGCGCGGGATTAATGCGCTGCAGTTCCGCGACGGGATGCGCGACATCTTCAGCTATTATGCCAGCATCCGCGCCGATCCCTACAATTTCTCGAGCGTGCAGGTGCTGCGCGGCCCATCCTCGGTGCTGTTCGGCGCCGGATCGCTGGGCGGGATCATCAATCTCACCTCCAAGCTGCCCGAATTCACCGCGGGCGGCGAGTTCGCGCTGCGCTATGGTTCGTTCGATCGCAAGGAAGCGATGGCCGACGTCACCGGGCCGATCGTGGACGGCCTCGCCGGCCGGATCGTCGCCCGGGTGCGCGATTCGGGGACGCAGACCAAGCATGTGCCGGACGACCGGGTGCTGATTTCCCCCTCCCTCACCTGGGCGCCGGGGATGGACACGCGGGTGACCCTGCTGGGGCTCTACCAGGAGGACGATGGGGGATCGACGTCGCAGTTCCTGCCGCTGGTCGGCACCATCCTGCCCAACGTCAACGGCCGTCTGCCGATGGACACCTTCGTCGGCAAGCCGGGGTGGGACCGCTACGACGGACGCCTGCTGCAGGGGACCGGCATCGTCGAGCACCGCTTCTCCGATGCGGTGAAGGTGAATTTGAAGGCGCGCTACATCGACAGCGACCTCACCTATTTCACCCATTATGCGGACAGCTATTCCAACCCGACCAACCCCTATGTGCTGCTGGATCCGGTGACCGGCCAGCCGGTGCCGGGCGAGGGCGGGGTGCCGCTGCGCGATCCCGAGCAGCGCACGATCGGTCTCTATTCGGACGGAAGCATCGCGCGGATGGAGATATTCTCCACCGACAACAATGCCCAGTTCGCCTTCACCACCGGCCCGGACATCGAGCATCTGCTGCTCGCCGGCGTCGATTACAGCTGGAACCGGGTGCGCAAGACCGGCGGGTTCGGGTTCGAATATATCGACATCTACGACATCGATTATGATTCGATGCTGGACCATGGCGGGGGGCTGCCGCAGCCTTCGGGCCCGACCGAGGACGTGAAGCAGACGCAGCTCGGCTTCTACCTGCAGGACCAGATCAGGCTGTGGGACCGGGTGTCCGTCGTGCTCGGCGCGCGGCGGGACCGGGTGACATCCCGCGCCGCCGGCCAGCCGCGCGAGAAATGGAATGCCACCACCTTCCGCGCCGGGATCATCGGCGACGTCGCGCCGGGCATCGCGCCCTTCTTCAGCTACACCGAAAGCTTCGAGCCGATTTCCGGAATCGACAGCCAGGGCGAGCCGTTCGTGCCCAAGGCGGGGCGGCAGTTCGAGGCGGGGATCAAGTTCCAGCCGAACAGCGCGAGCATCATCACCCTTACCCTCTATCATATCAAGGAGACCAACCGGCCGGTCTCCGACGACAGCACGCCGGACCCGTTCGACCAGATCCAGATCGGATCGATGACCAGCAAGGGCGTGGAGTTCGAAGCGCGCACCGTCCTGCCCGGGGACCTGCAGCTGATCGCCAACCTCAGCTACAATGAGGCCGAGGAGGACGGGACCGACCAGCAGCTCGACAATGTGCCGAAGTTCAACGCCTCCCTGTGGGCGGCAAGGCCGTTCGACCTCGGCAACGACATGGTGCTGACTTTGGGCGGCGGGGTGCGCCATTCGGGGAAGAACAAGTCCTGGGGACCGGCCTTCCCGAACGGGGTCGTCACGCCCGACTATACTTTGGTCGACGCCTATGCAGAACTGGGCTGGCGCAACTGGAGCTTCGCGGTGAATGCGACCAACCTGCTGGGTGAGGACCATTATTCCGCCTGCCTCGCCCGCGGCGACTGCTTCAACGGGGCCGCGCGCAATGTGTTCGGCACATTGAGGTACCGCTTCTGATGGCGGCCGGCGGCCTCGTCTGGATCGGCGCGGCGCTGGCGGCGGCAGGGGTCGGCGCCCTGCGCCTTGCCTGGGGGCTGCCGCAAAGATCGGTCGGCTGGAACACCGCCGGCTGGGCGCTGATCGCCGCCGGGATCGTGGCGGGCGGCGCGGGAGCCGGGGCCTGGGGCGTCGCCGTCACCAGCCTGTTCGCGATGGGCGCGGCGCTTGTCGCGCTGACCGTCGCGGCGGCCGGATCGCCGCCGGGACGGGCCACGGCCTCCAACCGGCGCGCGGGCATGCTGCCCCAGGACGGGGAACCGCGGGCGATCGGCCGGCGGGTCGCGACCTTCCTGATCGTGATGGTGCTGGCCTGGATCGTGGCGACCGGCCTGGCGGTGGCGCTGCGCGGTCTCGCCGCCGCGGCAGGACTGGTCGAGGCGGACGCCAACGTGCTCGCCCTGTTCGCGGCGCCGCTGCTGTGGGGCGTGCTCGCCTGCGTGCTGCTGATGCAATCGAGCCGCAGGGCGCAGCTGACGACGCTGGCGCTGTGCTGCGTGCCGGTGATCCCGGCGCTGACGATGGGGGTGGGATGATGACGCTGGCACCCGATACCGGCCTGGTGAAGCGCGGGCTTTCGGCCCATGCGGCGGTCGGCCTGCTCGCCGGAGCGCTGCTCTATCTCGTCTGCCTCAGCGGCACCCTGCTGGTCTTCTACGAGGAATGGCAGCGGGTCGAGCAGACGGACACGCCGGAGATGGAGCGGATCGCCCCCGACGCGGTGCAACGGGCGGTGGAGGCAGTGCTGGCGAGCGAGCGGGGCAAGCCGGCGACCACCCATCTCTACGTCCACCTGCCGGTGCCGGCGCTGCCGCGCACGACGGTGACGACCGACCATCAGGCCGTGCATGTCGATGCCGCCGGGCGGATCGTGGTACCGGAGAAGAACCTCTGGTCCGAATTCCTCTACGCGCTCCATTATACGCTGAACCTGCCGGCGCTGGTCGGGATCACCCTGGTCGGCATCCTCGGGATGCTGATGGTAGCGCTGGCGATCACCGGCGTGATCGCGCATCCGCGCATCTTCCGCGACGCCTTCCGCCTGCGCAGCCGCCACGGCGGCGGCGTGGGGCTGGCGGACTGGCACAACCGGCTGAGCGTGTGGACCCTGCCGTTCGGCCTGGCGATCGCGATCACCGGCGCGGTGATCGGGCTGGCGAGCGTTACCGCCTATGCGCTCGGCGCGCGCTATTACGGCGGGGACGTCGAGGCGGTCTACGCGCCGATCTTCGGCGAGGAAGCCGAGCCGGACGCGCGCCCGGCGCCGATCCCCAATGTGGCGGCGGCGCTGCGCCACATGGAAGAGCGCCATCCGGAAGTGCCGCTCACTTATGCGATCATCCACGATCCGGGCACGGCGGGCCAGCATGTGCAGCTCGTCGGCACCCACGACCGGCGGCTGATCTTCGGCGAATATTATGGCTTCACCGCCGACGGACGGTTCACCGGCACCGCGGGCCTCGCCGACGGGTCGATCGGGCAGCAGGCGGCCGCGTCCAATTACAGCCTCCATTTCGGCGACTATGGCGGGCTGCCGGTGAAGATGGCCTATTGCCTTCTCGGCCTCGCCCTCACCGTCGTCAGCGCGACGGGCGTCTATATCTGGCTCGGCAAGCGGCGGCGGCGCGGGATCGACGATCCCCGGCTGCACGCGGCCTGGGGCGGCGTGGTGTGGGGCGCCCCGGCGGCACTGGCGGCAACGATCGCCGCGCGCATCACCATCGGCAACGACGCGCCGTTCGCGGCGATCTTCTGGTCGGGGCTTGCGATCGCAGTGATCGTCGGGATCGCACTCGGGCACCGGCGGGCGGCCGGGCCGCAGCAGGCGGCGGTGGTGGAGCCGGCGGAATAGGGAGTCGCCCGGTCAGATCGGCGGGCGATGTTCGGGATCGCGGAGGGTGAGCATGTGGGCGACGAGGTCGTCGACCTGGCGGGGGCCGAGCTCGAACTGCATGTCGCGCGGATAATTGTGGGCGTCGCGCAGCCAGGTGGAGAGCGTCCCGGCGGTGAGGCCTTCCTGGTTGACGATCGAGGCGAAGGGCGGCGCGTCGGGTTCGGGCGAAAGGCCGTGGGCGCCGACCGCATGGCATTGGGCGCAGGAGGATTGGGCGAGAGCCCGGCCCCGGTCCTGGGGCGTCACGGCCGCGGAGGTGTCGGGCGGCGGGGTCTGGCAGGCGGCGAGGGCCAGGGGAAGGATCAGGGGGAAGTGGGGTTTCAAGGGCTTCTCCGGCACGGCGGGTCGGCGTGGAGCCTATTCGGTGGGGTTAGGCGTGGCAACGGGCGCCGGAGAGAGCAGGATGAATGGCTCGCGCGCCGGGACGACGATGGATGCGGTTGGTTACGCCGGATCGGGTAGAGGCCCCTCGGCCATCCTTCGCTGGAGCTGCGGGAGGACCTCTTAGGCCCTTGCGCCTTCGATGACGCCGACGCTGTTGATGCGCAGGGCCTTGAGGACGGTGTCGACGATGCCGGCGGCGTCGAGGCCGGCTTCCTCATATTGCCTTTCGGGCTTGTCCTGGTCCTGGAAGCGGTCGGGCAAGCGCATGGTGCGCAGTTTGAGGCCGGCGTCGATGAGGCCGGCGTCGCTGGCGAGCGTCAGGACATGGGCGCCGAAGCCGCCGATCGCGGCTTCCTCGATCGTCACCGCCACTTCATGAGTGGTGAGCAGGCGGCGGATCAGTTCCTCGTCGAGCGGCTTGGCGAAGCGCAGGTCGGCGACCGTGGTGCTGAGACCCTTGGATTCGAGAATGTCTGCGGCCTTTTCCGCCTCCGCGAGGCGGGTGCCGAGCGAAAGGATGGCGACCTTCTTGCCTTCGCGCACCAGCCGGCCCTTGCCGATCTCGAGCCGCTGCGGGACTTCCGGCAGCGGGACGCCGGTGCCGTTGCCGCGGGGATAGCGGACGGCGATCGGGCCGCTGTCGTGCAGTGCCATGGTGTGGATCATATGGACGAGTTCGGACTCGTCGGCGGCGGCCATGACGACGAAATTGGGCAAGGTGCCGAGGAAGGCGAGATCGAAGCTGCCGGCATGGGTAGCGCCGTCCGCGCCGACCAGCCCGGCGCGGTCCATGGCGAAGCGGACCGGCAGGTTCTGGATGGCGACGTCGTGGACGACCTGGTCGTAGGCGCGCTGCAGGAAGGTGGAGTAGATGGCGCAGAAGGGCCGGTAGCCCTGGGCGGCGAGGCCGGCCGCAAAGGTGACCGCATGCTGTTCGGCGATGCCGACGTCGAACATGCGATCCGGGAACTTCTCCGCAAACTTGTCGAGCCCGGTGCCGGACGGCATGGCGGCGGTGATGCCGACGACCCGGCCGTCCCGCTCCGCCTCCGCGATCAGCGCCTTGGCGAAGACGCTGGTGTAGCTCGGCGGGCCGGCGGGCGCCTTGGCCTGGACGCCGGAGATGACGTCGAACTTCTGGACGCCGTGATATTTGTCGGCCGCCGCCTCGGCCGGGGCATAGCCCTTGCCCTTCTTGGTGACGACATGGACCAGCATCGGCCCTTCGGCGGCGTCGCGCACATTTTCAAGGATCTGGACCAGCGCCTCGACATTATGGCCGTCGACCGGGCCGACATAATAGAAGCCGAGTTCCTCGAAGAGGGTGCCGCCGGTGGCGAGGCCGCGGGCGAATTCCTCGGTCTTGCGGGCGAGGGTGTGGAGCGAATCCGGCAGCTTGCGGGCGAAGCGCTGGGCGAGATGGCGAACCGTCAGATATTTGCCCGAGGATACCAACCGCGCGAGATAATGGGACAGGCCGCCGACCGGCGGCGCGATCGACATGTCATTGTCGTTGAGGATGACGACCAGGCGATTGCCGGCGGCCTGGGCGTTGTTCATCGCCTCATAGGCCATGCCGGCGCTCATCGCCCCGTCGCCGATCACCGCGATCGCCTTGCCCGGGGCGCCGGACAGCCGGTTGGCAGTGGCGAAACCGAGCGCCGCGGAAATGGAGGTCGAGCTGTGGGCGGCGCCGAACGGATCATATTCGCTCTCCGCCCGCCGGGTGAAGCCGGAGAGGCCGCCGCCCTGGCGCAAGGTGCGGATGCGGTCGCGCCGGCCGGTGATGATCTTGTGCGGATAGGCCTGGTGCCCGACGTCCCAGATCAGCCGGTCCCGCGGCGTGTCGAAGACATAATGGAGAGCGACGGTGAGCTCGACGACGCCGAGCCCGGCGCCGAGATGGCCGCCGGTGGTGGAGACGGCCGAGATGGTTTCCGCCCTGAGTTCGTCCGACAGCTGCCGAAGCTGGTCCGGGCGCAGCCCGCGCAGCTCTTCGGGGGTAGAGACGGTGTCGAGCAGGGGTGTCGAGGGGCGATCCGCAGTCAACAGGGGAGTCCTTTCGGACCGGCTTCTAGACCTTGAGGGGCGCGCTGTCGAACGTTGATGTGGGGTTTCGGCGCGCGATTCCAACCGCCGGAGCCATGGTTGGAGCGTTGATTCACAAGGGAAAAGGCGCGCAGGCGGGTCAGTCGGCGGCGCAGCTGGCGCATTGGCCGCGCACCTCGATCACCGGCCGATCCGGCGCGAAACCGGCCTGGCGGGCGGCGGCACGGACGCCGGCGGCGAGCTTGTCGTCGTCGATATGGGTGGTCTGCCCGCAGCTGTCGCAGATCAGGAAGATGCAGTCGTGCAGGCAATCCGGATGTTCGTTGGCGACATAGGCGTTGGCGCTTTCGACCCGGCGGGCAAGATTGGCGCCGACGAACAGATCGAGGATGCGGTAGACGCTGTTGGCCGCGACGCGGCGGGACTGGGCCTGGGAGACCTTTTCGGCGATGTCGTAAGCCGAGGCCGGCTTGTCGAAACCGGCGAGCGCTTGGAAGACCGCGGCGCGCATCTCCGTCCACTGCTCGCCCGATCGCTCCATGGTCGCCCTGGCGGCGCGAGCGAGAGCTTCTCCGGCGTGGCTTCTATGTTCGTGAGCCATGGTTGGGATTTAGGCCGTTCCGGTGCCCGGGACAAGGGAAGTGGATGTGATAGCATCACCGGCCGGAGCGGCGTGCCTGTCCCGGTTCAGATCACCGCGCGGCGGTTGAGATCGTGGCCGAGGGCCAGGATGGCGACGCCGAGGACGGTGTAGACCGTCTCGGTAAAGCCGTGCTCGAGCGTGAGCGCGCCGGCCATCACGCCGAGGCCGAGCCCGCCGACCGCCGAGGGCATCATGAAGCCATGTTCCCAGATCCCGCGCCCGAGCGCGACGAGGCCGAGGGCGATGGCGATGGTGAGCCCAAGCTCATGCACCACCGGCGAGACGAGGATGCCGCCGGCCGAGGCGAGCAGCGCCAGCAGCACGGAGGTGGCCAGGCAATGGACGAGGCACAGGCCCGACAGGCCGATCGCCAGCCGATCCACCAACGCCGAACCCTCCACCTTCGCAAACATAGGACACCAACCCTTGTGAGCCCCCTTATAGGAGACGGCGCGCGAAGATACAACATAACATTTGCGGAAAAGTTTCGGGGGATGGGAGGGGAAGGGAGAAAGGGAGAAAAGGAACGCTTCGACAGGCTCGGCACCAACGGTGGCGGGGCGGAGGGACCCCCTTCACCAGCCTGACGGGTGGCCTCCGGGTGAGGGAATGGCGGCTCCCGTCCCCTCCCCAAACTTGCGATTGGCTTTCGCGGGCTCCCGGGCCATAGGCGCGCCCATGGCTACGCAGGTGCAGAGCAAGGCCGCTTCTCCGGACATGAGCGCACGCCCGCGGGCGATTTCGCGCTGGCTCATGCTGGTGGCGGCGATGGTGTTCCTGATGGTGGTGGTGGGCGGGATCACGCGCCTTACCGAATCGGGGCTGTCGATGGTGCGCTGGGAGCCGATTTCCGGCATCGTCCCGCCGCTCAATGTCGAGCAGTGGGAAGCGGAGTTCGACGCCTACAAGGCGACCCCCGAATATCGCCACGTCAATCGGGGCATGAGCCTCGACGAGTTCAAGCAGATCTTCTTCTGGGAATATGTCCACCGGGTGCTCGGGCGGCTGATCGGCCTCGTCTTCGCGCTGCCGCTGGCCTGGTTCGCGTGGAAGAAGGCGGTTCCGAGGGGCTATGGGTGGCGGCTCACCGGGCTGCTGCTACTCGGCGGGCTGCAGGGCGCAATCGGATGGTGGATGGTCGCGTCCGGCCTCATCGACCGGCCGGACGTCAGCCATATCCGCCTTGCCATCCATCTGATGGCGGCGCTGGTGATCTTCGCCCTGTTGATCTGGACCGCGCTCGACCTCGAGGAGCTGGCGCGGCGGCCGGGGGCGCGGCCGGCGCGGATCTCGACGACGGCGATCTGGACACTGTCGGCGCTGGCGCTGCAGATCCTGTTCGGCGCCTATGTCGCGGGCCTCAACGCCGGCTATGCGTTCAACAGCTGGCCGCTGATGGGCGAGGAACTGTTCCCGTCGGGCACCGCCATGCTTTCCCCCTGGATCGCCAATCTGGTCGACAATCCGATCGTGGTGCAGTTCGTCCACCGCTGGCTCGCCTTCGCGGTGGCCGGGTTCACCCTGGCGCTGTCCTGGACGGCGTGGAAGCGCGGCCTCGTCCTGCATGCGGCGGCGGCCGCCGGGATGGTGATCGTGCAGGTCCTGCTCGGCATCGCGACCCTGCTGAGCGGCGTGGAGATCCGGCTCGCCGTCCTCCACCAGGCGGCGGCGGCGCTGCTGCTCGCGGCGATCGTGGTCGCGGCGCACCGGCTGGGCGTCACGGAACAGCGCGGGGAGAGGCGATGAGCGACCCGGCCCCCACGTCGATCGTCAGCGTCTATGCCGTCTTCGGAAGCGAGGAGGAGGCGCAGCGGATCGGCCGGGCGATGGTGGAGGAACGGCACGCGGCCTGCGTCAACATCCTCGGCCCCTGCCATTCCATCTACCGCTGGCAGGGCCGGGTCGAGGAGGCGGGGGAAGCCGCCGCCATCTTCAAGACCACCGCGGGGCAGGCGCCGCTGCTCATGAAGGCGATCTGCGAACGGCACAGCTATGACGTGCCGGCGGTGACGGTGTGGCCGATTGCGGAGACCCCCGAACCCTATCGCGCCTGGGTGATCGCGAACAGCGGGCGGTAGGTTTTTCGAGAGAGGCGCTGCAGGTCCCCGGCTTCGACTGGCCCCCAGCCTTCGCCGGGGTGACGCCTGGAGGCGTGTGGGTCGCGGCGAGAGCATGAGGTAATATAATACCACTCACGAAAGCCGCGGATTTGCTTGACTTATCGGGGGTCGGCTGTCATTTGGCGGCCACCAGCGCCGCTTTCGGACTTTCATGCCGGGCGGCGCGCTTTCGTTTCAAGAGGTCCGGGCCCATGAAGGCGCTGATGAAGACCACCAAGGCCGCCAAGCCGGCCGAAGTGGAGAAGAAATGGCATCTGATCGATGCCGACGGGCTGGTGGTCGGGCGTCTCGCCGCGATCATCGCCAACATCCTGCGCGGCAAGCACAAGCCGAGCTACACCCCGCATGTCGACTGCGGCGACCATGTCGTCGTCATCAATGCCGACAAGGTGCGGTTCACCGGCAACAAGCTGGCCGACAAGGTCTATTACCGGCACACCGGCTATGCGGGCGGAATCAAGGGAGTCACCGCCGGCAAGGTGCTCGAGGGCCGCTTCCCCGAGCGCGTGCTCGAAAAGGCGGTCGAGCGGATGATCCCGCGCGGCCCGCTGGGGCGCCAGCAGATGCGTGCCCTCCACCTCTATTCCGGCACCGAGCATCCGCACGGCGGCCAGAATCCCGAACTCCTCGATGTCGCGGGCATGAACCGCAAGAACAAGGTGGGTGCCTGATGTCCGATACCCGTCAATCGCTGTCCGATCTCGGTGCGCTGACCGGCAACCAGGCGCCGGCCCAGGCGCCCGCCGAAGCACCGGCCGAAGCCGAAGCCGCCACCCCGCAGCCCGCCCAGCCCGAGACTCCGCTGCGCGAGCAGCAGCTCGACGCCCAGGGCCGCGCCTATGCGACCGGCCGCCGCAAGGACGCCGTCGCCCGCGTGTGGCTGAAGCCCGGCACCGGCCAGATCACGGTCAACGGCCGCGACCAGACCGTCTATTTCGCGCGGCCGACGCTGCGCCTCGTCATCAACCAGCCGTTCGCGATCGCCGACCGGCAGGGCCAGTATGATGTGGTCTGCACCGTCACCGGCGGCGGCCTTTCGGGCCAGGCCGGCGCGGTGAAGCACGGCATCAGCCAGGCACTGACCCGCTACGAGCCGGCGCTGCGCACCACGGTGAAGCAGGCCGGCTTCCTGACCCGCGACCCGCGCGTCGTCGAGCGCAAGAAGTACGGCCGCGCCAAGGCTCGTCGCAGCTTCCAGTTCTCGAAGCGCTGATCGGGCCCCCGCCTTCCCTCCCCGGGGAGGCACGGCATGGAACAGGAGGAGCGGTCCGGATATTCCGGGCCGCTTCTTTTTTGGCCCCCTTCCGGGGGCGAACGGATCGGGGGAAAGGATCTTGCGGAACGGGGCGGCGGCATGATCGGCGCGGCGGCGGGGTTGCTGGTGCTGGCGGCGGCGTTCGTCACGGCGACGATCTCCGGCCTGTTCGGCATGGCCGGCGGGCTGCTGCTGATGGGGCTGCTCGCCTGGCTGCTGCCGGTGTCGGCCGCCTTCGTGATGCACGGCCTCCTGCAGCTGGTGGCGAATGGATGGCGGGCGATCCTGCACCGAAGCCACATCGACTGGCGGGTGGTCGGCCATTATGCGATCGGATCGGCGATCGCGGCGGCGACGGTGGCGATGCTGACCTTCGTGCCGTCCCGCCCCCTGCTCTACCTGCTGATGGGACTGGTGCCGGCGCTGACCTGGCTGCCGCGGGACTGGATCAGGCTCGATGCGGCGCGGCCGACGCACGGGATCATCGCCGGGCTGTGCGCCACCGGGCTCAACCTCACCGCCGGCGTGTCGGGGCCCCTGCTCGACATCTTCTTCGTGCGCACGGCCATGGGCCGGCACCGGATCATCGCGACCAAGGCGGCGACGCAGGTGTTCGCCCACACCGCCAAGATCCTGGTGTTCGGCGGCTATCTGCTCTTCGCGAGCGGGGCGGGCACCCTCCCCCTGTGGCTGGTGCCGCTGGCGATCCCGCTGTCGATCGCCGGCACGATGCTGGGCGGGCGGATCCTGGATCGGATTTCCGACCGCAGCTTCCTCGCCTGGACCCGGCTGATCGTGACCGGGATCGGGATCGTCTATCTGATCGAGGGCGCGCGGCTGGCCTGGGGGTGAATCACGCCGGGGTGGATCACGCGGCCTGGGAGCGGAGGTGCTGGACGAACTGCCAGGCGACGCGGCCGGAACGGGCGCCGCGGGCGGCCGCCCATTGCAGCGCCATGGTGCGCACCCGTTCCTCGTCCAGCGCCAGCCCGAAATGCGCGACATAGCTGCGCACCATGGCGAGATAGGCGTCCTGGTCGACGGCGTGGAAGCCGATCCACAGGCCGAAGCGATCCGACAGCGACACCTTTTCGTCGACGGCGTCGCGCGGGTTGATCGCGGCCGCCTCCTCATTCTCGATCATCGAACGGCTGAGCAGGTGGCGACGGTTGGAGGTGGCGTAGAAGAGGACATTGTCCGGCCGCCCCTCGACCCCGCCTTCGAGCAGGGCCTTCAGCGACTTGTACTGCGATTCGCCGGCGTCGAAGGAGAGATCGTCGCAGAAGAGCAGGAAGCGGCGCGGCGACAGGCGCATCCGATCGAGCAGCTCGGGCAGGCGCACGATCTCGTCGCGGTGGACCTCGACGAGGACGAGCGGGTCCGCCCTGCCCCGGTTCACATGAGCATGGACCGATTTCACCAGCGAGCTCTTGCCGGTGCCGCGCGCGCCCCAGAGCAGGGCGTTGTTGGCCGGCCGGCCGTCGGCGAAGGCGATGGTGTTGGCGAGCAGCTGCGCCTTCTGCGCCTCGATGCCGAGCAGCAGGTCGAGATCGAGCGCGCGGGTGTCGGGCACGGCGATCAGCCGGTCCTCGGCGCCGCGCCAGGCGAAGGCGTCGGCATCGCCGAAATCGGCCGACGCCACGGCATGGGGCGGGGCGAGACGCTCGAGCGCCTCGGCGATGCGGACGAGGACGGCGCGATCCTCCGCCGCCAGCTTCCATTCACTCTCGCTCATGGCAGGTCGATTAGGGGGACCGGCGGTGGCGTGCAATCCGTCGGGGGTCATTCGGCGGCCGGCGCGGACGGGCGCCGGGGACGGCGGAACAGCATCACGAACGGCAGGCACGCGAGGGTGATCAGCATCATCAGGTGGAAATCGTCGATATAGGCGATCATCGCCGCCTGCCGGTTTATCTCGGCATCCAGCATCGCCATCACCCGGCTCCCGGAGTCGCCGAGCACGCCGAGCACCGACGGATCGAGCGGCGGCGTGCTTTCCGGCGTGATGTGCGATGCGAGATCCGAATGGCTGATCTGGAGGTTGCGGGCGAGCAGCGCGACCACCATCGAAATGCCGACCGACCCACCGAGATTGCGCATGAGATTGACGAGCGCCGCGCCGCTGGTGCGGAAATGGGGCGCGAGGGTGGCGAAGGCGAGCACGTTCATCGGGATGAAGATGAGGCCGGCGCCGAGCCCCTGGATGAAGCCGCTGACCACCACCAGCCGCGAGCCCATGTCGAGCGAGAAGCCGGCCATCTGCCACAGGGAGAAGGCCATCAGCAGCATGCCGGCGAAGATGAGCAGGCGCGCGTCGACCCGGCCGAGCAGCCGCCCGGCGATGGTCATGGAAATGAGGGTGCCGATCCCGCGCGGCGCGGTGAGCATGCCCGACTGCAGCACCGAATAGCCCATCAACTGCTGGAGCAGGGGAGGCAGCAGGGCGAGCCCCGCCATCATCAAGAAACCGACGACGCCCATCACGATCAGGGAGGTGGTGAAATTGCGGTCCCGGAACATCTTGAGATCGAACAGCGGGTCGCGCGCGGTGAAGGAATGGACGACGAACATCCAGCCGGCGGAGACGGCGATGCCGAGTTCGAGCCAGATCTCCCAGCTTTCGAACCAGCTCCTGTGCTCGCCGCGGTCCAGCATCATCTGCAAGCCGCCGAGGGCGAGGCCGAGCAGGGCGAAGCCGAACAGGTCGAAGCGGCGCGCGCTGCGCGGGGTCGAGGGCAGGAAGCGCAGCAGCATCAGGGTACAGATGATGCCGACCGGCAGGTTGACGATGAACACCCAGCGCCAGTCGAAACTGTCGGTGAGCCAGCCGCCGAGCACCGGCCCGAGGATCGGCCCGATCACCACGCCGGCGCCGTAGACGGACATGGCCCGCGCGTGCCGTTCCGGCGTGTTGATGTCGAGCATCACCGCCTGGGCGAGCGGCGGCACGAACGCGCCGGAAATGCCCTGGAACACGCGGAAGAGGACCATTTCGGGAAGGCTGGTCGCGATCGCGCAGAGCATCGAGGCGGCGGTGAAGACCAGCACCGCGGAGACGAACAGCGGCTTGCGGCCGATCCGGTCGGCGAGCCAGCCGGTGATCGGAATGGCGATCGCCGAGGCGACGATATAGGAGGTGAGCACCCAGCTCACCGTCTCCGACGTCGCGCCGAGGCTGGTCTGCATGTGCGGCAGCGCGACATTGGCGATGGTGGTGTCGAGCACCTGCATCAGCGTGCCGAGCATCACCGCGACGGTGATCAGCGCGCGCCGGCCCGGGCTCAGGCTGAGCGCGAGCGGATGGACGGGAGGCGCGGCGGCGGCGGTCGCCACGCGACTAATGTCCCGCGAACTGCGGTGCGGTGCGGCCCCTGGTGTCGACGGTGACGCGGGTCGACAGGCCGGCGATCATCGCCCGCCCCGGATCCTCGTCGATGGCGATGCGGACCGGCACCCGCTGGGTGACCTTCACCCAGTTGCCCGACGCATTCTGCGCCGGAAGCACGGAGAATTCGGACCCGGTGCCGGCGCCGATGCTGGCGACATGGCCGCGCACGCGGACGCCGGGATAGGCATCGAAGCGCAGCTCGGCCGGCTGGCCCACCGCCATGTCGGCAAGGTCGGTTTCCTTGTAATTGGCTTCGACCCAGGCGCCGTCGCTGCGGACGATGGTGACCATCGGCACGCCCTGGACGACCATGTTGCCGACCTGCAGCCGGTCGCTCTGGCTGACGCGGCCGGCGACGGGGGAGCGGATTTCGGTGCGGCGCAGATTGAGGAGCGCCTCCTCGCGCGCGGCGCGGGCGGCAAGCAAGGCGGGCTCGGCGGACGGATCGCCGCCGCGCAGGGCCGCGCGCTTGTTGGCCGCCTCCGCCTCGGCATTGGCGAGCCGTTCGCGCGCTTCCTCGACATCGTGCACCGCCTCGTCGTAGCGGGCGCGGGTGGTGAAGCCGCGCTCGAGCAGCTCGGCCTGGCGCTTCAACGCGCGTTCGGCGAAATCGACATTGGCGCGGGCGCCGCGGATGTCGGCGCTGGTGCCGGCCAGCTCGGTCCGCGCCCCGGCCACCTCCACTTCGGCGCGGGCGACCTGCGCCTCGGCCCGGGCGAGCGCGATGCGATAGGGCTGGGGATCGATGCGCAACAGGAGGTCGCCCTTGCGGACCATCTGGTCCTCCCGCACCGCCACCTCGACGATCCTGCCGCCGATCTCGGCCGCGATCGAGACCTTGTCCTGCCGGACATAGGCATTGTCGGTGGAAACGTAGCGGCCGGAGGTGAGCCAGAACCAGCCGCCGACGAGGAGCAGCAGCAGCGGGACCGACAGCATCAGCGCCAGCCGGCCACGAGCGCCGCGCCACCAGGCCGTCCCGGGCCGATCCGGCCCGGCCGCCGCATCCGCCGGGCCGGCGGCGGTGATCGGGGCTTCCTTCATGACGCCTTCCGTTCCGACGGCGCGTCGTCCGCCCGGCCGAGCGAGCCGAGATTGGCGCGCACGCGGGCGAGCACGTCCGAAGCCAGGTGCCGCTCGTCCGGGCCGATGCCCCTGAGAGCGTCGGCATGAAATGCATCGGCCAGCGCGCCGAGTTCCCGGATCACCGGGTCCGCCTTCGCCGTCATGTGTATGTTCCACGCCCGGCGGTCGACCTCGTCACGCCGGCGCTCGACCAGCCCCGCCTCTTCCAGCCGGTCGATCATGCGGCACAGGGTGATGGGCTCGACATCGAGCAGCTCGGCCAGCTCGACCTGGCGGACGCCGTCCTTGCCCCGCAGCCGCACCAGCACCCGCCATTGCGCGCGCGTGACCCCGATGGCGGCGGCGCGCCGATCGAACTCCCGCCGCAGCAGCCGCGCCGTTTCCACGACCTCGAAAGCGAAGGGTTCCATATGGGGTGATTATAATGAGTGTGCTTATTAATGGGAAGGGGCGCTGACATGTCCCTCTCCTCCCCCGGAGTTCCGGGGGACGAAAATGGGGGTCAGTAAGGCGCGCTGCCCCACCAGGGCATGACGCCGTAATAGGAATAGACGAGCTCGTCCTCCGAGCGTTCGCGGGGGCGGTCGGCTTCGTCGAGGCGGAAGGCGGGGGCCTGCTCCAGCCTTTCCCGGGTGAGATCGACGACATAGCCGTCGCGATCAGGATCGTAATCGAGCATTTCCCACGGCACCGGATGGACCTGGCCGCCGACGCCGAGAAAGCCGCCGAACGACATCAGGGCATAGGCCACCCGGCCGCTCAGCTTCCCGATCATCACCGAATGGATGGTGCCCAGCTTCTCGCCCGCGCGATTGTAGACCGGGGTGCCCTCCACCCGCCGCGAGGAAATGAGGGCGTGGCTGCTGTCCTCGACCGGCCGGCCGCCGGGATCCGTACCTTCCGTCGCCATGGCATCCTCCTGCCCCATGACTATGGGCCGGATGGGGGATGGAGGCAATGCGGGGTTAGTCCGGGGATCACGCCCTTTCCCGATCGCGGCCCCACCCGCGGCCCCCTCTCCTGCAGGGGAGGAGCGGCGCTCGTCAGAGCGTGCCGGCGGCGACCACGGGGCGGTCGCCGGCGGTGGCTTCGGCTTCGGCGGGCATTTCGACCGGGGCTTCGGCGAAATCCTTCTCGTAGCGATAGGGGCCGAGCACCAGGTAGAGGATGATGGTGACGGCCATGCTGACGGTCATCACCCAGAAGGCGGG